>Ga0129333_10002990_pt1 | contig 15826 bp, 10 predicted proteins | sample CPB6_08_DNA_FD_94474 | JGI IMG/M metagenome (GOLD analysis project Ga0129333, IMG submission 94474) | Freshwater to marine salinity gradient microbial communities from Chesapeake Bay, USA - CPBay_Sum_0.6_0.8_DNA | ecosystem: Environmental > Aquatic > Marine > Coastal | place: USA: Chesapeake...
AGCGAAGACTTTAAGATTGGCGATCTAGTCAACGTCAACTCGCTGAATGGTTACGCCGCCATAGCCAGAGTCGCCAATGTATACAATACCAGCGGACTAGTCGACTTCTATCTGATAGACGGTGGTTGGGGTTACACTCAGGCCGTGGTAGGCGAGCCACTGCTCTCGGGTCCGACGGTATATGTGTCTGACAAGATCATGACTCTTCAAAACGTCGTGGTAGACTACGCGGTCAACAACCCAGACAAAGCTCCATACGTATCGTCACCATACTTCACTCTGGAGAAGATTTACCAGCCACTGGCCAATCTCAACTACAAGTTTGATACATCTGATCAAGAAGTAGTCGTAGCGAAACCAGGTACTAGCTGGTATTCCAATGGCGCTACTCTCTATCAGACCAACAGCACCACGAATACGGCCGTTGGCGTCATCGTATCGAACTCCACTGTCAATGCTACTGCACAGACTCAGACGCTAGTCATTCGTACTTCTGTGACTGACATCAATCTGTCTAACTTCGCGGTCACGGCTAACGGTGGCTTCGGCAACTTATACGTCAGCACTAATTCTGCGATCAACTCTTCTGCAATATCAGTCAACACTGCTACCGACATCTTAACCATAAGCGTGGGAACTGTGTTGACCAGCTACAACTCTACTGGAGGAGTCATAGCCACCGTAGAGATAGTCAATAACGAGATCTCTAATTCTGTCGCAAAGACTGCCAACCTGTTCGTCTACAACCTGTCTGGCAATGCTCAGACCAATACTTACTTCTGGGCTCCGTCGAACGCCTTCTCCATCAACGTCTCCGCATACGTCAATAGGACTGCTACCGGTAACGTAGTAGGAGTCAGCAATTCAGTCACGCTCTACATCAGTAATGTCGAAGGATCTTTCACGACTGGTCAGTACCTCACTCAGAGGAGGACTTACACCGGTGGATATGACATCTCGGCGCGTGGTAAGATCGTCAGTCTAGTGGGTGCAGCCAACACGTTCTCGGTCAGACTAGAAGAAGCTACCGGTGTGTTCCGCAGCACCGTCAACGTATACATGCAGTATGCCAACGGTAGTGAGTCTGGTAACACGGCTTACTTAAACTCCTATGACGCGTATGTAGGCGTGGCTAATATCACTAACGACTTCATCTCTGCAGGAAACAATAAAGTCTACACGCTCGGATGGACTCTCGACGGCAATAGCCAGATGATCATCTACGGCTCGAATAGCGCAGCTAATCTCATAGCGCTCAGTACCGGTAAGCACGCCACGTTCGACACTTCTAATACGCTGTCGTACTCAGAGACTTACAGCTTGTACACTGACTTCTTGGTCAGTAATAACGAGGCCAACGTCCCATATATGGACTTGAAGATCTCTAACTCTACCGCGTTCTCTAACTCTCTTACACTGACTTTCGCTGCCGGCGTCAACTCAGTAGCGGTGACCGGTGGAACTGCCGACATAGACCTAGGCACTAACTGGTACGTCTGTGGAGCTGGTCTATCAGATTTCACCGAGATCATATCAAAGAACTCCAGTCACATCGTGGTCGATCCCAGCCCATGGGATTCTTCTAGTGGCAACTACTACCTCACGCCTACCGACGGCATCGCATGGGAGTTCCCGAAAGACACCGCTGGTACGTTCCAGTACATAATAGACGACGTCCTGGGATCCATCAACGGATACGTGGGTGGTATCACTAAGCTGGTAGCAGTCAATCCTGGTGAAGACTACAACCAGGCGCCTCTTATTCTCATAAGAGAGAAGTACACCGCGGGCTTCAATAAGAAAGACTACATACTTACGTGTAACAACACGCTCGGCAACTTCGAGGTCGGAGAGCAGATCAGCCAGAACAACGGGGCCAAGGGCGTCATCAAGGCCATCGAGATAAATGAACTAGGCGAGAGAATCCTGTATGTGAGGCGTCAGAATCTACCCATCGGCACTGCTAACAGTTCGATGACGACGCAGTTCACTGTAACCGGAGTCATCAGTGGTTCATCTTCAGGTGCCAACTCGACTATCGTAGGAGTGAACGAAGACGAGAGCGCTCTCGGAATCGGTCTGAACGCTGTGGTGACCGCAAACGTCGTGACTGGCAACGGCGTCATCGGAAAGCTAGAGATCATGTCGTCCGGTTTCGGATTCAGAGACAAAGAAGAGGCCACGTTCTTGTCCCAAGACGGCATGAGGGCAGGCACTGCTAAGGTCAACTTGATTAGACAAGGTATGACTTTCGGTGCCCATGAAGACGAGGCATCGTTCTTGAGTTCGAGTAAATATCTATTCGATGGAGAATACTACCAAGAATTCTCCTACGACATCAAGACTTCTATACCTCGAGAAGCTTATGAAGAGAACTATAATAGGTCTATGCACATGCTCGGTACCAAGATGTTCTCTACTTACGTCAAGGTCGCTAACAACGATGTCAGACTCAATGCATCCCTGCCAGAGGGTGCGAATCTAATAGCTAATATCGCCTAGGATGAAAGATGACTTATAAGATCGTCCCGCAAGAAGCAAGAACTTTTACCGCTGAAGACGTCGTCGACGGTGTCGGCGCTAACAATGACGGCGAACACATCTACTACGCTTTCTTAGGAAAGCATACGCAGTATGACGTCAGCGATGATGATCCTACGCGCCCGCAGGACACAGAGGGCTACAAGCGTCAGGTCTACAAAGACATGCTGTTCGGAAAGAGACTTCACAGCAGCGATCTTCGAGTCATGGTGGATAGGAACGACTACGTCTCAAACGTAGTCTATGACATGTATGATGACACGGATCAGAATCTCTACGCCAAGAACTTCTTCGTAAACGTAAAGAGAGGCAGCGAGAGAGACGTCTTCAAGTGCCTGTTTAACTACAATGGCGCTCTGTCTACTGTTCCACCCGATAAAGAAGACATCGATAACTTCGATGAGATATACCGCACTTCTGATGGCTACATCTGGAAGTACATGTACACCATTCCAAATGCTGACATGGAGAAGTTCGGTACTGACGCCTACATCCCAGTAGTGCCTAATACTTCTGTCACAACTTCTGCTAACAACGGCTCCATCGATGTAGTCATAGTAGAGTCTGCTGGCGAGGGTTACAGCAACTACCTCTATGGCACACTTGGTCAAAATGACCTGAACATAGACGGCAACGCCAGAAAGATCGACGTATCCGGCAATAACCAGTCTTCATCACTCGATGACTACTATATGGGTTGTATCTTCAAGGTGGTCTCGGGCACAGGCGCAGGAACTTACTCTCGAATCCAGAGCTACGACGTCTACGGCAATAATCGCGTTGTGACCCTGTCTGCCGACCTAGGCCTGGACATCACTTCAGAGTATGAAATCACTCCTGAAGTCAGAATCATCGGCGATTACACTCAGACTGTCAACGCCGCGGCGAGAGCCGTGATAAATTCTGCTGCCAATACCATCGACTACGTGGAGATTCTGAACAAGGGCCTAGACTACAAACAGGCCACGGCCTACGTCTACTCGAGCACAGTCGTGCCAATCCCCGCTGGTTCTAACTCCGTAGTAAGACCTATCATCGGCCCATACGGTGGTCATGGCTATGACGCTAACAATGAACTCGGTGCTACCAGGGTCTGCTTCACGGTCACGTTCAATGCGAACAGCGACAACCTGCCTACAGTCAACGACTTCCGTCAGATCGGCATCATATCGGACCCCGCTTTCGCTAATGTCAAGGTCAACTTCACTTCGCAGGGATCCACTGCCTTCATCACCGACGAGACCGTCTATCAGGTCAATCCTATCAGGCTATTCACGGACTCCGTGTCTGTAAACACTAGCTCCAATTCAATCACTGCAAATGTGGCCTACTTCGATTCCCTCGATGCGAATACGATCCTGCTCATCGAGAGCTCTTCCGCTAAGCAGCTCGCCACCATCGTGGGCATAACTAACTCCACACATCTGACCATTGATACACCAGGAAACTTCGCCTGTAATGACTGCAAAGTATATCTGGCCAATGTCGCAAATCCGGCGGTGGTAGTCAATGACTTGTACTCTGCCGTCGCAATTCGTAATCTAGAGAGACCCTATGGGTCCGGAGAGACTCTGGTGGGGTATGACTCTGGAGCTTATGGCGTGGTCAACAACATAAGCGTATCTGAGAAAAACACGGTCTTGAGCACCTTCACACAGATGTGGAGATATAACGTCATCACTGATGGCACATTCGAAGATGACGAAGTCGTCTACCAGCCTAATTCTGCCGCCAACTCACATGGCAATCTGTTTGGCCTGATAGAAGACGGTTCCAACACGGTTATGTACATAAGCGACCAGTTCGGCTACATAAATACTGGAGACACTCTGAATGGTCTTACCAGCGAAGACACCGCCTATGTCGCTACCAGTTACGAGCCGGACCTGGTCTACAACAGTGGCAGTATCATCTACTTGGAGAATCTGGAAGCAGTAACCAGAGATCCCGACCAGAAAGAAACATTCAAGATCATCTTCTCTTACTAATTCTGAGGAAGTATAATGCCAATTGAGACAGACCTGAGCGTATCCCCGTACTTCGACGAGGCGGCCGCTGGACTCGAAAAGAACTACTACAAAGTCCTGTTCAAACCCTCAGTACCGGTCCAGGTAAGAGAGCTGAACGAGCTCCAGACCATCCTCCAGAATCAGATCGAGGAGTTCGGTGACAACATCATTAAGAAGGGCTCCATCATCAGGGGATGCTCTTTCGGCTTCTACAATAACTATCCATACGTCAAGATCAAGGACGCGCAGACTGACGGCGCACCTGTCAATGTCTCAGCGCTGCAGAATTGCATAGTCTCTACAGCCGGAAATCACGAGGCAGTAGTCCTGAATTATGCCGAGGGATACGAGGCTACTGATCCTGACACCAAGACACTCTACCTCAGGTATATCAATTCTGGTTCTGACGCTAACAGCACGGCATACGCTCCCGGCGCAGTACTGTACGTCAGAGAGCCTAACTATGGCGTGACTAACGTAGTCATCGGGACAGCAGGCACCGGCTATGCCAACAGCGACTCCGTAGTACTCGTATCGGCCATAGCCGTGACTGACATCACTGGTACCATCTCTGTAGGTACACAGCTGACTCAGCCGTCTTCGAATGCGAGAGCAAACGTCGTCAGCATCGATACCACTACCTACAGTGACAAGACTATCTTGGTAGTCAAGCCAGTCCCCGCAGATCTGTCTGATTCTTCAAAGACAGATGCGGCATGGACTTTCGCAGTAGATACTATACAGGCTACTTCTAACTCTGCAGTCACTGCTACTATCATAGAGACTATTGGATCTGGAGCGTCTGCAGTCGTCACTACTGACAGCACTGGTAGAGTGACCGACGTCAGCATGACTGGCTACGGTAGTTCTTACTACGTCGCTCCTTATGCCACAGTTAGGTCTACTAATGGTGGCAGCGGAGTCACTCTCACCGCGCAAAACTATAAAGCTACCGTCACCGTATACGATGGCGCCAATGCCGTCGGCACCGGCTACGCCTTCGGCGTCTCTGATGGCGTGATCTACCAGAAGGGTTACTTCTTAAACGTTCCGGCGCAGAGCATCGTCGTCAGCAAGTACACGAATCTCCCTAATAATGTATCGGTAGGATTCAGCACTGAAGAAGACATAGTAGACGCCTACGAAGACACCGAACTCTTAGACAACGCTCTCGGTTCCAGGAACTACACTGCTCCTGGTGCAGATCGTCTTCAGCTGACTCCTAAGTTGGAAGTAGTCGCGAGTGACGTCGCCAGGTCGAACTTAGAGTTCTTCTCGATAGTAGAATTTTCCGAAGGAGTACCTTACAAGCAGAATCAGAGGACGGTCTACAACGGCGTCAACGACGAGATGGCCGAGAGAATGGCTGACTCGAGTGGTGACTTCGTGACAGATCAGTTCTTAGTCGCCTGTAAGTCCACCACGAACTCTTCGATGGTAGCTAACACATTCACTGTCGTCGTCGATCCAGGCACGGCATACATCGATGGCTATAGAGTCAAGACTTATGGCAACTACAGCTTCACCCTCGAGAAGGGTATCGATACTGCCATAGAAGAAGCCGCTAACGTCAGTCTCACGTATGGTAAGTACGTCGTCGTCGACGAACTCGCTGGTTCTTTCGACTTTAGTGCGGTAGGTACCGTCAGGCTCTACGACTCGCCAGCTAATTACCTGTCAAATTCATCTCTCTATTCGACAGGTACTATATCGACTCCGATAGGCAATAATCGAATCGGTACTGCCAAAGTAAGGTCGATCGTATACGCAGACAGCAATCCTAATGGAAATCCTCAGGGATCTCCTAAGTCTAAGTACCACATGTACTTATTTGACGTCGAGATGTTCCCAGGTAAATCGTTCAAAGATACTAAGTCGATATACTACGACGGCTCCGTCAAGGGCATCGCAGACGTGGTGCTGGATAACATCACTACTGCCGGTAACTCTTCTACTAATTCTACGTCTTTCAAACAAGGAGCCGTGTTTAAGAAGGTCAAATCTTCTGATAACAAGTCTCTCAATAGAATGATGTTCTACAGCGGCTTCGATTCTCCGCTAGCGATCAATAGTATCAGCTATCAGTACAGGACGTTCGACGACACTGGCACGACGTACACGATGCCTAACACCGGCATCATCTCTATAACACTGTCAGGAAGTGAGTACTTCCCGTACAATACTGACCTCACAGACGCGCAGAGGCAGCAACTCGTATTCATGCCTCTCTCTAATGCCTATGCCAACGCTTCTGCAGGAGGAGACGGCAACGCGGTAGTGAGCAGCGCGACTAACGTAATCTCTTCTGGCAACACATCATTCACGACTTCTCTGAGGACTGGCGACTACATTCGCTTGAGCAGCAATAGCTCAGGAAGTTCTGAAATTCGTCGCATCACCGCCGTCACTAACGGCACGCATCTCACGATCGACTCTGTTCCTACTTTCAGTAACTCGGTAGCCACCGTGACCAGGGCGTTCCCTCAGTACGTGCCTCTACCAATTCTGACGAGAGACGGCGTAGTCGCCAACGCCACACTAGACGGCAGGACTCTGACAGTAGATCTCGGCACGAGACTGTACGGGGCTAGTAGCATTCCACTGGCTGCAGCTTTCAACATCTCGGTCAATAATGCTCCGATAGCAACGAAGACTCCCAATAGAGACCTCTATACGATCATTCGTCCAGCCAATAACTCTACCGGCTTTGGCTACAGTAAGTATGGTAGTGGTGTAGACGGCTACTTCACTAAGGGAAGCAACGCAGTATCTAACACTACGACGTCCTCGTTTACTGCAGGTCAACAGCTCCAGATAGTACGTAGCACTAAGAGAACGTTCTTAGCCACGGTCGGCACCATTACGAACTCTACTCACATGACACTGGCTAACGCAGTGAATATTGCCACTGGTAACGCAGACATCTATGCGGCGGTAAACCTCAACGGCCCGTGGTGCTTGGGTGTTCCTGACATCTTCCGCCTAAAGGCGGTCTACATGGCAAACACTTCCACTGTAAATGTGAATAGCTCAGAAGTCACGAGAGACTTCTTCATCGATCATAACCATACAGCGAACTTCTCTGAGCTCGGTTATCTCGTCAAGAAGAAGACGAGTAAGCTCGTAATCGGTCCTGATGACTACCTACTAGTCCAGTACGACGCGTTCACACGTAGTCACGAAGGTCGACCGGTACACATCAACTCATACGTCGACTCGAATAAAGTCACACGCGCTAACAATGATGCTAAGCCACTGGCGAATCTCAACAACACTATCGTCAATACTCTCGAGATTCCAGAACTGAAGGGATCTGGTGGTACTTTCTATGATATGATAAACCACATCGACTTCCGTCCTGCAGTAGCGAATACCGCAAATCTCTCCACGACGGTGGCCGGTGCTACTATCAATCCCCCTTATGCTAAGACATTCTCTGGCACCAATAAGAAATTCCCAGTACCTGATAGTGTCATGACTTTCAATGCCGAATACTTCATGGGACGTATTGATACGATCTACTTGGCAGCCGACGGCAAAATTGGAACTGCGCGAGGCAGGGCGGCGCCGACTAAGTTGCTAGACGGTCCTTATCCTGATAGACTTCTGACTCCGGTCAATAATAAGACTACTATGATCTTGAACCACATCAAGATCCCTGCCTATCCATCTATCGAAGAGCACAGTGATAGGCAGCTCAACACTATCATGGCTAAGAACATCATCAATGACGTTCGCCTCACGGCTAGAAAGAACAGCAAGAAGATTTCTCGTCTGTTGGATACCGCAGAGATCGAGATCGAGCAGCCACGTAGATATACGATGGAAGACATAGGTGGACTAGAGCGCAGGATCAAAGACCTCGAGTACTACGTCTCTCTGACTGTGCTCGAGTTAGGTATCAAAGACTTGAGACTCCCCAGCTCTCTGTCTCCAAACATCAACCGATTCAAGTACGGCTTCTTCGCTGACAGCCTAGACGACCTCAAGTACACCGACGTCAATAGCGTAGAGTACAAGGCCGCAATAGAAGATAGTAGAGCAGTGCCTTCGTTCGAGACCATCAAAGACGAGCCCGAATTACCTGAATGTTCGCTTGAACACTTCAGTATCGTCGAACAGATGAAGGCTACTCGCAAGAAGGGTCCGGGTGAGCCTCCTGACGACGGCGGAAATGATAACGTATGCGTCAAGGAAGACGCCTTTATCGATTATGATGGTCCAGAGAGATCTGGAAAAGTCGACGTCAGATACGTCACAATGGCTAGCGACTTGAAAGACAAGAAGGGTAAAGTCGTCCTCTATGCGTACATGTATGGTGGAAGCTTGAACTCTGGACCTATCCGCGTCTTCCAGAGCAAGGTGAAGGGTCAGTTCCCAGCAGACGGCGACTTCAAGAAGGCGTTGTACACTGCCGCTGATACACAGCGTCTGACTACTGCCGACTATAATTACTTGAGAAGTATTAAGGGAAGTACTTTCACCGAGGGTGACAGCTTCAAGAAGAAGGGTCTCAATCACGGTCAAGAGCGAAAAGAGACAGGCGAGATCTTCCTCAGGAGAGGCGGTAAGATCACCTGGAATCATAATCCTGCCAACGGTAATTACTATAAGATCGTCGTAGTAGAAGATGGATTTAGAGCTAGACTCGAGTATCCTATCAACGTAGAATGTAATGAAAAAGAAGAACCAGGCGGCGGCGGTGGTAACAAGTTCGTCGGTAATATCAAGATTGTCGATTTCATCGAGCAAGGTAAGCAGGTAGACTACGACTGGGATGCAGGTTATGAACAGTGGTGGAACACTAAGTTCTTTAGGTATCACTTGAAAGTCACCGGTCTCAAGCCGAACACGAAGCACAAACTCAAGTTCAACGGAGCAGACTTCAGTCATCTCTGCGATACTTCAGTGCGTGAAACAGTCATCCCGTCTCCTCCTAAATTTGCTACGTCGAATGATACGTGGAAAGACTACTCTGCGAGAGTTCCAGACTTCTTTAATGACTCTCCTGCTGGAGGTATCATGACCGATCAAGAAGGTAAGATCGAGCTATATCTGTACGTCCTGTCAGACTACAGTTACAGAAACAAAGTATATGACAAAGGTGGTGGTTATTACAACTATACATACTCTAAGACAGAGGCTTACTATGATACTATAGACAAGCCTACTATACTAATTCAGAACGACGACAAAAGCTCTAAAGCGAGCGTCGTTCACGAGAAGAAGATAAACGTATTCTCAGGTGTGACAGATCCTAAGAGATACATGTGATCATGACAGGTAATACGAATCTAGGAACCAATAGGAAGCTTACTCATGTATGACTATGCACAGACATTCTTCATAGATAAGGCCAAGGTGAGAGGATCGCCACAGGTCAATATATCTAAGGTAGATCTGTACTTCAGGAAGAAACCAAAGATCGGTGCTGGTGCAGAGGCTAATAAGTCTGGTATCTTAAATCCGGGCGTAGAAGTATCTATCGTGGAGACCAAGGCGGATGGCACACCAAATCTCACCAGGGTGCTTGAGACTGCACGCGTGGAGTATGGTAAGGTGACCCGTTCGGGCGACGCCTCTGCGGCTACCAGTTTCATCTTCGATGAAGAAGTCTATGTCAAGACTGACAAGATGTATGCCATCTATATCAGGTTCGACGGCATGGAAGACTATGTCATGTGGACCAATAAGAAGGGTAAGTACTACGTAGGCACGGACAAAGTATCTCCGGGCGTCACTGACAGGTTAGTCGGAAACTTGTATAAGACCGAAGATCGTCTAACTTCTGACTTCGATCCGAGCGCAGCAGGTGGAGAGGGCGCCAATCACGGTGTCGATGACAAAGCTACATGGACGCCGATGAAAGACGAAGACCTGGTGTTCGAGGTATATGCGGCCAGGTACAGGACGACTACGATAACGCCAGGAGAACCCGGTCCCGAAGAGCCAATCAATTATAACGTTCCCACTAGCAAAAAAGAGTACATCTTATACGACGCTAAACACTCGAAAAGAGAGAGTCAGGCTCACGCAGGAGAACGAATATTCCAGCTGAACCCGCTTGCCAGCAATAACGGAGACGTCTATACGGTATCCGTTCAGCAGGGAAATACGAGTATCTCTTCGCCGACCGCCAACTTCGAGGCGATCTTCACGAATGCTAACGACCAGTTCATCGTCTTATACTCTAAAGATCACGACGATCCGGGCCACCCGTCTACAGACGTCGACCTCTATAACGTCGGTAAGATCAAAGAAGTCAGCGGCAATACCATCGTCATCAACAGGGCTCCGACGTTTACTAACTCGGTCGCTAACTTCTTCGTGTCTCCGATCGGTCGCGTAGACTTCCTAGACAGGTCGAAGTCCTTCAATGCTAAGGGCAACTCACCTAGCTGGGACTACAAAGATAGGAACAGGCAGGACCTCTTAGTCTTGACCGGATCGAACGCCAATCTCACTCACAGGTTCGTGAATAATAGCATTCACTCCATATCAATCAATGCCGCGGGTAGTGGTTACTCTAACACCGACTACCTAATCATCACGTCTGCCACTTCTGGTTCTATCAATGCCTACGCTAACGTTCGTACTAATGCGTCAGGAAATATCACCGCGGTGTATCTAACAAACGCTGGAGCTGGATTGATTGCTCAGCCATCTGTAGCAGTCAAGAATAGCTCCAACCTTCCTTCTACTGGAACTGGTGCCACGTGGTTCATGAGGGAAGGACCTCGTCTGAAGTCAGAGCTCAAGAAATACGTATTCAGAGACATAGAAGTCATCGACTTCGAGATCGACGCAATAACTCCAGACGTGAAGGTCAACAACCCTGCCGGAGTAGCTTATGAGATCAAGCACCAGGTTGCTTACATCAAGGCCGCCAACGGCGACTACATCATCAACCCGGATGCTACTGCGAATAAGAAGCTCGTCAAGAATCTGAAGAAGAACAAGCTTCCCTATAAGGATGGCGCCGCGCTCATGTCTCGTTCTAACGAGGTAATTCAGCTAGCTACAGTCAGCGGCAATGATACGCAGATCATCATAGAAGCCACGGCCAATAATGACTTCATCAATCCGTGCTCTACTAACGGATCAGTCATTTACTATCACAAGTACTTGATCAACAACGACTATACGAATGAGCACACATCTTATGGTAATGCTCTCGCCAAGCACGTCACTACACGAGTCAACTTCACTGAGGGTAGACTGGCCGAAGATGCCATCGTGATCATGAGGGCCTACCGTCCTCCTGGCACAGACTTCAAAGTCTACGCCAAGCTCTATAACTCTCAGGATCCTGAAGCCTTCGACGACAAAGACTGGACTGCACTAGACTGCACGTCTGGCGCCGACGAGATCAGTTCGGCTACCGACGACAAAGATCTGAGAGAGTTCACATACGGAGTGCCTCTATCTCACGAAGTCGCGTACGTCTCTGACGGTCAAGTGTCTATCTCTTCAGGTTGCACCACGGTGACTGGTACTGGAACGACGTTCACCAGCGAGACCGAGGGCTTCGCTAATGGAGATCTGGTCAAGATCTACGATCCACTATTCGACGATCAGAAGCACTTCATCGTCTCAGTAAATAGTGTCACCAACGATACTACGCTGATCATAGACGAAAGTACTACTAATACTAGCTTGATCGGATCTGGTCTCAAGATGGCGAAGATCGCTCTCAAGAATCAGGCATTCCGCAACATCAATAATGATAACGTCGTCAGGTACTACAACACGAGTATGCATGTGTACGACGGTTACGACACCATGGCAATCAAGGTCGTGATGCTATCCTCGAAGACTTCTGTGATCCCCGAGATTGAAGACATCAGAGCAATAGGTGTATCTGCATGAGTAGGCTACTTCTTAAGACTGACGTCTCTGGATACGTCAAGGACGATGAGACCGGTGTTGTCATCAACACCGACTTCTCTGACTACGACAGGTATATGAGCCAGAAGAATCAGCATAAAGAGTATCTCAAGACCAAAGAAGACATCGCTCATCTCCAGACAGAGATGGAAGAACTAAAGAAACTCCTATTGGAGAAAGCTAAGAATGGGTAAAATTTTCAATCAGATAGTCATCGCTACTGACACCTTCGCACAGTGGCTCACGCTGACTAATCAGATGGCCAACGCCTATAAGAACGTGGTGACCACGGCTACTAACACCGCTGGCGACATCACTGCCGGCAATGGTTTCGTCTCTGGAATATTCGGAGCTAACAGCGTAGTAGTCAACTACGAGTTGAGAGGCGGCGACGTAGATACCGCGGCCAACTTGTCGGTAGTTTCAAATGTGACTTTTTCTGGCAGCAACTCCACTTTCAGTTCGAACGTCTTCGTCAACTCTGCCAATCTGACCGTAAACGCCAATACGTTCTCCATCTTAGGAGTCGGAGGCGGCAATGCCGTGACTATCTCCACGAACTCCACGGTGACTAACAGCGTCTTCATATCAAACGACTTGACTCTCCGTGGCAACACTACAGTCCTCAATGCGACGAGTTTCTCTAATTCTGTGACGGTGACTGGTGCGACGAGGTTGGCGAATACTCTGTCATTCGTCACGGCGACTAACGCGATCCTGACGACTTCGAGTGCCAATAGCATCACCACGACGAATTCTTCAGCACTCATAGTGGACTCATTTAGCGGTAGCACCTACAGAGGTGGAAAGTACGTCATCTCAGTCACGGACAACGGCAATTCCACTTTCCAGATGACCGAGATCTTGCTGATGCATGACTCCGTCACAGGGTTCACTACAGAGTACGCCACACTGAGATCTTCCGCGAACAACCTCGCGGTATTCTCTGCCAACTTATCGGGCTCGACTGTCAGGCTCTGGGCTACACCCACAGTCACGAATAGCACCTACAACATCAATCGACAGCTTACGGTGACTTGATGCCTAGGGTGAGCAGAGTAGACGTCGATCTGCATATAGGTCACGCCAGTCCTACTCCTAATCCATTTCACCAGACTGCCTATGCTCAGGGCTCGCCAGATGTGAAGACGAACGATCAGAAGACCGTTAGAATCGGAGACAAGACATACTGTGGAGACCCCGCGGTAGCCGGTAGTGGATCAGTGCTAGTCAATGGCATCCCAGTCCATAGAAAAGGAGACGCCACAAAAGGACACTCCAGCTGGGTCCCGAATGCCTCTTCTTCCGGATCACCAGACGTAATAGCCGGAGACTGACGTGGCCAATCTGGTCAACGGATATACTTTCGACTCGCCTCCAACAGACGCAGAGACAGAGATCTTCGAGTACTCGGTCAGAGACTACTTCGAGAAGACTCCTGGCTACGAAGGGAATAGCTACGTCAGCTACGTGGGTATCTACTACAATGCCAATGGAGCTCAGTCCGGAATCTATGTAGCGAACAGCAGCACGGAACAGTACTAATGACTATAACATACAGGACAGACAAGGGAAGCGCCCTCACCTACGGAGAAGTAGACGAGAACTTCAGAGACTTGTACGAGGACACCGACCTCCAGAGAGTCTTGACCAATGGAAGTACCTCTACTCTATCCATGACGGTCAACTCCATCACACTGACAGCCTCTAGCCCGCCGGCTTCGGCCACGGCCGCCGGCACTCCTGGTCAGATAGCCTGGGCGAGCGGATTCATATACGTCTGCGTGGCCGCTAATACTTGGCAGAGAGCCGCCCTCACCACCTGGCCATAGTCAGTTTTTTCGGCAACATAAATAGCCTACGGATCCAATACTGAGGGGCGGCCATGGCCACTAAGGCAAACTTATTCATAGATCAGGGGGCTACTTACGAGACCGTCCTGACTCTGACCGACGAGGACGGCAACATCCTCGATCTCACTAGCTCCAATGCCGCTTCTCAGATCAGAAAGAGCTACAGCTCGTCCCTGACCGCAGAGTTTACCACCTCCATCAATGTAGAAGCCGGAGAGATCACTCTGACTCTGACGGCTAACCAGACCGGCAATATCACTGCCGGCAGGTACGTCTATGACGTCGAGTTGACTGACGCTGCGAATAGCATCACCAGGATAGTCGAAGGAATCGTGACAATCAATCCACAAGTCACGAGGTAAGACATGACTAACGTAGTAGTCACTCGTCAGAAGAAGGTGGTGGTCACTCAGAAGGCCAACACCCAGCAGGCGATAGACAGCTCATATCCTATCACTATCAAGAACACGGTAGGATTCACTCAGCTAAATTTTCGACTGGATAAGCTGAATGACGTCTACGAGCCGACCGCGGTATCTAATGGTCATACTCTCGTCTATCACTCGGCCAATGACACATACGTGGTCCAGCAGCTAGAGATAGGTGATGTAGGTGGCGTAGATGTCTTGAACATCGACGGCGGCACGTTTTAGTAAATAGAACAATAAGAAGAAGAAGGTTCTAAGATGGCCAACAACTTAATCCAGATCAAGCGATCTCTGAATACGGCTAATCCTGGCTCGCTAGCCAACGGTGAATTGGCCTACACCGCCAATGGAGACGTGCTATACATCGGCTCGAATGGCCAGTTAGTGGCCATCGCCGGAGCTCGCAACCCTGGTACGCTGACGGCCAATCAGGCCCTGGTGGCTAACGCGTCTAGCGCGATCGACAAGGTCATAGCGGCCAACGTCGTCCCGACCAAGATCTATGCCAACGGTGGTTTCGGTTCGGCTAATCAGCTCCTAGCCTCTGGTGGCTCAGGATCGAACGTCTTCTGGTACACTCCTCCGGACAGCGTCACTGGTTCGAATACGCACGTCCAGTTCAACGACTCCGGCTTCCTCAATGCCACCGCGGGCTTCACGTTCAGCAAGACTACCAACAACGTCACTGTCGGCAATACGCTGATCGTAGGCGACGGCTCTGCGAATGCTCAGGTCAATAGCAGTGGCCTCTACTTTGGTGGAGTCTTCTCTCTCAATTCTACTGCCTACACTGGCACCGCATATTTTGCCAACAGCTCTACTCACGTCAATGGCAAGACCGAGGGCAACCTCAACGTCAACAACGCTCTGACTGCCAACGACGCCAGCTACCTCGGCGGTACAGCAGCCAATAAGTACATACAGAATACCGATAGTCGCGTACTCTCTGGTAACCTAGAATTCACTGGCACCAACAACTTCTTCAGTTCTGGTATCAAGGTCGGAGCTAACCTAGTCGTCAACACGACTACCCTATTCACGGGCAACACGGCCGCCAACCTGACCGTCAACTCTGGCATCATCGCCATAGCCAACACTACTAAGTCGG
>Ga0129333_10002991_pt1 | contig 15825 bp, 15 predicted proteins | sample CPB6_08_DNA_FD_94474 | JGI IMG/M metagenome (GOLD analysis project Ga0129333, IMG submission 94474) | Freshwater to marine salinity gradient microbial communities from Chesapeake Bay, USA - CPBay_Sum_0.6_0.8_DNA | ecosystem: Environmental > Aquatic > Marine > Coastal | place: USA: Chesapeake...
AGTGTATTTAGATTTAGCAGAATTAGCATCAGTTAGACAAGTACCAGTTGAAAAATATACCGTTGGCATTGGTCAAGAAAAAATGTCTTTGATTGATCCTTTTGAAGATATCGTTACCATGGCAGCAGAAGCCGCTCATGACATCGTTAAAGGTCGAGAACAAAACATAGGTTTGGTTTTGTTTGCAACTGAATCTGGTGTTGATTATTCCAAATCTGCCGGTGTCTATTTACATTCTTTGCTTCAATTAAATCCAAATTGTCGAGTTCTAGAAGTTAAACAAGCTTGCTTTGCGGCCACAGGAGCTTTATTACTTGCAAAAGATTATGTAACCCTTCATCCAGATAAACTAGCACTCGTTGTTGCTAGCGATGTCGCTTGGTATGGACTCAATACACCAGGAGAAGTTACACAAGGTGCAGGTGCGGTTGCGATGGTTGTCAGTGTGAACCCACGATTGGCAGTCATTGAAGAAGGAAAAGCAATCGTAGAAAACAGCAAAGATTTTTATCGTCCTTCTTATAATGAAGTACCGATTGTGGACGGTAAACTTTCCATTCGTAGTTATAAGGAACTTCTCAAACAAGTTAGACCAGATAAACCGCTTAAATTTGTATGCTTCCATATGCCATTTGCAACGATGAGCGATAAAGCCTCAGAAGTTTTAACTGTACCTTTATCTCCAGAAACGTTAATGGCAACGAAGGCTTTTAATAAAGATGTCGGGAATATTTATAACGGATCTTTATACCTTTCATTCATTTCATTATTAACAACTTATCCAAACTCACTCGCGAATGAAACGATTGGTATGTTTTCTTATGGATCGGGTGCGACTGGTGAAACCTTCTTCTTAACCCTGCAACCCAGTTATGAAAAAGTAATCGATAAAAAAGCATTTTTAAGTCTCGTGAATCAACGAAGAAAAGCCGATTTTTCAACATATGAAAGATTGATGACAGGTTATGAACATAGAGAAAAAAGCTTAAATTTTACAACAACCATTCCCAATTCAAAACATCGATTCGTATTGACTGCAATCGTCAACGGTCACCGAGAATATTTAAAACGTTAAATTTATTTGAGTAGATTCTTCATCGCTTTTGCAATCATGTTAGTTGCTAATTTTGGGAATAATCGACTAATTTTATCTAGCATTGAAGCGTCGCTTCCAACCACCAAACGATAACGATTTTGTTTGATACCTAAATTGATTATCATCTTTGCCGCCTTTTCCGGACTTAATGTTTTTTGTGATCTTGCCATTTTTTCTGCTTCTTCTTTTGACATGTTCATATCAACGCCAGAGTTCTTTGTAATGTTGGTTCCAATCGCACCAGGAAATACCACTGTGACCTTCACTGGGGTGCCTTTTAATTCCGCATATAAAGCTTCTGTTAATAATTTAACAGCAGCTTTGGATACACCATAAATTGCTTGTCCTGGCACGGGTGTAAAACCGCCCATGCTTGAGATGTTCACCAGGTTTGCTTCTGGACGTTTAACTAAATGTGGAAGGAAAGCACGGCACATATTTAAGGTTCCGTAAAAATTTACACGCATCACGCGATCAATGTCTTTGGTCTTTAACTGCATAACCTTTACAAAAGGTTGAATAATTCCGGCATTATTAATTAATCCATCGATTTGACCAAAGTCTTTTTCTATCTGTTCGGGTATGTTTGCAACAAGCTCGTCGTTGGTGATATCGACCACATATGTCTTTAAGTAAGGTTGTTTATGATCTGCAGCTCGTTCAGTTTCTTTTAGAAATGTTTCAGAAATATCTAAGGCTGCAACTTTAGCACCTTGACGAAGCAGCTCTAGGGTTAATGCTCGACCAACACCATTACCAGCGCCAGTGACAACAAAAACTTTATTTAATAAATTTTTCATGACTTAATCTCCTTATTTTCATTATAAACAACACGATTAGATAAACGACGAATCTTGGTATAATACTTTGTAATGAAATACGCAATTTACGATTTTGATGGAACTTTATTGCAAGCTCAAACAGTTCCTTTCATTCTTGATCATTGGGAAGAAGCGAAACTATCACCTGATTTATTTAAGAAAATAAAATCAAAAATCTATTTTCGTTATTTACTTCTTAAACTCAAAGTATTTGGCATTAAAAAGGATGAGTTTCGTTATTGGGCAATGGCCCAAGTTGGCAAATTATTTGGTTCGGTATCACTTGATCAATTGAGTAATTTTTTGGACTCTTTGTATGAAAAATCAAAAACAAAACTTCACAAAAAAGTGGTAAAACAAATCTCAAAAGACAAACAAGATGGGCATACAACTGTTTTGGTTTCTGGAAACTTTGATATATTACTTGAAAGATATCGCCATCTTGGATTTGATCACATTATTGGGACCTCATTGTTTAATCAGCAAGGTAAAGTTCATCAACACATAAAAATGTTATCTGCGGATTTAAAAGTACCCTCCCTCATTGCCTACTTTAAAACGATTCTTTGGGATAAAACCAAAGCCTATTCTGATTCGTATTCTGATATTGCCTTACTATCGAAAGTAAAAGAAGCGATTTGTGTGACTCCTGATAAGAAATTACTAAAGCACGCCAAAGCCAACCAATGGCGCATTATTCTCTAGATTGAAGAAATAATCCCAAAACCAACATTATCATTGCCGTTGAAAAGAAAAAGAACTCACCTTTAAAACTCGCTAAAGCAATATCGTAAACCCCTTTTAAAATTAATTGCACAGCGATTGTCGATAACCCTAATCGATATAATGTCCAACCCAAGGAAGGTTTGTTTTTTCTTCGTTGGGATAACTCTAAGATACTACCTAAAAGTGGAATGGAAAAAACGCCAACCATCCAAAGATTAAAGACGCCTGGTACAAAACTTAAATATATTGTTGAAAAAATACCAAGAAACAAACTTGATAAAAGATACCCAATTAGAATTTTCAATTTATAATTCATAACCTACATACACAATATCGCTGATCGATCGTTCAGATATTGTCGAGCCACTATTGACAGGTTTATTGATAATTCTGCCGTTAAACCACATGGTTGCAGAACCACCACCATCTAAGTTATAAGCAAATGTTGCGTTGTATTCAAGAAAGATAGATGCTAGTTCGTAGACCGATAATCCGGCACTTTCTTCTGTGCGACCATCCGAAACAACAAAGATAAATTGGTTTTGAGAAATTTGACCGATGGCAGTTCTTGGATTGCTTGTTAGTTCATAAGGGACTTTGGTTGTGGGTGTGACAACAATCTCACCAGCGTTCATTAAAACAGGTCCAAAGGACCAAACTTGCCAGGGTTGCATTTGATTTAACATTTGCAGGTTAGTTTCCGCCTCTGCAAAACTAGCCATGACCCCATCGTCATGAAGGATGATTGCATCATCGTAATCTTCTGGTCTAGGTGTAATGCGATATACAATACCGTTTCGCACGACAAAACCGATATCACGAAAACCATAATAATCACCATTAATGGCAAAGATTGCATTCTTACGGTTGGCGATGACGGATGTTTTTTCTTTATAATTTTTTCCATACGTATCAAAACCAAAAGCTGATTTAATGAGTCGATGATTTTCGGTTGTCACAACCGCAACATAGACTTGTGTCTCGTAGCGTCTAATAACATCAATTTCTAAATTGATTTCGTTATCCACATAACCAAACTCAGTAAACGTGGGGGTAAGACTGGTGCCAATTGAACCAATAGAATTACTAGCACTTAAGGAGTTTAGAATATTAGATCCGCTGTTCCCCCCCACTCTAAAAACAAAGGTATCCAGAAGTGAATAACCACTGGAAATGGTTAAACCAATAATATAAGTCAGTGTAAGAAATTGTAGGTTTTGTTTTTTCATTTTTTAAAGATATATTTCTTTTGAACTCGATAAGAAACTAAAAACAGAATTGAATCGATGATAATTTTAGATATTTGATAAGAGAAAATGCCAAATGAGGTTAAGGCATCGGTAAAGAAGGCTGAGAGCGCCATAATCAATAAGAATAGAACGAGGTATTGCAGACTTGATTTACCAAAACGAGCATCGGATTCAAAACTATAAAAGCGATTCATAAGATAGTTGAATATACCAGACAATAACCTCGCAGCAATAACAGCCATGATGATTTTCCACCCACCGATAAACCAGTTATAAAACACGAGATATAAAGCATAGTCGATGACAAAACTTATCAAGCCTACAAGAATAAAACGTACAAAGGATTTTAATAAGATGCGATAGATTTGAATCGAATCTCTCCATGGTTTAAAAGAACTTATCGCCCCTTCTTGTTCGTAAATGGTTTTGACAGGAACTTGAATGATTCGCACACCTTGGTCGGCGATGAGTTTTAACATCGCCATCTCATAATCGTATCGATTTTGAGGAATTTTTATTAACTTTTGCAACAACCATTTTGGAATTGCTCTCAAACCATTTTGCGTATCCATAATCGTTTGTTTTGTTACCCAAGAAAAAACTCTTCGTGTAATCAGGTTACCTAAACGATTTCTTAATGGTGTTTTCTTATCAAACAATCTTGTGCCGATATAGAAAGCATCACTATCTTGATCAATCAGGTGAATCATTTTGAGAATGTCTTCATAAGGGTGTTGACCATCGGCATCTGCAGTGACAACGCCATAGACTGAATCTAGATGCTTTAAGACATATTTAAAAGCGGTTTTTAGTGCTGCACCTTTGCCTAGGTTTTTTTCATGGTGAAGGATGGTCACCCCTGAAAGTTGTTTAAATATCGTTTGATCTTCGTTACCATCGTTTACCACAATGATAGGACCTTGAAATGACTTTTTAATTTTTTGGACTAGGTTTAAAAGATTTTGATTTGGTCTAAACGCAGGGATGATAAGCGCAATGGAATCATCAACATTCATTAGTGTTTTAACTTTTTCTTCAATAATTGGTTAAGCGATGGAATTGGAAATTGTTGCGCGATGACAACGACTAAACCAGCGACTAAACCAGCGGTAAAACCATTGTTATATAAATCAAAACCGCCTTGTAAAGCAAAAGCTTGAGGAGCGATAAGTAGGTGAATAAAACCTGCTAACACACCGTAAAAGACTCCAAATTTACCACTGACAGGAGCAAGGGCGGTCACAAACAATAAAGCAATACTAGGTTCTGGTAACGTCAAATTAAAACCTTGGATAGATGAACCGATAACCAGACCAACGATGACAGGCAAACTATTGACGATATGTTTACCATACGATCCAAATGCCATAAAGGTAAAAATACCAGCAACAATAGGACCAGATAACGGAATGTTGTATATCGTTATTAAGATTAAACTTAAAACACCAATACTACCCACATTTAACAGCGTGGCAGCTAAACCAAAATCTTTATAAAAATCTGAAGGAAGATTACCAGGACTTTGTAATAAACGTAACCATGGTTTATAGGCTTGTCGGTGAATTAAAAAAGATGATCCGATTAACACAATTGATAGGGATGAAATGAACCAGAACAAACCATCATGAAAAGCAAAAGAAAGTGTTGTGGGAACTGAAACGTTTACTTGAAAGGCTCTAAGAATCGCGGTAAATAACATTGCGATAAATCCTAAACCAAACCCAGTGTTATATAAGTTATAACCTTGATGAAATTTGCCGACGATTGACACAACCATTGGTGTTAACCAACCCGCAATCATACCGCCCAAGATGCCCAATGGAATACTCATCAATACATTCAATCCCGGAATACCAAACATTAAAAAACTCGTTACAGGGGCGATGCCGCTACTAAACAAGAACGTACCTGTATATTGATTTAAATTTGTACCTTTCATCTTTGTATATAAAAAGAATCCCAACCAAACAGGAAGGATATTCAATAAATTTTTACCAAAAAAGGTAAAAGCAAGAATGGTTAAAACGCCTGCAAACGCAACACCCGAGAATTTAATTTTCAATTGATATAAGAGTAAGATAGTCACCCAGGTGACAATCCATGCATTCACCAAGGTTGAATGTAAACCACCAATAGCGAGGTAATCTGTAATCAACAAAGACGGGTGAAGGTAGATTGAAACAAGACCATTCCACATTGGCATAAAAGGTCCGGATAATAACAAAATAATTAATCCACCAAAGGCGATTCCTGCTAATAATTTAAAAGGGATTTTAATTTCTGTGAACATCACAAATATTATATTTTATTCCTCACTTTAAACAAGTAAAATAAGGGATATGTTAAAAGAACTCATTCAAGCCTACCAACCTTTCAATGAACAAGAAGCATTTGATAAAAAAGCGATTCTGTCTTTTATTGATAGGAATCCAGATTACCTTCTTCGTTCAAACTTAATCGCTCATTTTACAGTTTCCACCATTGTGGTTAATCCCTCGATGGATAAAGTCCTTTTTGCCCATCACAACATTTATAAATCTTGGGGTTGGTTGGGCGGTCATAACGATGGAGATGAAGATATGTTAAGAGTAGCGATGAGAGAAACCGAAGAAGAAACAGGCCTTAAGAAAATCAAACCTTATTCAAAAGATATCTTTATGCTGGACACCATTTATGTTCCTAATCATATCAAGCATGGTAAACATGTTTCCGATCATCTCCATTTAAACGCAACATATCTTGTGATTGCAGATGAAAATGAAAAACCAGTTGTGAATGTAGAGGAAAACTCAGGCGTTCAATGGTTTCCCATTTCCACCGTACTTAAAATTGTTCATGAACCTCGCATGATTCCAATCTATCAAAAAGCATTCCAACGGATTGCGTTACTTAAAAATCTTAAGGTGAAAACGATTCTTTAACCAAATGACTAAGAAAAGATTGGTAATATTTGCAATCACGATGATTGCATAAATGGGCCAAGTTGAATTCGTTAAATCTAATATCGCACCAGAAAATAATGTACCGAGAATGGCTGCTAATCCATAAGCAGTAAATAATTTCCCATAGAGTGAAGAAAAAAGTTCTTTTGGAAATATCGTTTTGATTGAAAGTGGCATCAACGCCATCCAATTACCTAATCCAAACCAAAAAGCACCAAAACTAATCGCATATAGCGTTGGATTAACCCCAGCGTTGAATAGTGAAATAAAACCACTCAAAATTAAAGAAATTAAACTGATGAATGCCACTTTAAAGAAACCAAATCGATCCACCAACCCACCAAAGAAAGGTCGGGATAGGCCGTTTAGTAAAGAGAATATCGATATGGCAACCGTAACAAAAGTTGCATCAAATTGATAATTGGTTACCCCAATTGGAAAACTTAGTCCAACAATGGTAAGACCTGATAATAACGATAAAACGTAAACCACATATAAAGACTGGAAGGAAGGGTGATCATAAGTGGTGATTTTCGTTTCCGTTTGATTAATCTTTTTCTTTTCCATGTTTACATCTTGAAACAATGGCCAGATAGAAATCAAGAACACACCCAATGAAATCAAACCCAAAATCATCATCGTAAATTGAATGGTTTGCGTTTTCAGTAACGTTGCAATGATGGGGGTCATGATTGTATTAGACAAACCAAAGCCCATTAAAATCAAGCCCGAATACAAACCAATGTTCTTGTTAAAAATTCGTTGCACAAGGTAAATTGGAACACCATAAAGTAGCCCAACACCACTTCCAAGTAAAACCCCATATGTAAAAATCAGCAGATAAAAATTATCAACAAGACTGGATAACCAAAAACCACTGACAAATAACACCACACCTAACATAACAATTTGCTTTCGATACTTGCTCATCCATTGGCCGGCAAGTAACATCGCACCAGCATAGCTAACTAATGACACCATATATGGCAACCCACTCAGACTAGCGTTAATTTCATAAGTGCTTTCAGCTTCAACACGAAAAACACCCCAAGCATAGACACTTCCAAGTAAAAGCATTAATAGAATCGATTGAATAAGGAAATAGAATCGAGAAAATTTCATATAACGACTATTGTATCGATACAGCAAAAGATGTCAATTTATATAAAAGAGAAAGACCAAAAATGATTAAATCTTATAGATTTTGCTAAATTTTTCTTCTAAATAATCACAGTAATAGTTTGGATTTAAATCTTCCCCTGTTACTTTTTTAAGTAAGACAAATGGTGGATAGAGTTTTCCATGGACATAAACATGTTTGGAAAACCAATCGCGAATCGGAATGAGGTTTTTACTCTTAATGGTTTTTTCTAAGGACAAAGTTTTTTCCATGGTCTTGAGTAATTGAATAGAGATGGCATTACCTAATGCATAAGAAGGGAAGTATCCAAATGCACCACCAGACCAATGCACATCTTGTAAACAACCCGTACGATTGTTTTTTGGTTTAATACCAAGATAGCTTTGGTAAAGATCATTCCATGCTGTTGGTAAATCCTTTACCTTCAATGATCCATCGATGAGTCTTTTTTCTAATTCATAACGAACCATGATATGAAGACTGTAGGTTAATTCATCAGACTCCGTTCGGATCAATGAAGCCTTTGCTTCGTTAATGGCTTGGTAATACTCTTCCAAACTTACATCCTTAAATTGTTCTTTAAATTGTTTCTTTAAATCAGGAAAGACCATTTGAGTAAATGCATAAGAGCGACCCAAGACGTTTTCATAGAAACGGGATTGGGATTCGTGAATTGACATCGCCGCTCCATGACCAAGGATTGTTCCTCTTACTTTGGGCCCGATGTTTTGTTCATAAATACCGTGGCCACCTTCATGGGCAGTTGAATAAATATTTGAAATGAAATTATCTTCATAAATGTGCGTTGTAACGCGCACATCACTTGGTGTGATTTCACTGCTAAATGGGTGAACTGATTCGGCAATCACACCTGCATTTAGGTCATATCCGATAAAACCTAATAGGGATTTTGCATATTCTAACTGTTCGTGTTTAGGGAACTTTCTCGACATAAAATCTGTGCGAATCTTTACTTTAGATTGTTGGATTTTCTTGAGCAAGGGAACGATTCTCGCTTTTAAAGTTGCAAAGAAAGCATCAAGCTTCTCAATTGTATTACCTTCTTCGTAGTCATCTAATAATTGGTTGTAGAGTGGACCTGCAACTGTTTTCGTTAGGGCTGTAAATTTTCTAACGTAGAACAAAATCTTTTCTAAATATGGTGCGTATGCATCGAAATCATTATTTGCCTTTGCTTTTTCCCATGCAACTTGTGCTTGTGAAAGAAGCACTGCATAATCCTGATAATCTTTTGGATCAATTTTCTTAAGTTGGTCAATTTTTTTACGTTCTAAATATACGATCCGTTTCATCTCAGACGTCAAATCACTTTGCTGCGTTTGTAAATCACTGATTAAACGATCATAGTCAGGATTGTTTTGGTGTTTGAAATCTTCCAACGCCCAGAAACCCATAGCTTGGGAACGTTCGTTGACGGCACCTTCGTTTTTAGGTGCGATGGTTTGGGCATCAAAACTCGCCACATTCATCACATAATTTAATGCCTTTGTTTTTTCGTAATGTTTTTCAAACTGATCTAATAGAATCTTTAGGCTGCTTTCAGTTGTTTTTGCCATGATAGTTTTCCTTATTGAGATTCATTTTAAACCTTTATAATGTTTTTGTAATCAATAAATGAAATCACCAAGTCCAATCAAAACCTATATTCAAGAATTTAAACCCGAGATAAAGACTCGATTAAATCTAATTTATAAGATCATTAAATTACATCTTCCAGATGCCATTGAAACCTTTGCGTATAAAATGCCAACCTTAAAGGGTGAGAAGAATTTGATTCATTTTGCAGGATATAGCAATCATATCGGTATATATCCTGGTCCTAAAGGCATTTCTTTCCTGCTTTCCATCATGCCTAACGCTGTCACAAGTAAAGGTGCTTGGCGAATTCCACATACCTCTCCAATTCCTGAACAAGTATTAATCAAACTATGTCAGTGGATTCAAAGCCAACGATGAATCAACCGATTAATTTTTTAATCGATGTTTTTTTATGTTCGTTAAGTAGTTTTGGTGGGCCAGAAGCTCACTATGGTGTCTTTTCTCACATTCTCGTTCATAAAAAAAAGTACATTAACGAAAATACGCTTTCAGAACTGATTGGAGTTTTCTCATTAGTCCCTGGACCAAGTAGCACGCAAACGATTACCGCGATTGGATATTTAATTGGTGGTCCTTGGATTGCGTTTTTTACCTTTTTGATATGGGCATTTCCTGCAATGGTAATGATGACCTTGGTTGGATTATTCTTTTCGACCATTTCCCAATTACCATTATTTGCTTCAATGTTGAAAGTGCTACCTCCCATCGCAGTAGGTTTTATTCTCTATGCAGGATGGTCTCTAACAAAAAGAGTCGTTTTAAAAACCCATGATTGGATTGTATTCATCGCGATTTTTTTCATTGGATTTTTAATTGTTCCTCTTACCTTTTTAGCAGTACCTATGCTTTTAGTTGCAGCAGGTTTATATTTTTTGTGGGTGGACAAACCAATGCAAGTTACAAAAAAATTCTCCACAAAACCCATGTGGTTTTTATTGTTTGTCATTGTTTTGATTGCCATTCTTGGTGAACTTTTATTTATTTTGCTACAACTTCCTTGGTTGAATTTATTTAATTCTTTTTATCGATATGGATATTCTGTGATTGGTGGTGGTCAAATCGTCATACCTTTGATGATTCAAGATTTAGTGACGCAGCAATCCCTGATTAGTTTAGAAACTTTCTTATCGGGGTATGCGATCGATCAAGCCATCCCTGGTCCTCTTTTTAGTTTTGCAGCCTTCGTTGGAACTCAATCTTTAAGTGGAACACCGTTAGCCTGGTTAGGTGGCTTTTTAACTGCGTTAGGTATTTTTATTCCGGGTGTGATACTTGTTTATTTTGTGGTACCGATTTGGAAAAACATCAGAGAAGTCGGATGGATGAAAGTGATGTTAAAAGGGATTACGATTGCAGCAGCAAGCTTAATTTGTTTAACCGCATTCACTCAAACGATAGCTTTAGCAATCGACTGGACTTCCTATGTAATGGTGGGTTTTACATTTCTAACATTGATATGGAAAAAAATTCCCACTCCCATTTTGGTTGTATTATTAATCACTCTTGGTCTAATCTTTCAATCGATCAATTGAATATTGAGACCCACAATATCACTTTGAATCGAATTTGATTTTTTGTTTACTTGAAATGAGACTAGACCCGTTGTGAACAGGTTCTTTTTTGGAATATCAGTACCTATCCAGGTATTGAGACCAAGGTGATGGTGATATCCACCTGTTGATAAAAATGCTGCACTATCACCATAATATTGCATTAACTCATAACCTAATTTTTCTTGATAAAACTTCACTGCAGCTTTTAAATCACCTACATGAAGATGAAGGTGGCCTAGGATTGTATCTTTTGAAAAACTTTGAAATGGCGTAGCGAGTGATAAGACCTCTTGGTATCTCATCATCTCCGTCACCATCGCAAGTTTTTTATCTTGATAGGGCCAAAGCATTGATGGACGGTCCGCATAAATTTCGATGCCGTTACCTTCGGGATCCGATAAATAGATTGCTTCGGAAACACCGTGATCTGACAAACCTTGAAGTGGGATTTTTTGTTCAATCAAGTGTTTTAGTACACTACCAAGTTCGGAACGTGTTGGGACCAAGTATGCAACATGGTATAAACCCTGAGTTGCTTTTTTCTCTAGAGCGTAAACTTGATCATGTTTAAGGATTAACAATGGTGACAACGTCCCCAACAAAGTTTCATTTTTATTCTGAGAAATGATACGCATACCTAAGCGAGTATAAAAATCCACCATCTTCTTAGGATCGTGGACGTTTAACGTGATTGTTTTGATATAAGCAAGTGGTGATTGGTGATATTTACTCAAGAAGAATTTCCGACCTCAATTTTAAATATAGCGAAGTTTTTTCATAAGCCATTTGTGCTTCGCGATAGTCATAACCAAAAGCACCTTTGGAAACAATGATATTCGGTGGCATTTGTACACGTTTAAAGTAAGCCCGATTCCAGAGATTCAATACCCACTCTAAATCTTCGATAAACATTTGAGGTTTATCGAGACCGTAATGGGAGAGCATGGTTTTAATTTCTACAGGAAAAGAATTGGTTTGATACATTTTTAAAATACGCTCTGGTGCTAAGGAAGGAAAGCTCAATAATTCGTTTATCAACCAATCATGGTAACCCCACTTCATCGGATCTACTTGATTGGTTTTGAGTTCGGCAGTTGGTTTGAATTGATATTGAGGTACACCTTTAACCATGTTGGCAATTAAATTTAAAGGAATGATGGGCTTTTTAAATTGTTCATTAATCCATAATGCTAAGGTGTTAATTTGCATCTTGGTTAAATCACCCAAAGGGGCAAGTGCGCCAATTGTGTCTCCATAAAGCGTTGTATAACCTAAGGCAATTTCAATCTTATTACCATTGTTTAGCACCACACCTTTTTTTTCTGCGGCAAGATTCATCAAGATGCTTCCTCTAACCCTGGCCTGAATATTTTCTTTGGTAAGTAAATCGGTGTTGGGTTGGAGTTGGCTGAACGCATCGACGACTTTTTGAATGGGGATTTCTTCAAAGTGAACCCCTAAATTTTTAGCAACTTCGCGAGCATTTTGTTTTGATTGTTCGGAATTATAAGGGGTTGGTAATGAATAAGCATAGATGCGATCTTTACCCACGACTTCAGTAAGTAGTGATGTGGAAACCGCACTATCAATACCTCCGGATAAACCAACAATCCAAGGTGCTTTCTTTTGGAAGAGTTGTTCATCAAAGTATTCGATTCCCTTTTTTAACATCGTATAAAGTTTTTTGGGATTGTCTTTGATGGCTTGTTTATCTCTTAGATTTGCAATCAATAATTCAGGTTCTGCCGAGTCATTTGCAAGTAAGGTTAATTCACCTTGTTCGTTATAAACCATCGAACCACCTTCAAATAACACAACGTTCTTGCCGTTATTATCAGCGCCGACTTTATTAACAAAAATAAATGGGACCTTAGCGTGTTTCTTAATTTGATGTTGTCTAGATTTTTCTTTATCTAATGTCCAAGGGGAGGCAGAAATATTAATCAGTAAATCCACACCTTGCTTTAAATATTCTGAAGAAGGAGAAAAACCATAGGCTGCATCCCACATATCTTCACACACTTCTAAACCAAAGCGAATCGATTCACCTTGATATTGAACAACTAAAGGGTCTAAAAAAGATTTTACTTTTAGGTTTAATTTTTCTTCAAATTCTCGACCAGGTAAAAAATATCGTTGATCATCAAACATGCGATAGTTTGGGAATAATCTTTTTGGATAGACGCCCGGAAATACACCATTACTACGTTTTAAATATTCACCATTGTAGGCCACTAACGCTGCGTTTAATTTTGCTAAACGTGAGTCGTTATTAGAGATGCTTGGATTTGCGCCCAATGTCCAAACGTTGCCCCAGACAATGATAATCCCCTGAGACAGAGCTTTAATTTTTTCATTAAATGAAACTGCAAAATCAACCCATTCATTATCTAAAAACTGATCGCCAATTAAATATCCTGTAATACATAGTTCTGGAAAAACCACCAAATCTACCTTTTGCGATTTGGCTTGTTTGACCATCGCAGATAAGGTTGCAAAATTGATAGAGGGTTGCCCGGGAACCACTCGCATCTGACCTAAGGCGATTTTGAGATTTCTCATCATGTATATTTTATGATATTTTCCTATGAAATGGGGGATTAATCCAATGAAACCGCTCCCTTAATTGGATTGGCCTTTTCTTGAATCCAAACCCAACAAAACCAAGGCGGTTACAACCAAAAGATATCCTAAAAATCTTGTAACTGAGAGTATTTCTTGAAAAAAGAACCAAGAAAGCAGTCCGCCAAGAATTGGGGCAAAACTTTGAACTAACTGAACTTTTGCCGCACCTTGGCTTCTTTGAGCGCGTACGTAAAAGATAAGGCTTAAACCATAAATTAAGAAACCTGCGGATAATGATAATAATAAGAAGAAGAATGTGGGTAGTGTTTCACGAAGCGCAAACGCAATCACCAGTGTTCCGATTCCTGTTCCTATTCCTTTCAATATCACCACAAACAATGGGTTACCAAAACTTAATTTTTTGGAGATGTTATTTTCTAATCCCCAAAAAAGTGTTCCCAGTAGAATCCACAATGTTCCAATACCAAATTGAATAGATGTTCCCTGATAATTGGCAATCAGTAAACCAAATATGATTAACATTGATGCAACGATGGAAAATGTTGATAATTTTTCACGAAAGAAGATCAGTGCAATCATTAACGTAAAAATAAGTTCGGCATTAGACAATAACCCCACCAAACTTCCACTCGTCTCTTTGACACCGATTAAAAAGAAGATTGGTGCAAAAATATCCAAGACAATCATCCATGCATACCATAACTTCTGATTGGTAACTGTAATGTGAGACGAAGACTTACTTTTGGTCATTTGATGGTAGATGAAGGTGCCTATGCCCGCGCCAAAATAAAATAAGCTAGCTAACCAATACGGTGAAACAAAGTCGAGAAGGATTTTGGAAATAGGGACATTAAAACTAAAAAAGATTGCAGACACCATAGCAAAAACAAACCCCTGTTCAAAACGGTTGTTGTTCGTGAACGTTTTTTTCATATGGATTAATCTTGATGACGTATCAATGAAATCAATTGATTGTGAAAGTAGGTTTGCTTACTTAATTCCGGATGAAAAGATAATCCAATTTGATTTTTATATTGAACTGCAACGATCAGATCATCAATTTTTAAAAGCACTTCTACATCTGGATTTACTTTTTTTACAATTGGGGCTCGGATAAACATTAAATCTATTTGATTACCTTCAAGTTGTATTTGGCGATGAAAACTTCCTAACTGCCTACCATAATAATTTCTTGTCACCTCAATCGGTAATGTGGCGAGGTGGTGATAGTTTTCGCCTGTAATGTGGGTCGCTAATAAAATCATCCCAGCACAAGTTGCCAGGGTGGGCAAACCCTTTTGAATCTTTTCTTTAAGTGGTTCAAATAAACCTAAATCCTTTAATAATCTACCTTGAGTGGTGCTTTCACCCCCGGGAAGAATGAGTCCATCAAAAGGTTGTTGAATATCTTTGAGCTGACGAATTTCAAAATGATTCACACCCATTGATGTGAGTTTTTGACGATGCTCAATAAAGGCACCTTGAATAGCAAGGACACCAATACGCAAGAATTATTTTCCTCGTTCAGCCATTAAGACTTTAACTTGATCTTCGTTTAAACCAACCATGGCTTCACCAAGATCTCGTGAGACTTCAAGTAAGACTTTTGGATCACGGAAGTTTGTAACGGCTTTGACGATCGCTTCTGCGCGTTTCTTTGGATCACCGGATTTAAAAATACCAGAACCTACAAACACACCTTCAGCACCCAATTGCATCATCAAAGCTGCATCGGCTGGCGTGGCAACACCACCCGCTGAAAATAACACAACAGGTAATTTACCTTTTTTATGGACGTATTTGATGAGATCTAATGAGACACCCCATTGTTTTTGTAATACAAATAATTCATCTTCGCTTAGGGATTGAATACGACGCATTTCACCTGTAATAGCTCGCATATGACGAACCGCTTGAATGACATCTCCCGTTCCTGCTTCACCTTTAGAACGAATCATGGAGGCACCTTCAGAAATTCTTCTTAAAGCTTCTCCAAGATCTTTAGCGCCACAGACGAAAGGAACGCTAAAGTTTTGTTTGTTGATGTGTAACGTGTCATCTGCCATGGTTAAAACTTCAGATTCATCAAT
>Ga0129333_10002992_pt1 | contig 15818 bp, 20 predicted proteins | sample CPB6_08_DNA_FD_94474 | JGI IMG/M metagenome (GOLD analysis project Ga0129333, IMG submission 94474) | Freshwater to marine salinity gradient microbial communities from Chesapeake Bay, USA - CPBay_Sum_0.6_0.8_DNA | ecosystem: Environmental > Aquatic > Marine > Coastal | place: USA: Chesapeake...
CACGGATTTTTTGACTATTGTCAAGACCAGTAATCAATCGCTTTGTACGCATCACAATCTCCTAAATTTCAGTATACCGTTAGTATATCACCAAACCCATTTATTGTCAACCTAGGACAATTACTCTAGGATCGGTATCATTGTCTAAAAAGTGATTTCCTTGGGTAGGAGCAGTAAAATAGTCAGTAGCAAACTTACGATCCTCATTACCTAGCCAAACACGCTTGATAAATTTTGCCCTAAAAGTACCGTCAAAATGTATCCCTGTGACTTTTCCAATCATGTAGCAATTATCTGAGCCTGGGAAATCTAAAGACTTAACGATATCACCAATCTTCATCAAAAACTCCATTGCTTAACTGTCAATAATGCTATTATAGCACCAAGCCCATTTATTGTCAAGCCTGTCTTTTATGTTAGAAAATATAGGATCCTAAGCTTACATTCTTATGTCCTACTTCACCTTCCCAAAAAGTATTAAAACTCAAAGTGCGTCTAGGTAAGCTATCTACATTTGTTTTTTCTACGAAGTGAGCCCAATTACTCAAAAACAATACCAAATGATTTTGCAAGTTATTATGCTCCTCTAAGTTAACACCATAGTCAGTCAACAATGCTTTAATGCTAATAAATGTTTTATTGTAGCCAACAAAATAAGGGATATCAGGGAGATATGATTCAATGTATAAGTTACCATTGCTGGGGTTATTATCTAAGAACACCACACCGCTTACAATACTAAATGGGTGGGTGTGTTCATGGTGACTATGTGAAGGTTCTGTATAATTAGCCCAACTGTTAGTAATTTTAAGGTTACTAAAAAAATCTTTAAGGTTATAAGCCTGTGAAAGGTATTGTGTGGCAATGTCAGTACAAACTTGTTTGTGCGGTTTAAATTGATCATGGTCAAATAAATTCATTTCTACACTAATCTTGTTTGATACATTGTCTTTAAAAGGCAATGTATAAAATTCTTTATCTAACAAACTCATATCTACTTCAGTAGACAGGTCTCTTACCCATATAAGTTTTTGCGAACAGTTAAAAAAATTATTCATTATTCCCGTGTTTCCAAAATTTTATCTGCCAATCCATAATTTACTGCTTGGTCAGCACTCATAAAATTATCACGCTCCATATCTTGTGTTAATTCTTCAAATCTTTTACCTTTACAATTATGCTTCTCATATATTCTTGTTAGATTACGCTTCATCTCTAAAATTTCTTCAACTTGAATAAGCATATCAGTTGCCTGACCTCTGGCCCCACCACTTGGTTGATGGATCATATGTCGTGCATTAGGCAACATAAAACGCTTACCTGCTGCCCCTGCTTGTGCTAGTAAGCTCCCCATACTACATGCTTGCCCCATTACAATAGTGCTTACATCAGGCTTAATAAATTGCATAGTATCATAAATTGCCATACCTGCTGTAACACTACCACCTGGGCTATTGATGTAAAGCATAATATCTTTATCAGGATTTTCTGATTCACAGTAAAGTAACTGTGCAACAATTAAATTAGCCATTTGGTCATGTACTTCACCCTCAAGTAAAATTACACGGTCACGCAATAAACGGCTATAAATGTCATAACTGCGTTCGCCTTTGCTTGTTTGTTCAAGCACAATAGGTACTAATGCCATAATATCCTCTATAAAACTATATTATAGCTCAGTAAAAAGTAAATGTCAACGCATTCGGCGACCAACATCACCCACTTTACGGGTTGATATTGATGGTTCTGTATATGCCTTACCTGTTATTTTTGACGCAGCCTTTTCTAATTTGTCTTTAGCAGGTGAAACAACATCAGTACCTACACCAAGCTCATTAGGTTGATCTAAAACTGTCTTTGGTTCATCATCACTTAGTTTGAAACTAAAGCCGCCTTTAGTTGGATCAGTTGCTCCTGATTTACTTTCAAGTGTAACTTTACCTTTTAACTTAGCAGGCCATTGTGTAGCAAAACTCAGCACACCTGATTTCTTATCTAAGTCTGCATATTGTTGAACAAAATTCATATCTAACACAGCAAGAATTACATCTCTAAATTCTGGTAATGCCTTACCTTCATTAACAGCTTGCATGACTGCTAACTTTACAGCATGTGTCAATTTACCACCATCGCTACTTGGATTTTTAAATTTAATATTAGTCCATAAGTCTTGATACTCTGGCATTGGTAAATTTTTACGCTGTTTGAATGCCTTCATACTGTCAGTTACTTGTTTAATAATATCTGCTTTCCATGGCAAAAAATCATTAAATTTTTCTGGAATTGCCTCAGGCACATATTGATATAACAAATTCATTGCTTGAAAAACTTGGCTTATAGTAGCAGGTTCAGGTAAATTATACTTTGCACCTTTACCACTTTGACATAAATCAATAAATGCTACTGAAACAGCATAATCAGGATTGTTGCGTATTTCATCTGGTACCTTTAATCCACTTATACTTGGTGGAGCACCTCCACCTTGCCCTTTGCTACTTATGTTTACAGTATGTGCGGTTTCTGTATTCTTAATACTAGCAAAACTGTCTGCTATGTTTGTGTTACTTTTACTTGGAAAATTAATAACAAGGGAACTTATTTCACCACCTAACCATTCTTCAAAACCTTTTCGTCTTGGAAAACGACTTGTTCCCTGAACTAATGCTAATACTCCTAGATATTCTCCTGCGTAGTCCACAATACTATCTTTAATTTTTGTAGGGACAGACTTAGGAATAATTGGATTACCACCTTGCATAATTGTTTGTGCCATTTCAATAACTACACGGCCATAGTCAGTAGATTGTAAAGTTTGATTGTTTACAATTGCTTCACCTAACTCACTAGCAGGAATATCACGGTCTGTTATTCCAATTTGACTAGGTTTTAACAATGCTGCTTCTTTACCTGTTTCTTCGCCTTCCTCACCTTTACTAGCTTGTCCACCTAACTCACTTGTTTTTAATAGTTTGCTAAATGGAATTTCTTCGCCAGTGTCTAGTCTTAATTTTAATGAACCTGTAAATTTATCAGTATCAAATAATTCTTGGAACCTATCTGCTTCATCAGGATCTGCCACAACTGGTTGTTTGTCAACTGTATAAAATGGAGTACCAGTTCTAATCATATTAAGAAATGAATCAAACCTTTCGCTATATTTGGTAATAACGCCAGGGCTTAAGGTTCTATCTTCTTCTAGTTTTTGTATGAGGTTTAGTAAATCACGCATAATTCAGTATTTATGCTCTTAGCATTTTATAAAATCTTGTGTAAGGAACCACTTCCGTATAGAAATACCTGTCTTTAAAGGTATTCCAAATTCATTTAATTCATCTCTAAAATAGAAAAAGCTAGGACCATGACTCATAATCGGATTAATGCCCTTTTCACGGCGCTGATCTCCTATAATATCCCATTGGTATTGATGACACATTTCATGCGCTAAAACCAAAAGAAACCATTGTTCACAATAAAATTTATCCATTAACTGTATGGTACAATAACTTTTAGTCTTTTTGTCTCTTTCATAATTACCTCTACACATACCCCAAATATCTCTCATTCTAGGTTGTAAAGTTATTTTTGGAATCTTCAATTCGTTATTAAAAATATAATGATTTAAACATCTGTAAGTATATACTGTGTTTTCTATGGTAGGTCTGTAACATAGCCTTTTTTGCTCACTTATAAGTGGCAATGGACTACTCATCATTTCAGTAAGGTGACTTTTTCTTACACGCATAATAGTATTTAGAAAAAAAGTTTTGTTTTTTGGTTTTCCGATTAAATAATTGTTTCGGAGGTATTTATGGAAATTCTATTAGGTTTATTAATTGTAGCGTTAGTTGGTGGTTTTGTCTATACAAGACGGACAAAAGAAACTGTGAAAGATGTGGTTGCAGAACCCAATCCTGAACCAATTGTTGAAGTAAAGCCAGCTGAGTCTGCCCCAGTTGTTGAATTAGTTAAAAAAGAACCAGTTAGTGAACAGCCAAAAACCGCTGCTAAAAAACCAAAAGCAACAAAGACAGCAACTAAAAAAGTGGTTCAAATGCCCAAAAAACCAGCAGTTAAAAAACCAAAAACCACAACCAGTAAATGATGGACATAGGGTTCGATATAATAAATGACCTATATCTAGAACCTGAAGAAAGCTTTAATTGGGAAAACAAAGCTACTAGTCTTTATTGTATTGTATCTGGCAATGTAAGTTCCGATATGAGAACTTTAAGACAAACTTTGGCTCATTTAAGTCATTTCTATCAAGGTATCTTTTATATAGACGGTCCTTTAGAATTTAACAATGCAATTAGTATAGGCAAAAGGTATCAAGAAATAACCAATATATGTAGAATGATACATAAAGTGGTCTTTTTAAGAACACAAGTAATTATAATGAATGGCATTGGTATTATTGGGGCAAATGGATGGTTTAACCATACCTTTAATGATTATATCAAGAACGCTAATTTAGAGCAATACAAGATGCAAGATTTAGCTTACTTATTGCACGGTGTTAAAAATATGCAGATTCACAATGATGTTAAAAAAATTTTAATAGTGTCAGGAACTGTACCTAATGAAACCTTTTATTTTGGTGAAGAACCTGAAAGTCAAAATGATACGCCATTAGATTTAGTTTTAAAAGCTGATAGTATGGATAAGATAAAATATTGGAGTTTTGGTTCGTATAAAAAAATAGTTGATACCAAAATTAATGATATCAACTATATAAATAATCCGTATATTAAAAAACAACCGTTTTACGCTAAACGGGTAGCACTTGACATTTAGTTTCCGTCGGCTTCTATTTTAACTTGTAAGGGAAATCCTTGAGCCCTTGCAGAAATAGTAACTTCTATACCTTTTTGCTCTGCAATTTCGTAAGGTAAAATTGCTACAGTTGCACTTCCTGTCTCGTGTATACCTGATGTAATATCAACTGCTGTATTTTCATTATAATTAAAAAATTCAATAAGTGATTTAACTACAAATTCCATTGTTGTAACATTATCATTAATATAAATGATTTTATAAAGTGGAGGTTCTTTTATATCGTAGTTAACTTCTATTTTTGGTTTAGTTTCGCTAGTAGGCATGATTTCCCTCATAATTGTGTGCGAGTTACCTCGCACACAAAGCTTATTATATTATTTATTATAGGTAATAGCAATCTTCTTGGGCTTTTGTTCGTCAGGAATTATTCTCTCTAAGTTAACAGTTAATATTCCATCTTCTACAATAGCATCTGTAACTTTAACATAATCGGCTAATGTCCAACTACGCAAAAAGCTTCTTGCACTAATGCCTTTATATAGATATTCAACATTTTCGTCAAGATTAGTTGCTTGCTCACCTTTTACTGTTAGTTGATTTTTCTCAATACTAACATCAATATCTCCTTCTTTAAACCCTGCAACCGCTAATTGAATAGCAAATTTATCCTCACTATGTTTCACAACATTATAAGGTGGGTAATTCGTTGTACTTTGTGTATTAGTATTTCGCAATAGTTCGTCGAACATTTGGTCAAAACCAACAGCAAATTTGTGAATTGAAGGAATATCAAGGGAACGCAATGTAAGATTTGTCATATTTTCTCCTTTCTTAAGCAAGATGACAATTGAATGTAAACCCGACCATCGGCGTTTACATGCATATTTATTTTACAAAAAATACGCAAAAAAATCTAATATTTAGGGTATTAAAATTGTTTAACAGGTAATGTTTGATCCGACAAGTATCTTTTCCAACGCTTTTTGGCAAGAGATTTTGCCATCTTCCGTTGTGTAGTGGGTTTTACATAATACTCACGCTCTTTGAGTTCACGCAATAATCCAGAGTCTGTTACGATTTTTTTAAACTTCCTAAGAGCTTTTTCTGTATTACCATCAGATACTATTACTTTTTTACCTTTAATCATAAAATTGGTTTTGGGTTTTCTACTAACTCCTTAGTGATATTTATCTGTTTTATGTGTTTCTCTTTATATTTTTTAGTATAATACATATGAGGCATTAAAACCTTTTCAATTTCTGTTTGTAGACCTCTAGCACCTGTCTTAAGTTTCTGCGCTTGGTTTGCAATTTCATATAAGCTTTCTTTCGTAAATTGTAGCTCAATATTATCGATATCGAACAAATACTTATATTGTTCAATATAGCTGTTTTTCACATTACTTAATACACTAATTAATTGTTCAGTGGTTAACTCACCGATTGTTACTGTAGTTGTGAATCTACCTACAAATTCAGGAATTAATCCAAATTTTACTAAATCATCAGGGCTTACTTGTATTAGTTCATCTTCTTCAGTTATTTTGCTTAAACTAGCACTAAAACCTATACTTGTACCATGTATACGGTTTGAAATAATATCTTTTAATCCTACAAATGCACCACCACCTATAAACAAAATGTTTTTAGTATCAACTTCTATAACATCTGCTTTAGGATGTTTTCTATTACCATTTATGTTAACTCTACACTTAGTGCCTTCAACAAGTTTAAGTAATGCTTGTTGAACACCTTCACCGGACACATCACGGGTAATACTTGTGCTTTCGCTTTTCCTTGCTATCTTATCAATTTCGTCGATAAACACTATACCTTTTTCTGCTAATTCTATATTACCATCAGCAGCATTAACAAGCATTGCTATCATAGTTTCTACATCATCACCAACATAACCAGCCTCTGTCAAACTTGTTGCATCTGCTACCACAAAGGGAACCTGCAAATATTTTGCTACAGTTTTAGCCAATAATGTTTTACCACTACCAGTAGGGCCTACAATTAACACATTACCTTTGCTAATTTCAAGATTTTTTGGTGGTTTATGAATCCGTTTATAATGATTTGCTATTGCTACACTTAATACAATTTTTGCTTTATCTTGTCCTATTATGTGCTGATCCAAATACTCTTTAATTGTTTCAGGGTCATAACTAGGCTCATTAGGCTTTTCTTCTATAGTATCATCAGTTGATATTAATTCTTGGCATAGTTCAATACAATCACTACAAATAGCTACCTCATCACTTACAACAAGTTTTTTTACAACTTCTTTGCTATTGCCACAAAATGAGCAGTGCTGTGTTTGGCTTTTAGTTTTTTCGGTCATGTATTACTTATACTTACTGAATTTAGTTTATTCTTTTCGCATACAGTATATGGCTTTACACTAACACTTACTCTGTTACTGTCATTTAAAGCTTTATAAAAATAACTATCTTTATTGTATTCAATAATTAGTGAGTTCTTTTCTTTAGCATTGCTGTTGTTAATAGTAAAACGGTTCATGTCAATTTGATAAAACAAACCATTTATACCTTTAGGAGTGTAACACTCACTAAACAGTAGCTTATTGTCATTGAAGAATTCGATATTTATTTGAACCATATTAACAGTGTGAACTGTATTAATAATATCCTTTACAAATTTAATATCGTTATAATGATACTTGTTACCTCTTATTTCAACTTCTCCTAATGAACGATTTGGTTGTACTCCCAATGCTCCATAAAACATTTTTCGACCTATGCCTGATTCACTGTCACTAGTTGATGATAGTAGTTCCTGTAAACTGTCCACCCATTTTTGATTAAAAGTAAGTTCAAATGGTAGCTGATAATGTGCATTACCATTACCATCATGTCTAAGGTTTACCTTACCTACTTTTAATTCATAAGCACTCGATGGATATGTTTCTAAAAACCTAGCCATCATTTTATGTTTGTTATCTCTTGCTTGAACAAAAGTATCATATGGTACATTCACTTTACTGCCATCTACCATTTTATCATGCTTGTATTTGCCTAGTAAGCCGTCAATAATTTTACTATCAGCGACAACTACATCCATTATAACAGTATGTCTGCCGTTGTTGATACCTTCATTAATTATTTTAAATGTTTCAACATAACCTGCACTATAGGTCAGCACTTCATTACGGTTCAAACTATAGTTGGTAGTTTCTCTTGTACCAATAATAAGCGTACCAACTTTAATTTCAACTGCCTTTCTAAAAGCATTGTTTCTAGCTTCAATAAATGTTTCACCTGATCCATTTACTCTTATCGCAGTGCTAAAATCATTAGCAAATACATTGCCTATCAATGCAAAAAATAATAGTAAGTATTTCATCGTGTAACATGCCTACGGATGTTTCTACACGCTTCGCCTGTTTCCCTGTCATAGCGGATTGTCACTGCGACAGTTTGTTTGTCTACAATTTTTTCATCCTTTATATAAATACATTTCAAAATACCTTCAGTGCTAGTTCTAATATTTTCTGTAAAAGTTCTAACAGTGTCATTAGTATTTTCTCTAACAGCATAATTTGTATCTTTTGATGCCTCGTCATCACTCATGCCAACTTCCTCACTGTCGGTTAGCTTTTGTTTAATACGGTCATTTGCTTTTTCTAAGTTTTTACTTAGCGTATGTACTACCCGTGTGCTACGGATATCTTGTACAAGAAATCTGTTTAGCTTATCTAATGCTTGATTATGGGCAACAGAAAAGGCAATTTCTCTATTAACAATGCTATTACCATTGCTGAAAGCATACCCTGTAGCCTCAATACTACCAACTTCTGTCTTTAGACATAAACTATCTGTAAGTCCAAACATACCAGTACCCCAAACACATTCCCAGTGGATACGGATACTTTGTCTATTAAATGTTGATGTAAGCTTTTGGTTATTAATTGCGCTTACAGAAGGAGACTCTACTTTTTTGGGACTTGAGCAACCTGCAATTAACGCAGTTGTTACTGCTAGTGCAACTAGTTTGTATTTCATGGATAACTCCATAGTAGTTTATAATAGTGTAATTATATACTACCAGTCAAATAAAATCAAGTATTTTGGTTCTTAATAAATGATTCAATTTGGGTTTTTTCGCCCTCGGTCAAATACTCAATATCATATTCTCCCTTTTCAATTTTCTCAATTAGGTATTTTATATATTGGGTATCCAAATAACTGTCAGTTTGGTCACGGTTAATCTCTATCCAATTGTTACCATTAAATTTATAAACCCTATTTGGTAACATGTCAACACGGACAAATATGTCTCCTGTTTTAGAAATCTTAGGCCATACTATTCCGAATCCTGTTGAAATGCCTTTATCTAAGTTATCTGGTCGAATCATAAACAACTCAGGCATTAAACTTTGTAAAGCTTCTTTTTTAAATACCTTACCATCGTAATTTACATAACCACCTTCTAACTCTTTTAACAATGGCTTTTCTTTAATTACTTGTGTTGAATCAGCAGTTACTTCATCATTAAGAATCGGTTCATTAGTTTTAGGTTCTTTATAAACTGCTTTTGGTAGACCTTTAAACGCTAAATCAGTATCAATTGGTTCTGGTTCTTTTTCCTCTATTTTTTTATTTTCTACAATAGGTATTTCTGGTTTATATACTTGGTGAGGTACTGATATACCAGGTACTTTATCTACCCATGGTCGTTTTAGATATACTTGTTCAACTTCTTTTTTTGGTTCTATTGGTTCTTCTTCAACAATTTCTTCTACAGGTTCCTCTTCTACGGGTTGTTCCTGTACTACAGGTTGTTCTTCTATAAGTGTGTGACTTTTTTCTTCTGGTTGTTCTTTATCCCATTGTCTACTACTATTTGCAGCCAGTACTAGTGTTAATGCCAAAGGATCAAATACAAATACAATTAATATAATGACCCATCGAACCGCTCTTTCAAGTAAATTGGCATCAGGATTATCACCATAAATTAATGCTGCTATATACTTAATCGGACCTACTTCAGCTTCCACCTTGCGTACTTCTGCCGCAATAGGTGCCCTTGCTTCGTTAAGTTCAGTAATCTTTTTCTGTTCGGTTTCGATATCACTAAGCAATCGTGTGCGTTCTCTAGCCTGAGAGCGTCGAACCTGTACTGCTTTATCGGCTCCTTGTTCAGTGGTTGAGCGGCCCATTGTCTGGTCCACTGCCTCATCCATCTGTTTAAGACTACGCCTATTTGCATCAATATTCTCTCTAGCTATTCTAATCTTTTCATCATACAATGCTATCTTAGCTTGTACATCACCACTTACTAAACTTTGATCACTATGTGCTTTACTTAAAAAACCAAATATGCCCATGCTTGTTAAAAAAGCAAGTGCAATAACTGCTATCACAAGATAGAATCGCATTGACCACTTGACTTGATGCCAGTATTTGTGTAACCAGACTGTGGTTACTACCTTGGACACTTCAAGCGCCCCACCCATTATGATAATAGGAATAACTGCTGCGGCGAATATGGCGGTTAAGCCTAGTATACTATACCAGGCTGCGATTGTGCTTAGTGTTAACGCTGTTATTAGTGTTAGGTTTGTAAGCGAAAATATTTTAAGGAATCGACCCATCTATATATTTAGTGCCCTAAAATTTTGTGATTATAGTAGTTTAATTATGAATTGCCAAGACAATTCAAAAACAAAGGATATAAAGGTTTTTCAAGACCGTTTCTATATGGGTGATCATATACTTGTAAAAAGGAAGTGGTATAGTAAAAGTCAAGTTGTTTTAAGTCAACTTTTCTTAACTTATTTTCTGTATTAAATTCTTTAGCTGCCAAATATGGACCTGTAAATTCACTCATAAGTGGATTAGATTCTAAATCATCCCAAAACATTGGAACAAGTGGCATTAAGAAGTTTGTATCGATTTTAAGTATATTAGTAGCAATTTTAGTACCTTGATATTGGTCTAAATCAAAGCTTATAAATCCAATTTTAGAATTTCTAGTTTCTAAATTTTTAATATACCTAGGTATTGTTTCTCGTAATTCACCATCATAAATTTTAGCATAAGGTGCATCTGAAATAGTGTTATTATGTATGCCCCAAACATTTTCAGGCCATATTTCAGGATGATCTTTGTAAGATGTTGCTTTTGGCATACCATGTGTTCTATCAAAACCTATGATATTAAACTTAAAATCTGTTCCAGCAAGTGTTTGAATTTTTTCCGCTGATGTTTTTAAATCTAATAAACCATTTGGAACAGGACCTACACCAAACTCAATTATATCAAATTCTTTATAACCACATAATTCTGAAATATAAAAGGAATAAGCTAAACCAAACCCATACATATTATTTCTACAGTTTAGTTCTCCTTTAGAAATGCTTTTTACGATTCTTTCGTACTTTCTAAAAATTTTATCAACTACTTCAATAATCTCGTGAAATTGTAAATCTATTGTGTAATTGTTCAAAATAAATGTCCGTAATATGTTGCAAATTCTTCATATGGCATTACAAGTTTTTGTGCCACTGTATTTGGTTGTCCTATTAAATAAGTTACCCAATACCCTTCTTCACGCATTTTAATTTGTATTATTTTTATGAAATTTCCGTCATCAAAAACATACTCTTGACCTACTAATATTTGAAGGGGATCCATTATTCTACCGTTACTGAAAATCTTTTAATATTGACTGTGTTTTTACCATGTAATATTTCTGTCCCAATATTTAAATTTTTTAGACCATAGTTAGACTTAATCCAACCTAAATCATTAACATACTGCAAAACAGGCACTAAATCAATTCTTTCTTTAAGTGATCCATTTAACAATTGGATAAAGATACTATATTCATATCCAGTACAACCTCCATCACAGTCCCAGTATTTATCTTTTCTCAATCCCCATAATTTTCCTTGATAATCAGTCAAAATTCTATCAAATGTATTAGAAAGCCCTTGCTTCATTTCCTCAGTCCCAAAGAAATGTATATCCATTGGTTGTGGATAACCTAAATCCCATGTTCTATCTGTTTTTAAAGGATAAGCCCATAGACCAGATGTAAGATGCCACCAACCATTTAAATTAGCTACTTCAACATCGTAATCTAATATCAATTTTTTTGGCATGCTATCAAACCTCATTGGAAAAGGACTAGTAGGTTTATTATCTCCCCCCATATAATAAAATACAGAATTATAAAAGTGATAAAGAGTATCATCCCATCCATATGAAACATGTGGGGAAGCATGACTACCAGGTTTACAACATTCAACATCAAAGTCATATTTTACTGTTGCAACCTTATCCTTTACACAGCCTTGCATTGTTACAGTGATATCTAAGTTTTGATGATTCCATAAGTGAGGGGTAATATAAAAGTTTTTGTCATTGAAAGGTTTTGCAAAACTTAACCATTGTTGTTTCTCTGTAAGTTTAGCAAACGATTCATCCTTTGTTTTTACAGTATAAGCATTTATGCAGTCATCAACTATTACAGGGGATATTGTTTGAACACTAGCAGTAAAACTTGCTTTTGCTACTGAAGTGGGTGAATCTGACCCACTTCCCCCTCCACATGATACAAGTATAGAACTTGCTATAGCAAGTAATATCTTTTTCATGATTACCCCAATACTTTTTTACAGATTAAGAAAGATTGTGTATTACATTAAACTCAGACCATTTGCCACGCCAATTATCATGTTCACCATCCATGCCATCGTTGTAGATAGATTGTCCATCGTATTCAAGATTATTTACATGACTTATTCCATCACAATCCCAAGTAAGGACTTTGATTTTTCTTGGATCAAATTCTTCTGTAGTTGTTACAACACCTTGAAAACAACTACCTTTACCACCTTGCTTCCAAACTACAAAGTAACCTTCTCCTAAATAATTAGGATAGAATTCTTCAACCTCTTCTTCAGCCTCATAATATGAATCTTCTTCGCCGTGTGCTTCTTGAATAAAAGAATGCAACTCACCTTTATAAACTTCTTCACCTTGACTATTAGTAATCGTCATAACAGTGTTGTCAAACTCATAACCATAAAATGATTTGACACCTGTCATATCATAGTATGACCATTCGAACCTAGCTTCTTCAGGAGTTTCATTGTCATCGTAGTCAAAACTATCAGTTAATGCATCTGCAAGGTCATATTCCCGTTCGCTGTCACTCCAATAATCGTATTGTGCTTTTGTGATTTTATCAGCGCCCATTTCTAATGTGTAACCCCAAATGCGGATAGTATATTCACCTGGGGGAAAAGGTTTCATAAGCTCTTGGGTATTTTCTTTTTTATCTTTGTCTGCCCAAGGCCAAGCTGATGATGCATTGGGACTAGGATCAGTTGCATCCTGTGCAGCTTTTATTTGTGCAGCCATTTCTTCATCACTGGGAGGTGTTCCTACATTTTCATCATCCTCATCAAGCATAACATCCGATAGTTCTTTGTGCAGTTTTTGCCTTTTTTCTTCTTCAACAACACCTTCTTCAGTTAATTCTAACTTACTGTCGCACATTGGACATACTTCTTCAGTATGATGAAATTCTAAATCATCTTCTTTATACACAGTCCCATCTTCGTTATAGAATTCAGTCTTACTTTCATACTTTGTACCTTTCCAACGACACTTCGTACATTTATGAGTTTTTGGGGCTTCATATTCTTCACGGTGTTCCCAATCTTCAACTTTGTATGTCACTTCATAACCACCTTTACGATCGGTCCACCAATCATCTTGGTCTAAATAATCCCATTCAATGTCAACATCATTCTCGTAGGCGTCATTAATAACATCGTCAACATCATAGGTACCATCTTCAATGCCATCAAGGATAACTTGAAGTTCATCTTCTTCTTTATCTGAATAAATTTCTCGCAACAAATCAATATCAAATACAGAACCATAAACTTTTTCTACTTGATGCCACTCGCTTTTAACTACTTTAACGCCCATAATTGCTCCTAATTAAAATTTGGACTGTGATTATCTTGGTATGTAAAACTTGCTTTTTTTGGAAAATGTAAGCCCATAAATCTATTATAACATACAATGTATTTCTTGCGTACATTTTTGGGTGCATGACTAGCCAAATAATGCAGCCTAGCAAATATCTTATGTAATGTTATGTTATTAAACTTGTAATTGGCTGGATAGTACCTTTCATATTTTACAAAGTTAAAGGCAGCATGTTTACCTGTATTTCTGTAATACCTAAGTTTAAAAGGTCCTTGTAACTCAATTGGTCGGAATTTTTTCATACTAATTTTTATAGACTAAACATTCATTTATAACAGTTCTAGTAAGATTAAAGCCTTGTAATAAACTTTCAGGTAATACTATTGTATCACGCTTTTTGTGTTTAGGATCTAAAGCGCATCTATCATCATATTTTTGCCTTTCTAACAACAGATAACTTTGTATCTTGGCTGTTAAATCATCATTAGAAACATCATATAATCTAACCACTGTCAGTGTTTCTTTGTCTAAAGCAGCAAATATATATCTAGGATAGATAATATCACCATGGGCATGAAATGTAAAACATGCATCCTGTCCTGCTTGTTTCCGAAGTTTACCTGTTTTCGTATAAGGTCCTGGTATTCTAGTACATTTTTGCTCAACTAGTACACCGTTACTAATAGCATCCTCACCATTGCGTGAAAAATTTATGTTATAATTTTTATCATACTGACACACAATCTCATATATTGCTGAAGAACTTAATGTATCAGTATCCAATAAATCTATTTTAAATTCTTTATAAAAATCTTCTCTCTCTTTGTAAATCCTTTTACGGATTTCACAAAGTTTTGCTAGTACAGATGTATCTAAATACTTAGCCATTATTTGTCATCACGGAATCTTACAAAGCGAGGGAAACGCAAACTGTAACTACCATCTTGGTTTTGACTGATTACATCGCAAAGTATCTCAGCAGTCCGTCCAATAATATCATGTTGATTAGAAAAATATGAGTCCCGTTCCTCGTCTGAATATCCGCTACCAACATTGACCTGAATAAATTTATCATCATCATATCCCTCACAAACTAATGCTCCCAACCGTCCTTTATTTCTTCCAGTACCTTCTTCAACACCAACTACCTCCAAATCTACTGTGATAGTGGGCTTCCACTTCATCCAAAATGTATTACGCTTACACTCGTATGGAGCATCTAAATCCTTAATCATAATGCCTTCAAATCCAGCATTCACTTGATCCTTAGCATAGCGCATAAGTTGATCTTTACCTGCGGCTGTATCTAAGTCTACCATAATATGTGGTAACAATTCTACATTAGGCATTTTATCAATGATTGGGCGCATATCTTCAAGGATTTTAATACGCTTATGTAATTGTGCGTTCCAATGTCCCTCACGAAACGCACTTAAAGGGATAATGTCAAAAATGTTAAACACACTATCCTCAGCTTGAACATTTTCCTTGCGTCTTGCCTGACGCATTAATTCCTGAAAACTGTTACCAATCACTTCACCGTCAAGTACAAAGCCCATGCTTAGATTGCTTGTACCTGCTTTACGAACAAGTTTATGAAAATTTTCACTAATTTGTTGTTCAATATGTGTAAAGTTTTCAAACACTTTACCATTGCGACTAAAGCTAGTAACTTGAATATATCCACCAAAGCTTTGTTGTGGTGTGACAAGCATAAGCACACGAACGCCATCTAATTTTGGTTCCAAGCGTTTCGTACCACGCATTTCAGGACGACCTTCACTGTTGGTCGCAAGTTGACAACCAAATGTTGGAATCTCGTAGTCAGTGCCTTTACAAATTTTATTGATTGTTTTGTCACTGATACCACATCGAAGGTCTCGGCGAATGACTGGAGCACAAAAATTGTTCCATTCATCACTATCAAATCGTTGGCTAATTTCATCAATTGCTTCTAATGCTTTGTTACCAGTCAAGCCACGCTGACCAAGTTCACATAGCAAGTCATCAAAATCATCCCAAGGATTTTCAGCATTAACGATACCAACTGTGTCAGGTACTTTGCGTA
>Ga0129333_10002993_pt1 | contig 15818 bp, 13 predicted proteins | sample CPB6_08_DNA_FD_94474 | JGI IMG/M metagenome (GOLD analysis project Ga0129333, IMG submission 94474) | Freshwater to marine salinity gradient microbial communities from Chesapeake Bay, USA - CPBay_Sum_0.6_0.8_DNA | ecosystem: Environmental > Aquatic > Marine > Coastal | place: USA: Chesapeake...
CAATCAACATGAGCAAATTCTCCACCATTGAGCTCGAATTCCACGTATCCTCCGCCACTCGACCCCAGTGCCAACCTTTACACGATCTGTGATCCAGAAACTGGCATCCCAATTGGTGTCAACAAGCCGCAGTGGCGCATCTATGACTACAACTACGATCTCACAGTCCTCGAAGAAAGATACAATGTTTTAACATTCATTGGCGGAAACTGCGCACTCATGTATGCAAGATAAGACAGCGTGGCACCTTGCACGTTGCATTTAGCAAATCCAAATCACATGTTTGAGAGAAAATCATTACAATAATAATATTATAATAATTTAGTATTATAATACTTTATTTTCGAAGACCACCACGCAATAAAAAAATGGGTCGCCGTCGTGAAATGAATTTAAAACATGTCAATTCTCTCAATGGAACAGGAACCGACACCAATGAAGACCCATCCTATTCTCCCACCCCGTTTGTGAACTACCTTTACACCATGGTCCAAATACTGCTTTTGTTGTTTTTCTTTTGTTTCATGACAACAAATAACTATTTGAATGCCAAGTATTTTGATGAAGATACGGACTATCCGGTTGGCACCACATTGAAGGATTTGATCAAAAAAAATAAAAATCCATATTGCAGTTCTTTTGCGGATTGCAGTGAAGTTCCTCTCGCAGAATCTGAAACCGTTTCCAAGCTTGGCTGGTGGTTTCAAACCACGCAAGAATCATGCTACCGTGTTGCCGGCATGGGATTACATTACTACTTGAAGTTTTTACAAGACTGGTGCACTGGCGGAAAAAACGGCATCCCTTACACCGGATACATTTCTTTTGCTAGATGGACCATTTTTGGAATACTAACACTCATTTCAATTGTTATATTGTTTTGCATTGTATGGTTTATATTCTTGCCTGGATGGTTCGGAGGATTGTTTGCATTTTGGAAACTGCAAACTAACGACATCCAAGCGTTTGCATTGTTTTGTTTTTCTGTGTTTTTAACGTTTTGTTTTGGATGGGTTTGTGTATTCCCAGTTATATACGAATTTTTTCAACTGATGTATTTGTTTTTCTTTAAACAACTTGTTTCAAATTCGGACAACTATGGCCCCGAGTTTTCAAAGCGCATGTCAAACATGATCATCGTTTTTGTTGTTGTTGCAGTGATTGTTGCGATGATTCAACTGCCGCCAATCAGCGCCGCAATCATTGCAGGCATCATGTTTTTGGCGATGCTGTTAATGAAAAATAAAAGTTTATATAAATCCGCATAAACACACTGCACATACATTTGTATAAATACTGAATCATAGTAAAAATAAAAATGACGACAGCAACTTTACCAATGGTCAGTGTGTGCACACCAACATTTAACCGTCGTCCGTTTATTCGAGCGATGATTCAGTGTTTTGATCATCAAACATATCCACGCGAACGCATGGAGTGGATCATCATTGACGATGGAACCGATCCAATTGAAGACCTTGTGTCAACGCATCCATGCGTGCGATATTTTAAACTGGATGATAAAGTGTCTCTCGGTAAAAAACGAAACATGATGCACAAAAAAGCACGCGGCGACATTATTGTTTATATGGATGATGATGACTACTATCCACCTGAGCGTGTTTCATATGCGGTCGACACGCTGCTTGACCACAAAAACAGGAAAACAGGGGTTAAGATTGCAGGAAGTAGTGAAATGTATATTTATTTCAAGGCACCACAAGCTCTCATGGTGCAGTTTGGTCCGTATGGACCCAATCATGCAACTGCTGCCACATTTGCATTCTGGAAAGAGCTGCTTTCCGAAATGAATCTCAAATACGATGAAAACGCACATGTGGCCGAAGAACGCGCATTTTTACGTGGATACACCGTTCCAATGGCCCAGCTCGATCCCACAAAAGTCATCTTGGTGTTTTCACATGACCACAACACATTCGACAAGCGCATACTGCTTGCAAACTTGGACAGAAAGGACGTTGAAACAAATATGAAAGTGAGCACTAAGATGCCAACTGATTTTATAAAAGAGCCGGAACTGTTGCAGTTTTACATGCACGATGTTGATGCAGCGCTAGTTGGATACGAACCTGGACGCCCTTCCATGAAACCAGATGTGCTTCAACAAATTCGAGAGAAAATGGAACAACAACAAAAACAATTCCAGCAAAAACACAAACAACAACAACAACAAAATCAACAACAGGATGCGATTTTGAAGGCGGTTATAACATTTAAAGCCCCTAATGCGGAAAATCGCAACATGACAGTGGAAGAATTGATACAAACAGTTCAATCCCAGGCTGAAAAACTGGAAAAAATGAAAGAGTTGTGTAATAAAAAAATCAGAGAAAACTCGGACCTACTTGCAACAATCAAGGACAGAGACGAAGTCATTGCAGCACACTTGGAAACAATTGAGCGCCAAAGTGCAATAATTGATTCCAATCATTCAGTTTAAAAATTTGAATTTTACATTGCCTCGATTTGACATAAATGACATGCGTGAGTGTGTCTGTTGCTTTGGTATTGGTATTGGCATTGGCCTTGGCTTTAGAAACTGCCTTGGAAATGAACCATACTTGTTTTCAATTTCCAAATCATGAAAATATTGAATAATGTCTGCATAGTCGCCCACAAAGGTAAAATTCGTCATATCATGTGATGGAAATGGCACAGAGTTTTCTAAACGGTTTCCATTTGAATGATGCTGAATGTAGTTATCTGGTTTATAAAAAAAATCTTTGGCGATGGTGCAGTCAGCCTGATATTCGTTTGGGTTGGTCTTATTGGAAATATTAACCATGAAATAGGTGAATGATCGATTGTCATTATTTTTTTTACCAAACATTCCGCCTGGAATTGTCCAAATGTGATTTTCATGGTCGCACATGATGTGCAGCTCCTTGTCTGGATGATTTATGAGCCAGTCATCCACTGCTGCTTTTTCACGAAAAGTTACTATCGAATCCAAATCCCGAGAAATCCATATGCTGACCAAAGGATCATCATTTGGTAAATAACGCAACGCTCGCAAACACAAATTTGTGCGAACCAAAAACAACTCAATGTCTTTGATTTGCGCCAATTTCTCTATAAACTCAACCGGTTCATTGTCAGGCATGTAAACTCGAATCGTCCATCCAGGATAAACTGTTTTTGCCAATTCATAATTGACAAATATTCCTTTATAAAATCCTCTTTTTATGTCTAACTCGTTGTTGATTCCGTAAAGTGAGAAACTTATTATTTTTTTATCTTGGACTGGATTAACGTTGTATGTTTTGGTGATTTTCAAATAAGCAGACATTGTTTTCACACTAGATTTACACTAAATCGATATTTAAAATTGCAAAAAAATTACCAATTTTCAAGTTCGTCTTCTGCATCATCTTGAACCACTTCACCCGGACATGTGCACTTGTTCAAGTAGCGATGCATGCGTTGAATGTCCAATTTCGTGATTTCAAATTCTTCTATGATGTCATTTATCTTTTTATCACATTCATTAGTTTCGGAATCATTTTTTAATGCAAATACACTCAAGAAAAATGCGAACAAATCTTTTTTGTCCATGCCAAATTTCTGGCACATCATTTGAATGAACAATGTGTTGTTGTATTCCGTGCTGTATTTCGTCAACACTTTGGTGAATCGCACCTCGGACGGATTGAACTTTGGACGCGTTTCAAATCGTTCATGATACAATTTGTTTGTGCAAAATGTTTTAATGAGAGAACTCATCTCATTGAACTGCCAAATTTGTTTTTGAAATGTAATACGGTCAATGTAATCTGCCAAACAAATGTTGTCCAGTGCGTCCTTGTAAAATCGAAATGCATCTGTTTGATTCGACTGTTTCGCCAATACATCCACAACATTTTCATGCCACAGTAAACCCACTATGGTTCGATCCGTTTCATTCATCATCGCCGAATGTTCACTCAAATTGCACGGTGCATTTATAAGTTTTTTGACAATCGTTTTGCTGTCTTCATTGTTTGCTTTTGGTTGAAATATAGTTTGAATAAGTTCACTGTTATAACCATCACCATTTGAATGTTTATTAAATATACTGCTAATGGTCTCAATTTTTCGAAGGTCTCCTTGTATGAATCGTGCCATATTCTTATGTAATGCAGCATTATCAGAGTTCAATTTCAATTTAAGAATAACACTCACTTGATCTAGCGTGGGCGTTTTGAGTTCAAATGCAACGCAAACTTTCATCAGTTCCCGTATTTTTTTATCCATGTGATAATTCCCAATGCATATAATGGGGTTCATTGTGACATCTTCTAATCGTTGTTTTTTCGTTTTTTTAGGACGCATCAGTTTGATAAGCGCATTAATGCCACCCTTGTCGCCGTTGTTCATTCCGTCTATCTCATCCATGACAATCGCAATGCGCTTTGGTTTATTTTGAAACATGGAAAGCACGCTGTGCTCGCTCATGTTGTGATTTGTTATGAGGTCAATGACCGACTTATTTCGTATATCGCCTGCATCATAACGAACCATGTCATAATTCAATGTCTTTAGCAGTCTCATTACAAATTCAGTCTTTCCTACACCAGGGTTGCCATATATGTAGATGCCACGCTTTATCATAAAATCACTTTTTTTAGCATAAAATGCATCCAACGCATTCGTGATTTCCTGTGCCGTTGACTCTCTCCCCAACACTTCATTGTAATTTATTGATGTCGTCAATACACTCGGATTTACTGCAACTGGATTAGCAACCAATTTTGCTTTTGTGGCTGATTTTGTTTTCGTTGCAATTTCTGCTGCAGGTTTCATTCTATCAAACTTAAGCAGAGTCAAATAATCCCGATTAGTATTAAAATTTGAGTTGTATTTAATATTAAATTGCGATGAATGAATTATTGCAGTCGATTTAGAAATAAAAATCACAAATATAAAAATAAAAACATAGTATATATTTTCATTTTTTTTGATTTAATAACCAATACATTCAAATTCAAATGGACACACAAAGTTCCGGTTCATTTTTTGATTCTTTTAATTTTCAGCGCATTGTTTTGACTATTGCGATCGTTATGCTGATTGCAGCAATGATTTTCATTGGATATTCTCTCTATCAAAAGTCAAGTGATGTGACTTGGCCGCCTGAAATACCAAAGTGTCCCGACTTTTGGACATATGACAGCACCAAAGGCAAATGCATGCCAGGCTCCGGCCAACCAACCGATAGATGTGAATACAATGGCATACCCGGCGGAACCGAAGGAGTTCCAACGTGCCCACCACCCAGTTGAAACTATGCAGTTTTCAACATAAATAAAAATAATTATATGTGTATAATTCAATAACTTATACACATCATAAAATAATGCAGTATCAACAAATCCAAGGTTCAACATATTCATCCAAACCAAGCAATGTACCAACAAATTCGCGCAAGCCGGCTCATTCAAATGGGCGAATCGACATTTTAGGCCCAAACATTGAGCAGCAGTTTGCCATGTATGACAAAATTCCGAATTCTAGCGCATGCTCCTCTTTTCGCGATGCCATGATCGGCAACTGGGAAAACACTGCACTCAGCGACGCCTTTTTCAGCACCGGAAACATGGAAATTGTCCAGAATGCGCTGCGCAACGGTGTTTACACCATGTCAAAAGGCGCATATTTGATCGGTCCACAAGACTGCGACAACTTGAAAATGATCATGCGCAGCGTCTTTCTGCAAAGCTCCATGAATTTAGCAACCAACATACCCGGTCAAATTGCCGCACTCAATAAAATCGTCGTGGACATGTTTGTGCCAAAGCTTTACAATGAAGCTCGGGCTTACATTCAATATAAGCGCGATGCCAGCACCATGTACAAACCAATTGACCGTCCCATTTACTCTGCCGAAAACGACAAGACCCTGGAACTGCAACCGTGGTTTTGATCAATGAAAGTTAAACAACTTGTACATTGTCAATCCAATCAGTAAGTCCGCTAAAAATATAGTAACTAAATGCAAAAACCTGGCGTAATGCACATGCAAGTTTATGCTTTCAGGGAAACGGGTTTTCCATAAAAGCTTCAATTCTTCAATGGTTTCATAAAGTGCAAACGCTGCAATAACAACCAATGCGTTCTTCAACGCAACCACAAACAAATGATGCACCGGTTTCATGTGTGTCGATTATTCCAATATGCATTATGAAAATAAAATAAAAATTGAATTTCTCTCAAACCAGTTTTTTGAATAACATGTTTGAAAGAAAATGACGTCTCGCGCCGAGTTATTCAAGAAATCTGGAAGAAAGAATTTTGAGTTTGAGAGATATTTGATGTCAACTGAATCCAAGAGTGTTGGTGCCGGCGGCTTTATCACCCTTGACAGCACGCGTTCTTATCTCGTGACACTGCCTTTATCTTACTTTGTGTCAAAACGAGCAATCACGCGCTCAAAAGGCAAAGCGGATGGCATGCCATTTGAAAGTTTCCGCATCATCAACATGCAGCAACCGGGAGGACATGCGCACTCTCTCATTTTGATAAAAAGCCACGCAATCAAGACCAATCCACATCACATTGCCATCTTTGAACCCAATGGACGCAACCGGTACTGTGGTTTTCGCATCCTGGATGACCACCATCACATCGACAAAACCAAACCCATGAAAAATGTCACCAAGGATTACAACATCATCTCTCCCAAGTTCAACATCAATTATGGTTCAAACACGCACAACCCAGGATACTGCGGAATTTACGGCATCATCTGTGTCGTTGCATTTCGCCACTATCGAAGCAGCACCGGTGCGCTCTGGTTTGCCAAATGGAAGAAATTGCTGGCATATATGAGTCAGTCGATTGACATCAATGTTGGGTCATTTGGAGTGCAACTTGCAGCTCAAGTACAAGAAATCATCGCCACAAATGCATGTCATTCATCGGCTGAACGGGAAATTGCAGAACTCATCCATGCATGCACTCGTCGCGCCAATATGAATCCAATTCTTTGAACCAAAAAGCCAAAAAGGAGAGAAATTTACTGTTTATAATCAAAAATTAAATAAAAAATATTTTTATTGAATTTCTCTCAAACTTCAAATCAGTGAAACCATTTTGTCATGCATTCATCAATTCAACATTCAATTAGGCTTTCTTGGCCTTGACAGTTTTCTTTGCAACCGCCGGTTTTGAATTACACTCCTGAGCAATCCGTTTTTCTTCCTGTTTCACGTATTCTGCACGTAGTTCTGCCAAGTCGGCCAACCACAGCTGCTCAATGCTGGTGCCTTGGAGCGTGGCATGCTCTACTTCTTTCTGCGCCTTCTCTTTCAACAGCTTCTGCACATTCTCTTCGCTGACGCTGTCCATCGGAAGACGCAGCAGATACTTGTATTGCACATCACCTTCCACCGCATCATACCCCTTGGTCTGCAGCATGGCCGTCAGTTCATCGCCGCGCTTTCGTCTCAGGTCAATGCTGCCATCCAGCAGTTCCTGGATGTATCGCGCCTTGTTGCTTAGCACACGCAGTTCTGCCGCCATGACCGCCAGCTGATGTGTCTTACGTTTGTCATATAGAGCGAGTCTTGTCGCATAGTAGTCCTGCACAATGTCGCGCACGTTGCCGTACTTCTTCAACTGGTCTTGGCTGTCAAACAGATGCATGTTGCTCGTGGATTCCGTTGTGTAAAGCTTCAACAACTTTTCAAGCGCAGTGCAAGATCCATGGTCAACAGTTGCGGTAAATGCAGGGCTCATGAGGTCTGCAGTGGACGGAAACGTGATCGTGAAATCCACCACAGTATCCGTGCTCATGTCTGCATAGTCTTTGATCGCGTTTGTTTCAATCAACGCCTCCAGGTGCTTCTTGAAGTCTTCTGTCCAGTATCCAACCGGAAGCTCAGACACGCGAACCTGTTTCTTGGCAGCATCCACGCTGTGGTTGCCGCGAATCAAGAACTTGCCACCAGCCCCGGATGTCAATGCAGTGATTGAACCCTTGAACCCGCGGTAATACGGCTCGATTGTCCCCCATTCTGACTCCGGCTTTTTGAGAAGCATGGCTTGAATGTACTCAATGATTTGCAGCGGGTTGTGGCACATGATGTCCGTGCTGAACCCCGTGCCAATGCCTTTCGTGCCATTGACCAGAACCATGGGTACGATTGGCGCGTAAAACGTGGGCTCCACCAGCTGGCCGTCGTCATCGAGATACTCCAACACGGCGTCGTCTTCTGCGCGATAAATCAGGCGCGTAATCGGGTTCAGCTGTGTGAAGATGTATCTTTCACTGGCAGAATCTCTGCCTCCCGATAACCTAGTCCCAAACTGACCATTGGGCTCAAACAGATTGATGTTGTTGCTGCCGACAAAGTTCTGCGCCATGCCAACAATCGCCGCATTCAGGCTCGCCTCGCCGTGATGATAACCCGAGTGCTCAGACACGTAGCCACTGAACTGTGCAACTTTGATTTCTGTCTTGAGACCGCCCTTTTTGAACGCCGCAAACAAGATTTTGCGCAGCGAGATTTTCAGACCGTCCATGCCATTTGCAATCGAACGCTGGTTGTCGTAGACCGAAAAGTGCTTCATTTCGCGCGTCATGAAGTCCTCGTACGACACGTGTTTGTGGCTGGTGTCCAAATGGTCGGCACGATTATATGTGGACAGCCACTGCTTGCGGTCATCGGCGCGCTTCTTGTTGAACACCAGGTCAATTGCGTCGTCGCTTGGTTCGCCGGTGTAAGCGAAATCCACGACCTTCTTGTGCTCGAAATACTCGCGGAATTCGCGCCCTGTGCTGGTTCCCAGACCCTTGTAATACTTGATATTCCAGGTGCTGACGTCAATGGGAGCACTGGTTGCGCTTGTGCCCGCTGCGCTTGTGCCTTGTTTCCATGCTTCAAACTCGCCTTCGTTGTAAAACACGCGTTCCTGTGCACCCTTGCGCGCCTTCAGAATTGGCGTGTTCATGAATCCAATGAATCCCGGGATGTGTGTCAGAGATGGCCACTCGCTTTGAAACAGGTTGATACCAAGGCCCTTGATGTGCGACCCATCCAAATCCTGGTCCGTCATGAACAACACCTTGCCGTATCGCAGACGCTTGGCCACATCTTCTGCAGTGTATTGTCGCCCATTTTCCAGTCCCAGGATGCGCTTGATTTCCGCGATTTCCGTGTTTTCTGCAATGCGCTTGACTGCCTCGCCGCGCACGTTCATGAACTTGCCTTTGACTGGATACACACCAATGGTGTTTCGATCTTCCTTACTCAGACCTGACACAATGCCTGCCTTTGCTGAATCACCCTCGCAAAAGATGATGGTGCATTGCGCAGATTTGTCCGTGCCTGCAAAATTTGCGTCAATGAGTTTGGGAATGCCACGAATGGTGCGCGTTTTTGCGCCGTCCGTCTTCTTCGCCGCCTTGGCTTCCTTGACTTCTGTCAAAGCACAAGCTGCATCCATGACACCCATCTTGGCGACTTTTTCCACAAACTCGTCGCTCACTGTGCATGTCGACCCGAAATTCGCGCTGGTAGTTGTCAGCTCGTCCTTCGTCTGGCTGGAAAATGCGGGATTCTCCACATCACAGCGCAAGAACAGCGTGAGTTGCTCCTTGATTGTTGCCGGCTTAACGTCCACTTTCTTCTTGGTCTTGATGAATGCCGCCAGCTTGCGCAATAGTTGGCCCATAATATATTCCACGTGTTTACCACCTTTCGATGTGCAAATGCCATTCACGAACGACACGTGTGCAAACTCGTCTGTGTTGGTTAGGCACACGGCGTATTCCCAGCGTTCGTTCGGGGCTTCATACACGCGCTTGACTTCCGGGCGAATGTAGAGTCCAATGTATTGCTTGAAATCCCTAACTGGCACAACGGCGCCATTGTATTTCACGCGGATGCTGCGGTCCGTGACGGCAGCGATGTCATACACGCGTTTCGCGAATAATGCAGTCATCTCAGGAGTGAGTCCTGCAATGCCAAATCGCGCGTAATCGGGACGAAACGAGATGCGCGTGTAAGGCTTCTTGCTGGCGCATTTGGTGATTTTTGGCGGGCAAATCTGGGTAAGATTCGCCTTGAATTCCTGAACATACTTGAGGCCGCGCACGTGGTCCACCGTTTCAACCGAGCCCCAAGTCGACCACACGAGAACCAACTTGAATCCAAAACCGTTTTTCCCGCCAACAATTTTCTCTTTTTTGTCTTCCGCATAGTTCGTGGAGGTGCGCAGGTGCCCGAAAATCATCTCTGGAATCCACATCTTGTGTTCGGGGTGCTGTGCAATGTCGATGCCGTTGCCGTCATTCGTCATAGTGATTGTTCCCGTCGCGGCATCCACCTCCACTTCAATTGACGTGACGGGGAGAGCATCTGGTTTGCCGTCCTTGATTGCTTGTGCCTGACGGATGACATGGTCGCGCATATTCACCAAGCCCTCATCCACCAACTTGTAGAGCGCCGGAATGTGCGTGAATGTTGCCAAGCTGATGCTTGTCGCCCCACCTTCTTTTGCATCAGCTGTAGTCGTATATTCGATGCATTCTGTGAGCTGAATTGAACCAATGTAAGTGTCGGGTTTCTTGAGAATATGCTCCAAGTCCGTCATCTTCTGATACTTGTTTGATAAATCATTTGTTGCTGCTGCCATCGTATTTGCGTATTTGATGAAATAAAGGGATACATGACATCCATTTATTCGCTTTAAATTGCTTCAATTTTTTGTTTTATTGTCTTCGACCATTTTTGACATGTGTTCAACATTTTCTCTTATGTGTTTTCTTCTTGTAGCTCTTTTTTCCACCCCCATTTCGCCTACGACTGTTTCTAAACCGGTCTAATAGTCGCATCATTCCAAGTTCCGATTCATGCGACACATGGCAAGGAATTTGTCGCAACATTCTTCTAATTACATTTTGTTGTCGTGCAGTTAAGCTTCTCCATTGTGCTTCAGGATTCTGAATGCGTGGTCTAACACGACTGGGGCGTGCTATTGCATTCAGTGCCATAGGACGAATCGGAACATTTGGATGTTGTTCTTCAATCACACTCCTCAATCCACTCTGGGCCAACGCATCTGCAAGTGAATTTGGACCTACATCACTACCATACCGACTCAGTTGTTGCAATGACAATCCAGAAAACATATCGTCATCTGACTCGGAGTCTTGATTTGCATGTGAAAAAGCATGCGGAAATCTCGCAACACGAGGACCTTGTGGTGGTGGTGGTGTCGACGGATGCAAAGGAATTGGGTTGATATATATGGGTGGAGAAGGAGGTCCATCCCCATAATCTTCATCAACTCCATAAAAATTACTAAGTGGATGAGTATACGGATTCATTTTATTTGTATTTATGAATAAGGAGACATAAAATAACACAATAATATAAAAATGTCAAGCTACAATTATTATTCCTTAATGAAATGTCGGTGCTATCAACCAATTAACAAGAAGTTGATAGAAACTGGCAGCGGGGGTGAAGTTATTCCAATCGTGGTCAACTTCAAAGTCTTTAGCATCATTATCAAAACTGCAACGGCGCAACGCAACGATTGTTTTACGCAGGCCAATCGACCAACGAATGTGTATAAAAGCTGGACAGGTGCACCAGCAGGATACGGCCAGCCCATTCGGAATCAATTCAACTGATTTTTTTAAAATCTACATATTTTTTAACAGCGTGTAATAGTATATAGAACGATGAGTTTCAAGCTCAATTTCATAACAAATGATGAACTGATTCGTTCACATCTATCACAGTCAATGAATGAATCACCCAATGACAGATTTCGTGTGTCCACGTTCATCCCTGATGACTTTTGCAGAAGTCATGACAATCTTGTTGAAACTTTGAGGGAACACATGATGGATGAAAAAAACACAATCATATTTGTCAATGGTGGAGATAGAGTGTTGGGTTTAATCATTTTTAAAATAATTAGCAGACCCATTTCAGCAATAATGGTTGAAGTCATATGTGTGCCTGAAACTGGAGAAAAAGGAACTGGCACAAGATTGTTGAACAAAGTTAAAGAAATTGCAGAAAAGGTGAATCTTCCAATATATCTTTTCTCCCTTGATGAGTCAATTAACTTCTATATAAAAAATGGATTCGAGAAACGCAAAGGAGGATTTTATGTTTTTCCTCCATCAACATCAGGTGGCAAAAGAAAAACAAGGACGACAAGAAAAATGAGAAAGGCAAAAACCCGAAGACACATGCATAAGTGATATTTAATTTTTTTTTCTTTTGTTAAGGTATAATAAACACTCAAAATCAATGGGAAGAAATCACACGCGTTCTGCCGACGGCTTTTATCACATCAACGGCAAAAAGTACGAATTCATTCGCGGCTCTCGTGCCCAGGTGTTCCATGGCACCGCTTACAAGACTGACGGCACTCCCGGTCTCACCAAGGATAAGCTGCTCATGAACAAGTATGGCCGCATCGTCAGCGCCAAGAAGCATGCAACCGCTAAGAAAGAGAAGCGTTTAGCGAAGCACGGCTGGACCGCCAAGAAGGGCAAGTTTGGCGCCGTTCGCATCTCGGACCTCAAGAAGAGCCGCAAGCACAGGAAGCATTAAGCGCATTTGATTTAATTTAACATGTAAAAATGAATAAATCAGTTTGATTCATTTTTTTAAACACGTTGACAACGTCTAGGTTTTGTGAGTGCGTTTATGCCTGCCTTTGCCGGCATGTGTATGTGTATTCTTGCGCGTGGCACGTCGAATACATTTATTGGTGCGGCGCGTGTGCGCATTCTTCTTGCATTCTCGCTTACGTTTTCTTGTAGCACCACCACGAGACAACTCAGGTGCTTTTTGGTTCCATTCTAGTACGATATTTCCAATGGCTTCATTGACTGCGTCGTCATATTTTCTGGGTTCATCTATTGTTTTTAATAAAGCCTGGTTATCCGTCTTTAACAGAGTTTTTATGAATTCAGGAAAAAGTGTTTTGTTGACTATTTTGTGCACAAAACTTGCTTTGGGTTGTCCAAGTCCTTGTATGTGTTTTCTAAGTGGAGGTAATATTCTGCGTTGATGTCGCAACATGTATTTCTCTTGCACCAATTTTTCATCGATTTTAACTTGATTCAAATTAGTGAGCAAGTTGAGCATTTCTGACGACATAACCGGCATATCTGCAAACCCAATTTGAAAAAACATTTGGTCCTGTTTTGTGTCGTCAATGATTTTCATCATTTTCTCTCGAAACATGTTTTCGGCTTCCCGTGCAAACATGATTTCTTCAAACACACCGTTCAACCATGCATTATACATTCTATTAGCATGCGAGGAATCAACTGTTTTTGCTTTCGTGTAAGTTTCATACAGATTGAACATGTGTTGGTCCATCTTGAATGGGTACTTGATTTGTTGTGCATTTTTTTTGTCCTTAAAGAATGCGATTGTGTTCTTTCCAGTTTTTTTGCGGAATGTTGCGGGAACCTCGTTATTTAATGGGTCAGGAATTAGAACAATTTTTCGTCCGATTCTGCGCAGCAAATTCAAAAAAGAATTTCGATCGGCAATCAGTCTTTCAGCAGTGGAATCATCAACCGCCGCAATATTACCCTGTTCTAAGTAATACCTTTCATTCAATGCAGTCATCATGACCCGAAGCTCTTTGATTTCACGAAGTAATTCATCTTTGTGTTCGAGAAATGTTGAATTATTGGCGCGAAGCAAGTACAACAAATAAATTTCAATGAACACGCGCAATCGAGAAAAGTCTTTCGGGTTTTTGCGCGCCATAAAAATGCGAATGAACAGGGCCTTGTCCTCATTGCAAAAAATGCAGACCAGGTCTAGCATGGTGGTTTTCATAGAAACAATATTGTCCACATTACGCACATATTGACTTATCAAGAGCTCTCTCAGGTCAGGGCGTGATTGGTCATCTGGATAGAGAGATTCATACAAAATCAAAAAATCATCGACTTCCTTTTTTACCAAATCTATTGGTTGAGTAAAATAACGATCCACTGAGCACATTTCATCACACACCATGCTTGACAACTGAGAAAAACATTTGGTTTCTTGTGTAACCAGTTGCACTTTTGGATTTTTCTTCAACCGTTTGCTGATGAGTCTGGTATTTGCATCACTGTTTGCATTTCCATACATAAACAATTTGATATCGTCTGAAGATTGAGGTGAAAGAATGAATTTGATTTCGATTTCATTGTGTGGTTTTATTACGCCATAACGTTTCGGACGTTCATAAAAGTTGGCATACAGAATCATCATGTAGAGAGAAAACAACAATAAAAATTGGCGTGAAACTTCTTCTCCAAACACAAAACAGTCAATATCATTCATTGGGATATTCTCGCAATTTTTTTTCAGTGCTTCCAATGCAATCACATCCAACCCTGATTCTGGAATGACTCCTCCAAATTCATCTGCATTCATGCCTTTCATAAAATCAGCGATGTAATATGACACTGCCGCACCTCCAGCTGCCACAATGTTTGCACTGCTGCCCATTGCGTCATTTGCCGCTGTAAAAGCAGCCACAATGATGTCAGTTCGTGTCATTGGATGTGATGGTCTTGGTGGCAACTGCTCTTCGTATCCAGGTGCTTCTCCAGGTGCTTCTCCAACTTCTTCTGCAACCATGGCAATTGGAAGCATGATTGGTCCTTGGTTGTCTGGCTTGATTGATGCCACATGAGCAATTTCTCCCAGATATTTTACATACTGACCACTTGGAAACATATCGAAAAACCTTTTTCCGTCAGACGTTTTAACAAGCGGATTTTGAATGATTGCAATAAGCATTGCTTTCACAATGAGAGATTTTGCTAGTTCATTATTGGGCAGAAGCAATTCAAAAAATTGGTTGCGAACTTCTTGAATGACTTCATTTGGTTTTGAACCAAACCTTGAAACAACTAGTTCATTTATGCTGTGTGAAATCAGTGGGTTTACTTCTTCATATGGTTCTGATTTGGTCGCATGCAGCAACAGTTCAAGCATGAGGTCCAATCGGCTGCAGTTTGAAATGGTTTTTGCGTTGTATGTCATCGGAGATGCAATGATGTTTTGGTCAGAATCAATGTTTGCGTTGTTGAAAACATTCTGCATAATGTAAACTGTAAACACGGGAACATTGAAAACAGCACCGATCTTTAAAATGAGAGAAATTTGGACCCCCAAAACATTGCTTGAATCACCAATCAACACCCTTTCAATTGTTAACAAATGACTGTTGAACCGCTCATCTTTGATCATTGAACGAAATGCACTTGATATTTCGGTTTCAAGAACTTCACCACCATCACCGCCATCAATGGAAATCAACATTTTGCAGTGTTGAACAAAATCAGAAAGCAATCCAATTTCTGGATTGAAACGCATTCTAATTGAGTCTTTCATTGTCTTCATTGCATCTGTGTTGTTAACTGCATCCAATATGGATTTGCATGCATCAGGAATTGCATTAAATGCTTGCAGTCCACGTTCCACTGCCTCTCTTGCGCCCATTTCTTTTTCTTGCTGCTTGCTTCCAAAAAGTTGCATGAACGAGATGTCTTCAGTTAATTTTGCGATTGGGCTAACTGCATCTTGTGCAGGAACTTGTTCTGCTGCAACCGGTGCTTCTGGAACTTCTGCTGCAACCTCTGCTGCTTTTGGTGCAACTACTTCTGGCACTGCATCTTGTGCAACATCTTGTGCAACCTCTGGTGCTTTTGGTGCAACTACTTCTTGAACTTCTGCTGCTTCTGGTGCTGGTGCAACTACTTCTTGAACTTCTGCTGCTTCTGGTGCTGGTGCAACTACTTCTTGAACTTCTGCTGCTTCTGGTGCTGGTGC
>Ga0129333_10002995_pt1 | contig 15809 bp, 13 predicted proteins | sample CPB6_08_DNA_FD_94474 | JGI IMG/M metagenome (GOLD analysis project Ga0129333, IMG submission 94474) | Freshwater to marine salinity gradient microbial communities from Chesapeake Bay, USA - CPBay_Sum_0.6_0.8_DNA | ecosystem: Environmental > Aquatic > Marine > Coastal | place: USA: Chesapeake...
GCGACCGTCGCCGGCATCCTCATCTCATTCTTCGTCGGCTGGGGACTTGGCCTGGCCACGCGCTATGTGCTCGGCACCCCCACGACGCGTCCCTCGGGTTCCGAGGTCGCCGAGACGATGGCCCAGGGCGGGTATCCACTCACCGTCCTGCGGGCCTCGCGACAGACGGCCATCGGACGGCGCTACGTCGCGACCACCCGCGATGGCGAATCACTGGAGGTCGTCGTCCTCGACCGTGACCTCGAGGGAGCGGGACTGGCGAGCGCCGCGTGGAAGGCGCTGCGGCTGCGAGACGAGACCGGGCGCGGCGCCTTCAACATGCGTCGCGAGCTTGATCACGCAGCGCTCATGGCCTATGCCGCGCAGGCAGCGCACGCGCCGGTGCCTCGACTGCTGCTGACCAGCGAGGTCGGTGCAGACTCTGCCCTCCTCGCGTACGACTACACCGTCGCCACCCGATTCAGCGATCTTGAGGGCGACCAGATCACGGACGACGATCTCGAGCAGGCATGGCACGCGATGCGCACGCTGCACGAAAAGGAGATCGCGCATCGCAACCTGACCGCCGACAACCTCCTGCGTGACCGCGAGGGGAAGGTATGGCTCGTCGGCGAGGCCAGCGGCACGGTCGCGGCCAGCGATGTTGCCCAGCGCATCGATGTCGCGGAGCTGCTGTGCACCCTCGCTCTCATTGTGGGCGCGGACAGGGCGGTCCGATCCGGACGGCGAGTGCTCGGCGTACCCGGGCTCGCGCGAGCCCTGCCCGTCCTGCAGCCCGTCGCCCTGGCCCCGGCCACGCGCCGGGCCATGCGCAAGAACCGCGACCTCATGGTCCACCTGCGCGACGCCCTCGTGGAGATCCGTCCCGACGGCGACGTCGAGCAGATCAACATCGAGCGCATCAAGCCGCGCACCCTCATCATGATCGTCGTCGGCACGATCGCGGCGTATGTCCTGCTGTCGCAACTCGCTCAGGTCGACCTCGGCGAGCTGGTCACCTCCGCCTCACTCGAGTGGCTGGCGGTCGCGGTCGTGGCGACGCTGGTGACATACGTCGGCGCAGCATGGTCACTCACCGGTTTCGTACCCGAGCGGATTCCCCTCCACCGGACAATGCTGGCCCAGGTCGCCGGTGACTTCGCGACTCTCGTCTCTCCGCCCACCCTGGGGTCCGTCGCCATCAATTTGCGCTTCCTCACCAAGGCAGGGCTGCACCCGGCGCTCGCGGGCGCGAGCGTCGGCGTGTCTCAGGTCGCGGCCTTCGCCGTGCACCTGCTGCTGCTGCTCGGATTCGGCATCGCGGCGGGCACCCAGGCCGACTTCACCTTCGACCCGCCACCCTGGGCGGTCATCGCTGTCATCGCCGTCATCACGCTCTTCTTCGCGGCCTTCGCGGTTGCTCCCCTGCGCCGCTACGTCTTCGGCCGGGTCAGGCCGCTCCTGCGCGAGGTCATCCCGCGCCTCGTCACCGTGGCTCAACGACCGATGAAGCTGGCGGAGGGCATCGGCGGCATCCTCCTGCTCAATCTCGCGTACGTCGTGGTCCTCGTCGCGTGCGTGCGCGCCTTCGACGGCGACCTCAACGTCGCCGCCATTGCCGTTGTGTACCTCGCGGGTGCGACCATCGGACAGGCCGCTCCGACACCTGGCGGACTCGGCGCCGTCGAAGCCGCCCTGGCCGCCGGACTCACGGCCGCCGGGCTGCCCGGCGGCATCGCGGTGTCCGCCGTTCTGCTCTATCGACTGCTCACCTTCTGGATCCCCACCATCCCGGGGTACGCCGCCTTCAACTGGCTGACCAAGAAGGGGTATCTGTAGGGTCGGGGCCATGAGCGACGTGAGCATCACTCCCCTAGTCGATGGTCCCCTCGAAGTATCCGGCGCGTGCCGCGTCAACGCCTCGGACGGGACCGAGATCCGCAGCGCAGACAAGGTCTACCTGTGCCGCTGTGGAGCCTCGGAGAAGAAGCCCTTCTGTGACGGCTCGCACAAGAAGATCGGCTTCGTCTCCAACGTCGAGGCCTGACCTCAGGATCACCCCGCCCTCCACCGAAGCACGTCCGCTGCAGCGAGGCAGTCGGGCGAGGATCAGTAGTAGGGCACCTCGGGGTCTACCTGCAGCGACCACGCATTGATTCCGCCGCCTACGTGAAGTGCGTCGGAGAATCCCGCGCCGTGCAGGACAGCAAGGACTTCAGCGGATCGGCCTCCCACCTTGCAGTGCAGCACGATCTGCTTGTCCTGGGGAAGTTTCTCCAGCGCTGAGCCGTCAAGGAACTCACCCTTGGAGATGAACTCGGCGCCGTCGATCGTTGCGATCTCCCACTCGATGGGCTCACGCACATCGATGAGGACGAAGTCACGCTCGCCTGCCGCCCTCTCGTCCAGCATCTGCTTGAGGTCGTGAACGCTGATGGTGCTGTCCCGTGCCGCTTCGGCAGCAGCATCAGAGATCGTGCCGCAGAAGGCGTCGTAGTCGATGAGCTCCGTCACCGTGGCATTGGGACCACAGACCGCGCAGTTCGGGTCCTTGCGAATCCTCACCTCGCGGTAGTCCATCTCGAGCGCGTCGTAGACCTTCAGGCGCCCGAGCAGCGGATCTCCGATGCCGGTGAGCATCTTGATCGCCTCGGTCACCTGAATGGAGCCGATGCTGGCGCACAGCACGCCCAGCACGCCGCCCTCGGCGCATGAGGGCACCATTCCCGGTGGCGGAGGCTCGGGGTAGAGGCAGCGGTAGCACGGGCCGTGCTCGGCCCAGAAGACGCTCGCCTGGCCGTCGAAGCGGTAGATCGATCCCCAGACGTAGGGCTTGCCGAGCAGGACGCACGCATCATTGACGAGATAGCGCGTCGCGAAGTTGTCGGTACCGTCGACGATGAGGTCGTACTGGGCGAAAAGCGGAAGGACGTTGGTGGAGTCGAGTCGCTCGTCGTGGATGACCACATCGACGTAGGGATTGATCTCCTTGATCGAGTCGCGCGCGCTCTCGGCCTTGGAACGGCCGATATCGCTCTGGCCGTGGATGATCTGGCGCTGCAGATTGGACTCGTCGACCGTATCGAACTCCACGATGCCGAGCGTCCCGACGCCGGCGGCCGCGAGGTACATGAGGGCAGGGCTGCCCAGACCACCTGCACCGATGCACAGCACCCGAGCGTTCTTCAGACGCTTCTGCCCCATCATCCCGACATCGGGAATGATGAGGTGGCGGCTGTAGCGGCGAACCTCGTCAGCGGACAGACTGTCGGCTGGCTCGACGAGTGGCGGCAGGGACATGACACTCCTTCAGCGGGCGAATGCCGCAATCAACGCTTGGGTCGCTGCGGATCTTCCCCACCATCATGGTGCCTGCGGTCGGTGGGCGCTCCCCCAGCCCTCCGGCGTCGATGCCCCTGCGCCGTCCCCCGAGACGCACCCAGGCGCCGACCGCGGGAGACTTCTGTCATGGCACGTCCCGTCATCGGCCTCACGACATACGTCGAACCTGCCCGCTGGGGGGCGTGGGAAACCAGGGCCGCGCTCCTGCCCGAGTGGTACGTCGATGCAGTCCAGCAGGCTGGCGGGATCGCGGTGCTGATTCCGCCCGACGCTGATGATGACGGGGTCCTCGACTCCGTCGACGGCGTCATCATCATCGGCGGTGCCGACGTCGGCCCCGCCAACTACGGAGCGGCGCCACACCCGACGACTGACGAGCCGCGGGTCGAGCGAGATGCGAGTGAGATCCTGCTTGCGCGCGGAGCCCTCGCACGGGACCTGCCCCTGCTCGGGATCTGCCGCGGAATGCAGGTGATGGCCATCGCGCACGGTGGCTCGCTCATCCAGGACCTCCCCGACGCCGGCTACGGCCTCGTGCATCGAGAGCAACCGGGTGAGTTCACCGAGCACTTAGTGCGCCTCGCCGAGGGGTCACGCGCCGCGCGCATCTACGGCACGACCACGCTGGCGACAAACTCATCCCACCACCAAGGGGTAGCCGATCCCGGGACCTTGACGCCTACAGGATGGAGCGAGGACGGACTGATCGAGGTTCTCGAGGACCCGGCAGCGACGTTTGCCTTGGGCGTGCAGTGGCACCCGGAGCATCCGGATCGACGTAGTCAGGAACTACCGCTCTTCCGCGCACTGGTCGAGGTCGCAACCAGGTGAGCCCCGCTACAGCGGGGTGACCCGGAGCCCCGCTACAGCGGGGTGACCCGGAGCCCCGCTACAGCGGGGTGACATAGGCGCCGGAAATCCCGCCGTCCACGAGGAAATTCGACGCGGTGATGAACGACGAGTCGTCGCTGGCAAGGAACGCCACCGCAGCGGCGATCTCCTCGGGCTCGCCGAAGCGGCCGAACGGAATGTGGACGTACCGGCGAGCGGCGCGCTCCGGATCCTTGGCGAAGAGCTCCATGAGCAAAGGGGTCTTCACCGGTCCGGGCGAGATCGCATTGACACGCACGCCCTGACGCGCGAACTGGACGCCAAGCTCGCGCGACATGGAGAGCACGCCACCTTTGGACGCGGTGTAGGAGATCTGAGATGTCGCGGCACCCATGGTGGCGACGAAGGATGCGACGTTGATGATCGAGCCCCGCCCCTGCTCGAGCATGTACGGCAGCGCCGCCTTGCAGCCGAGGTAGACCGACGTGAGGTTGACATCCTGGACGCGCTTCCACGCCTCGAGTCCGGTGTCAAGGATCGAGTCATCGTCGGGAGGCGAGATACCGGCATTGTGAAAGGCGACGTCGATCGACCCGTAGGTATCGACGGCGACCTTGTACATCCGGTCGTTGTCCTCGGGCGAGGTCACGTTGACCTGGACGAAGGTGCCTCCGACCTCGGCCGCAGCGGCCTCGCCCGCGGCCTCGTCCATGTCCGCGATGACGATGTTGGCGCCTTCGCTCGCGAGGCGCTTGGCGGAGGCGAGGCCGATGCCACTCGCTCCCCCGGTGATGAGGGCGGTGCGGCCCACGAGGCGACGGCAGACGACGTCGGACATGACGGTCCCTTCTGATCAGTCGGTGGCGATGAAGACGTTCTTGGTCTCGGTGAACGCCTCGGGCGCGTCAGGACCGAGTTCGCGACCCAGGCCCGAGCGCTTGAATCCGCCGAACGGCGTCCAGTAGCGCACGGAGGAGTGCGAATTGACCGAGAGGTTGCCCGACTCGACCCCCCGCGACACGCGCAGCGCTCGGCCGACGTCGCGGCTCCAGATGGAGCCCGACAGACCGAAGTCGGAGTCGTTGGCCATACGGATCGCGTCGGCCTCATTCTCAAACGGCATCACGGCGACCACAGGACCGAAGATCTCCTCGCGGTACGCGCGATCGGATTCCGAGGTCGGCACGATCACGGTGGGCGGGTACCAAAAGCCCGGGCCGTCGGGGCAGCTGCCACGGAAGGCAACCTGGGCGTCGTCGACATACGACGCGACCGTCTCCCGATGGGCGGACGTGATGAGGGGACCCATCTCGGCGGTGTCGAGTGCCGGGTCCTCGACGCGGACTCCCGCGACGGCTGGCTCCAGGAGGGACATGAAGCGGTCGAAGACGGAGCGCTCGACGAGGATGCGCGAGCGGGCGCAGCAGTCCTGGCCGGCATTGTCGAAGACGCCGTAGGGCGCTGTGGCGGCCGCGCGCTCGAGGTCGGCATCGGCGAAGACGATGTTGGCGCTCTTGCCGCCGAGCTCCAAGGTGACTCGCTTGATCTGCGGAGCGCAGCCGGCCATGATCCGCTCGCCCACCTCGGTCGATCCCGTGAAGACGACCTTGCGCACGAGCGGGTGGGTGACGAAGCGCTCGCCGACGACCGAGCCCTTGCCTGGCACGACGGTGAAGACGCCCTCGGGGATGCCGGCCTCGAGGGCGAGCTCGCCGAGGCGGATCGCGGTGAGAGGGGTCACTTCCGCTGGCTTGAGCACGACGGTGCAGCCCGCGGCGAGCGCGGGTGCGAAGCCCCAGCCCGCGATGGGCATCGGGAAATTCCAGGGCACGATGATTCCGACGACGCCGATGGGCTCGTGGAAGGTCATGTCGACTCCGCCGGCCACGGGGATCTGCCGACCGAACAATCGCTCGGGCGATCCCGAGTAATACGCGAGGACATCGCGGACGTTGCCCGCCTCCCAGCGAGCATTGCCGATGGTGTGTCCGGAGTTGGCTACCTCGAGCTGCGCGAGTTCCTCGATATGGTCATCGACCACCTGGCTGAAGCGACGCAAGAGGCGCGCACGGTCGCCGGGGCTGATCGCCTTCCATGCGTCGAACGCCTCAGAGGCTCGCGCAATGGCGGCGTCGGCCTCCTCGAGCGAGGTGGGGGGCACGTCGGCGATCTGGGTCCCGGTGACGGGACTGATGACGGCGGTCACAGTCGCTCGAACCCGCGGTAGCGCTCCCAGTCAGTCACCGCTTTGCCGAAGGCCTCGAGTTCCACGCGGCCCATCCTGGCGTAGTGGGCCTGGACCTCCTCGCCGAACGTGTCGCGGATCCAGTCCGAGCCCTCCCAGAGTTCAATCGCGCGCGCGAGACTGTCCGGCACCCGAGCAGCATCGGCGACGTAGGCATTGCCCTCGAAGGCCGGCTCGAGGGGCAGCTGACGATCGATCCCGTCCAGGCCGGCAGCGATGATTCCTGCGACTGCGAGGTAGGGGTTGACGTCGCCTCCGGGAACTCGGTTCTCCAGGCGCAGCGACGGTCCGTGACCGACGAGGCGCAAAGCGCAGGTGCGATTGTCACGACCCCACTTGATGGCGGTGGGAGCGAATGAGCCCTCGACGTACCGCTTGTAGGAGTTGATCTGCGGCGCGAAGAGGAGGGTGAGCTCCTCGAGGTGCGCGAGCTGCCCCGCGATGAACGACCGCCCCAATGCCGACATGCCGTCCGGCGCCGAATCATCGGCCATGACCATGTCACCGTCGAGCCCGCGGAAGGACAGGTGGATGTGACAGGAGTTGCCCTCGCGCTCGTTGTACTTCGCCATGAAGGTGAGCGACACATCCTCCTGCGCCGCGATCTCCTTTGCGCCGGTCTTGTAGACGGTGTGGCGATCGCAGGTGACGAGAGCCTCGTTGTACTTGAATGCAATCTCGTGCTGGCCGAAGTTGCACTCCCCCTTGGCGCTCTCGACCTCCAGGCCGGCGCCGGCCATGCCGAGACGGATACGCCGCAGGAGCGGCTCGACCCGAGCCCCTCCGAGGATCGAGTAGTCGACGTTGTAGAGATTGGCCGGCGTGAGATCCCGATAGCCGGACTCCCACGCCTCCTCGTAGCTGTCGAGGAAGACGATGAACTCGAGTTCGGTCCCGACGTACGCCGCCATCCCGGCATCGGCGAGACGATCGATCTGGCGTCGCAGCACCTGGCGGGGCGACGCGACGACATCGGAGCCGTCCTCCCACAGGACATCGCAGAGGACGCCCACGGCGCCTTCCTGCCAGGGAATGCGATGCAGTGTCGAGAGGTCAGGGCGCATCACCATGTCGCCGTAGCCCGAATCCCAGGATGACATGGCGTAGCCGGGCACCGTGTTCATGTCGATGTCGACAGCGAGCAGGTAATTGCAGCCCTCGGTCCCGTGAGCGAGGACCTCGTGAACGAAGTGGTCGGCATGGATACGCTTGCCCTGCATCCGACCCTGCATGTCCGTGATCCCGACGACCACGGTGTCGATGAGCCCCTCGTCGACTTCGCGCTTGAGCGTGTCGACGTCCAGGGGAATCGGACGTGCCATGCACACCTCCTGTGTCAGGCTCGAATGACCCGGGGGCGAGACGCCTTCGCGACGACCCGCCCCCGGACACTACTGCTGGCCGCTAGTCCTTGGGCGGGAAGAACTCCTCCTTGCCCGACTCCTCGAGGGTCTCGACCACGTCGTAGCCCTCGGTCTCGGGATGCCCGTGAACTCCGCCGGATATGGCGTACTCCTCTTCGGGGGAGAGCACGAGTCGCTTGCGCCCGAAGAGCGCGAAGAGCACCAGGCCCACGACGTAGACGATCGCCACCCAGAGGACGACCGAACGGTAGTCCGCATTGAACGGCATGAGAATCAAGGTGACGAGCGCGATGACCCCGGCGATGAGGGCGCCCACGATGCCCACCGGACTGCGGTAGGGGCGCGAGACGCTCGGGAACTTGCTGCGCAGGATGAGGAAGGAGATCATCTGCAGCAGGTAGGCGATCACGGCACCGAACACCGCAATGAGCAGAAGCGCGTTGGCGGCATTCACGTAGGGTGCCTCCTCGGCCCCGTAGGCGATGGCCCCCAGGCCGAAGATGAGGACGACGCCCACGACCGCACTCGCAATGAGTGCGACGTAAGGCGTCTTGCGCGCACCCGTCAGGGACAGGAACTTCGGGTAGTAGCCCGCGCGGGACAGGGAATACACATTGCGCCCCGCGGCAAACATGATGCCCTGGAACGACGCGATGAGACCCGCAAGGGCCATGAGCGAGAGCAGCGCGGCGATGTCACTGTTGGGGAAGATGGCGCGGAAGCCGTCGAGGATGGGCTCGCCACTCTCGGAGATCGCTGCGGCGCCCAGCACGCCCGGATTGAGGATAAGCACGAGCAGGGCCGTGACCACCAGGGTGAACATGCCCGCGATGGAACCCTTGGGGATGTCCTTGGCCGGATCATGGGTCTCCTCCGCTGCAAGCGGCAGCTCCTCGATGCCGAGGAAGAACCAGATGGCGAACGGCATCGCGAGGAAGATCCCCAGGAAGCCGTAGGGCAGGAAGGTGCTCCCGCCCGCCTCGGGCACGATGTCGAAGAGGTTGTCGACGCTGAACTTGCCGGAGAAGAGGGCCGACACGAAGAAGATCGCGAGGACCGCGAGCGAGATGATCGCGATTGCGAAGGCGAATCTGAAGGATGCCGCAGCGCCCGCTGCATTCAACGCGACGAAGATGACGTAGATGATGACGACCCAGAGCAGGATCGGTAGCGATACGCCGAACAGCTCCGCCACGATGGCATCGGCGTATAGCGCGGCGAAAGTACCCACCACCGCGGTGGTGATGACGTACTCGACGGTTTCTGCGAAGCCGGTGATGAAGCCACCCCACGGTCCCATGGCCGAGCGAGCGAACGAGTATGCGCCACCCGTGTGCGGCATGGCCGCACTCATCTCGGCAATGCTGTAGATCATGAGCACGTACATCAGACCGATGATGAGAGTGGCGATAAGCATGCCACCCCAGCCGGCATTGCCGATGCCGAAGTTCCATCCTGAGAAGTCGCCAGAGATGACCGCGGCAACGCCGAGGCCCCACAGCGAAGCCGCGCCGGCGTACCTCTTGAGGCCACGCTTTTCGAAGTAGTCCTTACCCGCGTGGGTGTACTCCACACCCGACACGGCCATGCCTTTGTCTGCTGAGTTATCGCCCACGGATCCTCCTGGTGTCCGGGCTATCCCGACAGCGAGCGCGCTCGCGACCCCGTCGGGCGGGCAGGACGGGGGACCTGCCCTTGCGCGGAAGGGTAGGGATCGCCGGGCGGTGCGGAGGCTAAATGCCCGAAGACACGCGGGCGAACCGATCGGCCCACAGGCCGGCCACGAGGTCCGGGTGCTCCATCTGGGCCACGTGGCCGCAGTCGTCGAGGAGCACCACCTCGACGTCGGCGAACTCGCGGGCCGCGCGCGAGGCCCCCCGCGCGTCGACCAGCACATCGTCCTCGCCGTAGATCGCCAGCACTGGCTGCGCGACGCGACGGGCGAGTCGCCAGGGGCGCTCCGGGCCGCGGTCGGCAAACGTGGCGAGCAGTCCGCGGAGCGAACGGAGGAACGCATCGGTCGCATAGGGCATCGCATCGCGATCGGCAGCCTCGACCACGAGAGCGTCGCGCAGGTTCACCGGCACTCGACTCGGATCCGTAGTGCACGCATCAAGCGTGGCCTGCACACGCTGCTCCACCGGCACAGCGGCGTAGCGTCGGACCAGCGACTCTCCGACTCCGGGTATCGCCACCACCGGAAGGTGCACATTGCCTCGACCGACGCGCACGGAAGGAAGTGCCGGCGAGATCAAGGTGACGGACGCCACGAGATCAGGTCGACGCGCAGCGAGCTGAACAGCGACGGCGCCACCCATCGAGTTGCCGAAGAGGTCCACCGGCGCGTTGATGCCACCACGCTCACGCCACTGCTCGATCGCCGCTGCAACGGCGCGCGCGTGTCCTCTCGGCGTGTAGTCCCCGTCACGTGGCGGCGGAGACGTGCCGAACCCCGGGAGGTCCAGGGCGAGAGCAGTCACCTCCCCATCGAGGCGGTCAAGGAGCGGCAGCCAGTTGAGGGACGAACCGCCAAGGCCGTGAACGAGCACAGCGGGACGAGGGCCCGATCCCGCCTCACGGACGTGGACCTCACCCACAGCGAGAGCCCAGCGCTCAGCGGGAGGGATGGGTGGCGTCACCACGCCATGAGACCACGGCGGACGCGCGCTTGCAGGACGAGGGGTGGGCACGGATCGGGCACTAGTCTGGGCGGGTGACCGTGGCCGATGATGCGCGCCGGGCCGACGCCCCCTCCGGACTCGCCCGACTGCCCCGCGAGGAGCGCCGGGCGCAGGTCCTTCGTGCCGCCCGCGAGGTCTTCGTCGCCCAGGGGTACCACACCGCGGCCATGGACGATATCGCTGAGCGGGCCGGGGTCAGCAAGCCAGTCCTCTACCAGCACTTCCCCGGCAAGTTGGACCTCTACGTCGCCCTCCTCGACGATGGAATCGCGGTCCTCCTCGACACCTTGCGCACGGCCATCGAGGCCACGACGGACAACAAGCAGCGCGTGCGCGGCGCGATCTCGGCGTACTTCGCCTTCGTCGACGACCCAGACGGCGCGTACCGCCTGGTGTTCGAAAGCGATCTCACCAATGAACCCGCGGTGAGGTACCGCGTGGAGGCGGCTGACGACGAGTGCTCGCTCATCCTCGGACGCGTCATCGCCGAGGACACCGGCCTATCTGCCGACCAGGCCGAGCTCCTCGCCTCTGGGCTCCTGGGAATGGCGCAGATTGCTGCTCGGCGATGGCTTCGCGAGGAGCCGCGAATGCCGCGAGACGCGGCGGTCGACCTCATCGCCGGTCTCGGCTGGCGCGGCATCGGCGGCTTCCCCCTCTCTCACCCCCCGGCGCCCTGAGCGATCCGCCGGGCTAGCCTGGGGAGCGAAGGAGGATCCGTGGAGATCAAGATCGGCGTTCAGCAGACCGCGCGCGAGATCGCGCTGGAGTCAGAGCAGTCCCCCGACGACATCGATGCGGCGGTCCGCAAGGCCATCGCCGAGGGCGGCATCCTCAGTCTTGAAGACGACAAGGGGCGCCGCGTCATGGTGCCTGCCGACCGCCTCGCCTACGTCGAGATCAGCCCGGCCACCGCGCGCCGGGTGGGCTTCGGCACCTAGGCGGAGGTGCTCGCAGGAGCGAGCATCACGACGACAGGCCGAGCGTTTGCATTCTCTTGGAGTGCGCATCCGTGAGCCGAGTCAGCATCGCTCCCACGGCCGTGAGGTCCATGCCGTCTCCCGCGCCCACCTCACCGATGAGTAGGGACGTGAGCGCATCACGTTCGGCAGCCACGTGCTGCGCCTGGGACAGCGCCTCCCCCACCAAGCGTCTCGCCCAGAGTGCGAGCCGGCCTTCGATGCGGGGATCCGCGGCGATCGCCGCCCGGACCCGATCCACGACGAACTGAGACTGGCCGAGGTCCTCGCAGACATCGAGTACGAGTTCGCGGGTCTGGGGGTCCAGGCTCGTGGCGATCTCGCGGTAGAAGTCGATGCCGATGCCATCGCCCACGTACGCCTTGACCAGGCCTTCGAGCCAGTCGCTCGGTGCCGTCATCTCGTGGAAGCGCTCGAGGGCATCTCGGAAGGGCTCCATCGCCTCAGCGGGATCCACGCCCAACTCGACGAGCCGATCACGAAGCCGGACGAAGTGCCGAAACTCCGCCGCGGCCATGGTCGACAACTCGACCTGATCATCGATGTCCGGGGCCAGGGCTGCGTCGGCGGCAAGTCGCTGCGAGGCCATGAGCTCGCCGTACGCGAGGACACCCAAGAGATCGACGACCGCAGATCGGTAACCGGCATCGTCGAAGGCCGAGGCGGGGTCCACGTCGCGAGCGTAGCGGGGCACCGCGCTTCGCAGGCGACCGAGCGGCTACCATGGGTACATCGCATGTGCGATGCGGGCGCCCGGCCGGGCCCCCGTGGGGTGTGAGCCCCATCCGCCCCTTTCGTGTGTGGCGCCCCCGACAACGGGTGCGGTGCCCGCGAACCCTTCTGGGAGTTCCCCTGCCATGACCGAACCGACCACGTCCGACCCCACCGTCTCCGAATCCACCCCATCCGAAACCACTGTCACCGAGGCGCCGATCGCACCCACGTTCGCCGAGCTCGGGGCTGCACCCGACATCGTGTCCTCGCTGGCTGCCGCCGGCATCGAGCGCGCCTTCCCCATCCAGGCGATGACCCTGCCCCTGGCCCTCGACGGCCGCGACCTCATCGGCCAGGCGAAGACGGGCACGGGCAAGACCTTGGGCTTCGGAATCCCCCTCCTCCAGAGGATCGAGCGGGATGACGCACACGGCGCCGCACCTCAGGCCCTTGTCGTTGTACCCACCCGCGAACTGTGCATCCAGGTGACAGGTGACCTCGATCAGGCGGGTGCCGGTCGCGGCGTTCGCGTCCTCAGCGTCTACGGCGGCCGGTCGTACGAGCCGCAGATCGAAGCGCTCGCGCGAGGAATCGAAGTGGTCGTCGGCACGCCGGGACGGCTCATCGATCTCGTGCAGCGTCGCAACCTCGATCTGTCTCGCGTGCGCGTACTCGTCCTCGATGAAGCGGACGAGATGCTCGACATGGGATTCCTTCCGGATGTCGAGCGCATCGTCGCCGAACTCCCAGCTCAGCGGCAGACCATGCTCTTCTCCGCGACGATGCCCGGGCAGATCGTTGCCCTGGCACGCCGCTACATGCAGCAGCCCACGCACATCCGTGCTGCGGATCCCGGCGATGACCGGGCGACGGTGGACGCCATCGAGCAGCACGTGTGGCGGGCACATCCCATGGACAAGGTCGAACTCCTCTCCCGCGTCCTGCAGGCCGATGGGCGAGGTCTCACCATGATCTTCACGCGCACCAAGCGCAAGGCGCAGAAGATCGCCGACGACCTCACCGAGCGCGGCTTCGCCGTCGGATCCGTCCATGGCGACCTCGGCCAGGGGGCGCGCGAGCAGGCACTGCGGGCCTTCCGCAACGGCAAGGTCGATGTCCTCGTCGCCACAGACGTCGCCGCCCGCGGTATCGACGTCGACGGCGTCACCCACGTGGTCAACTACGAGTGCCCCGACGACGAGAAGACCTACCTCCACCGGATCGGCCGGACCGGTCGTGCAGGCGCCAGCGGTGTCGCCGTGACCCTGGTCGATTGGGAGGACATCGCCCGCTGGCAGATGATCGACAAGATCCTCGGTCTGCCCTTCAAGGATCCGATCGAGACGTACTCGACGTCAGACCACGTCTATACCGGCCTCGGCGTGCCACGTGACGTCACCGGGCGCCTGGCCAAGCACAAGCAGACACGCGAGGGACTGCAGGCGGAGCAGGTCGAGGATCTGGGCGAGACGGGTCGCAAGAAGCCTCCGCAGGACCGCGTGCGAAGTGGCTCCGCTCGCTCGGGCTCACGTGGATCCAGCCGTGACCGCGGGGGACGCACCACGGCCGCGCCCAAGGCCTCGGCAGACAACGCCGATGCCGCCAAGCCGCGTCGTCGCAGGCGCCGGACCAAGCGCGGCGGTGCCCCCGCCCAGGGCGACTAGCCCTCGGGAAGTTCACCCCATTCGCGGAGCGCCTCCACGAGCCCGGGGGACGTGACCAGAGCCTCGATATCGCGAGCGTCGCACCAGCGGGCGTCATCCGCGTCGTCGCCCGGAGCGGGACAGCCCGCACCCCTCATGGCGTAGTCCGCGATGACATACGTCGAGCCCGACTCGCTATCGCGTTCGACGATGCCGATGAACACCGGATCCTGAGCTGCGATGCCCGTCTCCTCGCTCACCTCGCGCACGGCGGCATCGGCCCATGTCTCACCGCTCTCGATCCGGCCGCCCGGAAGGGACCACATGCCGCGCGAGGGCGCCTGACCACGACGCACCAGCAGGATCCTGCCCTCATGATCGCGCACCACCGCCCCGGCGCACGGCACGCTCCACTCCACCGGTTCGCCGGCAGGGGGCGCGTAGCCCCAAGGGACTTCGATCCCTGCGGGCAATCCGTCGACGCCCGGCCACGACGCCATCGTGAGTGCGAAGCGGTGCTGGCCTCCGGCATCCGTCGAGACCGGTTCAAGCCAGATGTGCACCAGCGGGCTCTGGGCAGTGGCGCGTACCCCAAGTCCGTCCAGCACCTCGCGAATCGTGGCTCGTTGCTCCGGGCTCAGGTACAGCCACATCGCTGAATGCCACACGACGAGCGCTCGACCCGGGACCAGGGCAAGCGAGCGGATGTAGTCCAGCGCATCTCCTCGGACGAGCTCCGCCTCGATGGTGGGTGCCAGGGCGAGTGCTCGGCGCAGCCTCTCGAAACGGTCGACGTGATCGGCCCAGACGAATGACGTGAGGTACGAACGGCCATCCGGAGTCGATGCATCGACCGGCGCCAGATCGCAGCCGGCACGCGATGCAAGGGCGGGAAGATCACCCCACTCCGGATGATCCCCGGTGATGACGCCCTCCTCGACAAGGGCGTCCACCCGGAGCGACAGTCCCGCGGAGCATCCGATCTCGCGCAGGTCGACCGGGAGCTCGAAGGCGCGGTGGACGCGCCTCAGGAGTGCGGCAAGACCCACCGCGCGACCCACCTCGTTGGTCTGTGGCACCTTGGTCAGCGCATCGGCGATCAGGGCTCGGTGCGCGTCGATCACCGACAGCAACACTCGGCACATCCGCTCCCTCTGCTCGGCATCGCAGGGAGGCGTGCCACCGAGCGTGCGCAGGTAGATGGCAAGGTCCGGAGCCTGGCGCTGGAGGGCTAGGCCGTGAAGAGCAGCGAAGAGGCGGAGGGGAATCATGTCGCCGATGCGGGCCTCAGCATAGGGAGCGAGGAGGCTGCGCAACGGTTCTTCGTCACGCCACTGCAGGACGCAGTCGGCCCACGTTGCATAGGTCGGTGCTCCCAGTCGGCGGCACGACTGGCCGATATCCGTGAAGATGGCCTCAAGACCGGGTCGGTCATCTCGGCGAAGGCCCATGTGCCCAGGCTAGGCCCGCTCCACGCGAAAGCCCCACCCGACAGCGGCTCTCGGCGTAGCCTGTCGGCCCATGAGCGACACGGCGAAAGTCCAGGGCACTCGGTCGACGATGACGTGGCAGCGAGCGCTCTTCGGCATCAACGCTCTCGTGGCCCTCACCGGCCTCCTCGTCGGTTTCGCCCTCACAGTCCTGGGGACCTACCCCAGCCAGAACACTGATCCGACGATGCTGGGCAACCCTGATCAGGGATTGCTTGGGCGCGTCTTCGACTACTTCACGTACTTCACGATCTGGTCCAACATCCTCGTGGCGATCATCACCTCGATGCTCTTCCTCCGACCGAATCGGGATTCGTTCGTCTTCCGCGTGCTCCGACTTGACAGCGTCCTCATGATCGTCGTCACCGGAATCATCTACAACGCCATCCTCGCCGGCAGTGCCAAACTGCAGGGCCTCGAGGTCGTGAGCAATCTCTTCGACCACGTACTCACGCCCATCGTCTCGCTCGTCGTCTGGCTGATCGTCGGACCGCGTGGCTGGATCTCGATCCGCATCATCGGCGCGGCGTTGATCCTGCC
>Ga0129333_10002997_pt1 | contig 15807 bp, 13 predicted proteins | sample CPB6_08_DNA_FD_94474 | JGI IMG/M metagenome (GOLD analysis project Ga0129333, IMG submission 94474) | Freshwater to marine salinity gradient microbial communities from Chesapeake Bay, USA - CPBay_Sum_0.6_0.8_DNA | ecosystem: Environmental > Aquatic > Marine > Coastal | place: USA: Chesapeake...
CGCGGCGATGATCCCAATGAATTGCCCCACCGCTATGCAAAGTTCATTAACAAAGTGGTCGCACTCAAACCGGCCGGCATGACCCTGGCTATGCACTTGTGCCGTGGCAATTTCAAGAGTACGCATGCCGCCTCAGGCAATTACGAGCCGGTGGCCGAAGCCCTGCTCAAGGAAATGGACCTGGACGCCTATTTCCTTGAATACGATGATGAACGCAGCGGCGATTTTCGCCCCCTGCGTTACCTGCCCAAAGGCAAGATTGTTGTTCTAGGACTGGTGACCACCAAATTCGGCAAGCTTGAATCCAAGGATGAGCTCAAGCGTCGAATTGACGATGCCGCCAAGTATGTTTCCCTGGACCAACTGTGCCTTTCACCTCAGTGTGGTTTCTCAAGCACTGTTCACGGAAATGAGATTGCGGTGGAAGACCAGCGCGCCAAGTTGAGCCTGGTCCTGCAAACCGCACGCGAGGTCTGGGGCTAAGCCGGGTTTGTCTGGATTGGCACTGGCCCGCTTCGCGAACACCAGCTCGAGCCGGGTCAACCATCATTTTTTATCTCGGCATCGAGGGTAAACCCTAGTCACTGATGCCGATTACTTCGGCAAAATATAGTTATCAACTATAACTTTTTAGATCATGGACCATGATCTCTGAAGGACAACGCCTTGAGTAATTCAATTCTTGAACGCGCCGCTACCCACGGCGTCACCCTCGACATGCAGGGGCCGGTGGCTGTAATTACCCTGCGTCGGCCGGGCAAGCGCAACGCGCTGTCTGACAGCCTGATCGAAGCAGTCCGAGACACTTTTCAGAACCTGCCCGAATCGGCGCGGGTTGCCGTCATTCACGGCGAAGGCGATCACTTTTGTGCCGGACTGGATCTTTCGGAGTTGAACGAGCGGGACGCTGGCCAGGGGGTCTTTCACTCACGCAGTTGGCATGTCGCGCTTGATGCCGTTCAGTACGGGCCCGTGCCGGTGATTGCTGCAGTTCACGGCGCCGTCGTTGGTGGCGGCCTGGAGCTTGCCTCAGCCTGTCATATCAGGGTAGCCGACGAATCTGCTTTTTTTGCCCTGCCTGAGGGAACACGTGGCATTTTTGTCGGCGGCGGCGGATCGGTGCGTGTGCCCAAGTTGATTGGTGTCGCCCGAATGACAGACATGATGCTGACTGGACGCGTCTACAACGCGGCCGAGGGTGAGCGTATCGGCCTGGCCCAGTACCTGGTTCCCGGCGGCAAAGCACTAGACAAAGCGCTGGAACTGGCGCAAAGAATTGCCACCAACGCACCTTTGACCAATTTCGCCCTGACCCATGCCCTGCCGCGGATTGCGGAGCAACCCGCGGACCATGGTTATCTGACCGAAGCCTTGATGGCATCAATTGCCCAGTCCACACCCGAGGCCAAGGCCCGGGTACGAGAATTTCTTGCTGGCAAGGCCGCCAAGGTTCAAAACTCCAAATAAGTCAAGGCAAACATCAACAACCGGCCGCCCCCCAAATGAGTGACCCAATGAGTGCCCCAAAATTTCGCCCCCTCACGTTTGGTGTGACCAAAGTCAGTCTGCGTGATGGAACGCCAGGCATCCATTACATGCAGGCCGAACAGGCTCTTGGCGACTATCCCGAGCGCTTGACGGATCGCCTGGCACATTGGGCTAAGACAAAGCCGGAACAGACCTTCATGGCGCGCCGCATGAAAAACAGCGACGGCAGCCTGGGCGACTGGCGCCACCTCCATTACGGGCAGACCTGGAATACGGCGCGCAGCATTGCGCAAGGTCTGATCGACCTGGGCCTGAATGCAGAAAGGCCTGTAGCCATCCTTAGCGAAAACAGCCTGGAGCATGCGCTGCTGGCCTTGGGATGCCTGATAGCCGGGGTTCCGTTTGCGCCAGTGTCGCCGCCCTACTCCTTGGTCAGCGTTGACTACGACAAATTACGCCATGTCCTGCGAACCCTTACCCCCGGGCTGGTATTTGCACAGGACAGCCGCTATGCCAAGGCCATTGCAGCCACGGTGGACCATGATGTGACCCTGGTGATCGCCGAGGGAACCCTCCCGGACCGGGCTTCTGTTTCCTTTGAAAAGCTTTGTGCCACCCCAGTCACCGATGCAGTGGACCTGGCCATGGCAGCCAGCGGACCCGACACCATCGCCAAGTTTTTGTTCACCAGTGGTTCGACCAAGATGCCCAAGGCGGTCATCAATACCAACCGGATGTGGTGTGCCAACCAGCAGCAGATGGTCCAGTCCATGCCAACCCTCGGCGAGAAAGAACTGGTCCTGGTGGATTGGCTGCCGTGGAACCATACATTTGGCGGGAACCACAATTTCGGCATGGTGGTCTACCACGGCGGCACCCTTTATATCGACGATGGCAAACCAACCCCAGCCCTGATGCCAGAGACGCTGAGAAATCTGAGAGAAATCGCCCCCACCGTTTACTTCAATGTTCCCACCGGGTTTGAAGCTATCGCCAACGCCATGAAAACCGACGACGCCCTGCGCAAGAACCTGTTATCCAGGGTCAGAATGTTTTTCTATGCGGGCGCAGCGCTGGCACAGCCGGTTTGGGACAGCCTTTATGCAAGCGAGGAGCGGGAAATCGGCGAGCGGATTGCCATGACGACTGGCCTGGGCATGACCGAATCGGGACCTTTCGGCTTGTTTGTCACCAATCCCAATGTCCGCGCCGGAGATCTGGGCGTGCCAACCCCGGGGCTCGAGTTGAAACTGGTGGACATTGATGACAAAACTGAAGTTCGCTACCGTGGGCCCAATATCACACCCGGCTATTGGAGAAACCCCAAGGAGACCGCCGAGGCCTTTGACGACGAGGGCTTTTTCAGAACGGGAGATGCCATCAAGTGGATTGACGAAACCGACCAGCACCTCGGACTCAAGTTTGATGGCAGGATTGCCGAGGACTTCAAGCTGGCCACCGGAACCTTTGTCAGTGTCGGGCCGCTACGCGCCAAGATCATTGCCGCCGGGGCGCCCTACATTCAGGACGTGGTTCTTACAGGCTTGAACCTGAGGGAAGTGGGCGCCATGGTGTTTCCCACTCTCCGTGTGCGGGAACTGGCGGGCCTCCCAGAGAGTACACCCCTCAATGAGGTCCTGGCCAGTAGCAAGGTGCTTGCCCATTTTCAGCAGGTGCTTAATTCCCTGGCCAAGACCAGCACCGGCAGCGCCAACCGGATTGCCCGGCTCTGCCTGTTGAGCGAGGCCCCAACCATCGACAAAGGTGAAGTCACTGATAAGGGTTCGATCAATCAGCGCTCGGTGCTCACCCATCGTGCCGACACAGTGGCCGCCCTGCACAACGACAGCCTGCACCATATCCTGAAACCTCAGGCTTGAACTGAAAGATACGAACTCATGGCAGCAAAAGGGTTTTTCAACGGGTTTTCGGATGTCTGGATGCATCAGGGTGTGCGCACGCCGATGGTGGACTACTGCGGCGCTCTGGGCCATATTTCACCGACCGACCTGGGCATCAAGGTGGCGCGTGAAGCCCTGCAACGGTCCGGTGTCAAGGCCAGTGATATCGGCTCAGTCATTGCCGGCAACATGGCGCCCGGTGACTTTGATCAGTTCCTGCTGCCGCGCCATATCGGCCTCTATGCTGGCGTGCCCCAGGACGTTCCGGCCATCATGGCACAACGCATCTGCGGCACCGGCTTCGAACTCTTCCGTCAAGCGGGCGAACAACTGGAAGCCGGCGTGTGTGATGCGGCCTTGGTGGTGGGCACCGAGAGCATGACCCGCAACCCGATTGCAGCCTTCGATCACCGCACCGGTTTCAAACTCGGCGCCCCGGTTGGCTTCAAGGACTACATGTGGGAAGCCCTCAAGGATCCTGCGGCTGGCATCAACATGATCCAGACCGCAGAGAATCTGGCCCGGAAATACAACATCACCCGCGAAGAAGTCGATCAGTTTGCGTCGGACTCCTTCGCCAAAGCGGTGGCCGCCCAGCAAAGCGGCTTTCATGCTGGTGAAATTGTGCCGGTGGTCAGTGAAAAATTTGAGCTGGCTGGCTACAACCCGCGTGGCATCAAACTGTCAGGAAAAATCAGCGAGGTCAGCGCAGACACCCATCCAAGAATCTCTCCGGTTGAGGTACTGGCCAAATTGCGGGCGGTGCATGAAGGTGGAGTACAGACTGGCGGCAACAGCTCTGCGCTGGTGGATGCTGCGGCCGCTTGCGTGGTCTCTACGGGCAGTTATGCGCAAGCCCATCAGTTGAAACCTCTGGCGCGCGTTGCGGCGGCTGCCGTGGTTGGCGTGCCTCCTGAAATCATGGGTATTGGCCCCGCACCCGCCATCCGTCTGCTGCTTGAGCGCACCGGACTCAGCCTGGAACAAATCAGCCGCTTTGAAATCAATGAGGCGCAGGGGGCACAAACTTTGGCCGTTGCCAAAGAACTGGGCCTGGACCTGGCCCGGCTCAATGTGCACGGCGGCGCCATCGCGCTGGGCCATCCGCTGGCGTGCACCGGTGTTCGCCTGACCCTCACCCTGGCGCGCGACCTCAAGCAAACCGGGCTGCGCTGGGGCATCGCCAGTGCCTGCGTGGGGGGCGGTCAAGGCATGGCCCTGCTGATTGAAAACCCCGAGGGCCATTGATATGCAGATTCAAGGCTTGTCGGCACTGGTGACTGGGGGAGGCTCCGGTCTGGGCGAGGCCGTCGCGCGCAAGCTGGCCGACCTGGGCGCCAAAGTGGCCGTGCTCGACTTGAACCAGGACAGCGCTGAACGTGTGGCCGGCGAGATCGGCGGCATTGCCATCGCCTGCAACGTGTCCGATCCCGACAGCATGGCCCAGGCCATCGAACGCGCCACCGCAGCCCATGGCCCGGCGCGCATCCTGATGCAGATTGCTGGTATCGGCACAGCCAAGCGGGTGGTCGGCAAAGACGGCTCAGCCGCACCACTGGAGGACTTTGCCCGGGTGGTCAATGTCAACCTGATCGGCACCTACAACGCAGCCCGGCTGTTTGCTGCCGCCTGCGCCAAACTCGCACCCCTGGATGATGGCACCCGGGGCGTCATAGTCTTCACCGCCTCGGTCGCCGCCTACGACGGGCAAGTGGGCCAGCAAGCCTACAGCGCCTCCAAGGCCGGCGTGGTGGGCATGACGCTGCCCATGGCGCGCGACCTGGCTCAACATGGCATCCGCGTCTGTACCATCGCCCCTGGCTTGTTTGCCACGCCCTTGATGAAAACTTTGCCAGAACCAGTGCAACAATCCCTGGCTGAGAGTATTCCCTTCCCCAAGCGATTGGGGCAACCCGAAGAGTTCGCCGATTTGGCGGTCCATATTGTGCAAAACGATCACCTCAATGGCGAAACCATTCGTCTTGATGGTGCCCTGCGAATGGCGCCGCGCTGAAGGTCTCCATGAGTAAAACCGTTGTCTATGAAGTTGAGGTGATGTTTGGGGACTGCGATCCCGCAGGCATCGTCTTCTTTCCGAATTTTTCCAGATGGATGGATGCCTCATCACTCAACTTTTTTGTAAAGTGCGGTGTTCCACCCTGGCGCGAGCTGATCAAGACCCGCGGTATCGTGGGCACCCCCCTGCTGGAAATTCACACCAAATTCAAACGACCCGCCACCTATGGTGAAAAACTCCAAGTTCACACCAGCGTCATTGAATGGCGCGACAAGGTGTTTATTCAGCGTCATGTCGTCAAACGGGGTGATCATGAGATCTGCGAAGGAACTGAAACCCGCGCCTTTGTGATCCATCCCCCGGAAGCCCCGGACCGAATCAAAGCGATACCTGTCCCTGAGGACATCAAGGCGCTTTGTACCTGAGCCATTTTTTCAACCCACCTGCAAAGGAGACACCTCATGAGACCCTTCAAACATCTGCTTGCTGCAGCTGCCTCTCTGGTAGTAGCAGTTGCTGCCCACGCCGATATCACTATTGGCGTGTCCCTGTCGCTGACAGGCGGGGGCGCGGCTTTGGGCCTGCCCATGCAGACCATGATCAATTCGTTCCCTAAAACCCTTGCCGGCGAGAAGGTCAACCTGATCGTGCTGGACGATGCGTCTGACCCCGGCAAGGCGGCTCAAAACGCGCGCCGCTTTGTGACGCAAGACAAGGTCGATGTTATTTTTGGCGCCAACCTGACACCCACCAGTTCTGCGATCTCGCCAATCGCCACAGAAGCCAAGACTGTGCAAATTGCGGGCTCACCCACCAAGGATGGCCCCTTCGTCTTTGTGCTGCCGCAGGGCTTCAATGTCATGGCCCACGCCATGATGGAGCACATCAAAGCCAAGGGCGTCAAATCGCTCGGATTCATTGGCTATGCCGATGGCTACGGCGAAGGCTGGCTTAAGGCCATGGAGCCCATGCTCAAAGCCGCCAACATCAAACTGGTTGGCGTTGAGCGTTTTGCCCGCACCGATACCAGCGTGACGCCCCAGGCTCTCAAACTGGTTTCTGCCAATCCTGATGCCATTCTGGTTGTTGCCTCCGGCTCAATTGCCCCAATGCCTGAAATCGCGCTGCGTGAGCGGGGTTACAAAGGCCTGATGTACCAGACCCATGGTGCCGCCAGCCCCGACCTGATTCGCATTGGTGGCAAGACCGTGGAAGGAACTTACGTTGTTTCCGGCCCGGCCATTTTTGCCGGTGAACTGCCTGATAGCCACCCGTCCAAACAAGCCTCCGTGGACTTTGCCAAAAAGTACCAGGAGTTGACCGGAAAGCCCGGATTGAGCCCATTTGCTGGTCACGCCAACGATTTCATTCTTGTCATGCAAAAAGCCGTTCCGATGGCACTAAAGAAGGCCAAGCCTGGCACCACCGAGTTCCGGCTCGCCTTGCTTGATGCACTCAACACCATGGGCAGAACCGTCATTTCCCACGGCGTCATGAACTGGAACAAAGACGATCACTGGGGCTATACCAACGAGACCGGCATCATGATCATGGTCAAGGACGGAAAGTTCCAGGTCCAGAAGTAAGACGTTCTTTCACACGGGCACGAATTCACAATGGATTTCACCATTGCCGGCATGCTGGCCGTTGACGGCCTGACCAACGGAGCCATCTATGCTCTGCTGGGTCTCGCCACCGTCATGGTGTTTGCCGTAACCCGTGTGATTTTCATTCCCCAGGGTGAGTTTGTTGCGTTTGGCGCCCTCACCCTGGCCATGTTTCTCAACCGCACGATTCCTGGCACGGTATGGCTTCTGCTGATCATGGCAATTGTTGTCGCCTTGCAGGAACTGATCGCATCCATTCGAACTGGCGCATCCTTGCGAACCCTCAGCCGGGCCACGCTCACGCCCCTGCTTGTACCCTTGGTGCTTTGCGGCTTGTCTGCCTGGCTGGCACCCCGCGACATCCCCATGTGGTCCCAAGTGCTGCTCAGTCTGGCCTTGGTCACCGCCATGGGCCCCTTGCTCTACCGACTGGCTTACCAGTCCCTTGAGTCGTCCACGCCGCTGGTTCTGCTGATTGTCTCGGTGGGCGTGCACTTTGCTCTGACTGGCCTGGCCCTTCTGTTTTTTGGTCCGGAAGGTTATCGAAACCCAAGCTTCTGGGATGAACGCTTTGCTGTGGCAGGCATTCCTTTCAGTGGTCAGGCTCTGATTATTTTTGGCGCAGCGCTAGTTTTTATCATCCTTCTCTGGTTTTTCTTTGGCAACACCCTGTCTGGCAAGGCCCTACGTGCCACGGCGATCAACCGCAATGGTGCGCGACTGATGGGAATTTCAAGCAACACCGCCGGCCAGCTGACCTTCACGCTGGCAGCCTTCATTGGTGCGCTCTCGGGCTTGTTGATCGGCCCGACCACCACAGTGCTGTTCGACTCCGGGTTTTTGATCGGCCTCAAAGGTTTTGTCGCTGCTGTGATTGCTGGCCTTGCCAGTTACCCTGGCGCCCTGGTTGTGGCCCTGGGAGTCGGACTGGTCGAGGCCTTCAGCTCTTTTTGGGCCAGCGCGTTCAAGGAAGTGGTCGTCTTTGCCCTGATCCTGCCCGCCCTGTGGTTGCGCTCCCGTCATGCTGTTGACGATGAAGAGGACCATTGACATGCGGCATCTGCGTTCTCACAGCTTGTGGTTGATTCTTGCAGCCATTGTGGCAACCTCTTTATTGCCATTACCCGCATTTTGGATCGCTCAGCTCAACTACATTGGCCTGTTTGCCCTCACCACACTCGGCCTGGTCTTGCTGACCGGCGTTGCCGGTCTTACCTCCTTTGGCCAGGCAGCTTTTGTGGGAATTGGTGCCTACACCGCTGCCTGGTGTGCACTCAACCTGGCTTGGCCGCCCTTGGTGACGCTGTTGCTGGGTGTTTTGATCACCACCGCTAGCGCCTGGGTGATTGGCCGTATCACCTTGCGGCTGTCGGGTCACTACCTGCCGCTGGCAACCATCGCCTGGGGTTTGTCGCTGTACTACCTCATGGGGAATATTGATGCCCTTGGAAAATACGACGGCCTGATTGGTCTGAAAAGCCTGACCCTGCTGGGTCAGGAAATTGGTCAGGGGCGCGGATTTTTCGCTGTCTGTTGGATTCTTCTCTGGCTTGCCACCGCCGCTCTGACCCTATTGCTGGATTCTCGACCGGGACGGGCCATTCGGGCACTCAAGGATGGGCGTCAAATGGCCGAAGCCATGGGGGTGGACACCTTCCGCTACAAGGTGACAGTTTTTTTGATTTCTGCCATTCTGGCCAGTGTTTCCGGCTGGCTACTGGCCTACTACCAGCGCGCCGTCAACCCGTCGGCCTTTGGTCTGAAGTGGGGTATTGAATTTCTGTTCATGGCCGTGGTCGGTGGTGTCAATCAATTGTGGGGCGCCTGGTTGGGTGCAGGGGTCGTTCGCCTGCTGGATGAGCAATTGCAAACCTGGCTACCCAGCCTGCTGGGCGCCAGCGGCAGCTTTGAGATCATCATCTTTGGCGTGCTGCTGGTGCTGATTCTGAAATACCGCCCGGAGGGTCTTTGGTCATGGGTTCGGCAATTCCTGGGCAACCAACAGCTCGAACGCACCTGGGACCTGGCGCCGCCCCTACCCCAACGGGTCAAGCCTGAGAGAGGCGATACGGTTCTGGAGATTCGCTCGGTTCGCAAGTCATTTGGCGGGCTTGTCGCTGTCAACGACATCAGCTTTCAAGTCAAAGCCGGTCAGATCATGGGTCTGATTGGCCCTAACGGGGCTGGCAAGTCCACCACCTTCAACCTCATCACCGGGACCTTGCCATTGACCTCGGGCGAGGTGATCTTCAACCACCATCCGGTACATGGCCTCCATGCGCGCGACATTGCAAAACTGGGTTTGATGCGTACCTTTCAGCATGTCAAGATGATTTCCGACATGAGCGTGCTTGAGAATGTGGCGCTAGGGGCCCATACCCGCGGCAGCTGCGACGTCTGGTCATCCGTGCTGCGTCGTAACCGAAGCGAGGAAAGCGCCATCATGGCCGAAGCCGAACGACAAATAAAGCGTGTGGGCTTGGGCGACTGGGTGCATGAGCAGGCCGCCAATCTGCCTATGGGCAAGCAGCGCCTGATGGAGATCGCCAGAGCCCTGTGTGCCGACCCCAGCGTACTCCTGCTGGACGAACCTGCTGCCGGCTTGCGCCATGCTGAAAAACGAGAGCTCTCAAAGGTCTTGCGCCAACTGCAATCCGAGGGACTGAGCATATTGCTGGTCGAGCATGACATGGACCTGGTCATGGATGTCTGCGATCGCATCGTCGTCATGGAATTTGGCACCTACCTGACTGAAGGAACGCCAAGCGAAGTGCAACAAGACCCCAAAGTGCGGGCCGCCTACCTGGGCACGGAGCACTGAGCATGAAAGAAACGTTGTTGCGGGTCAAGGATTTGCACGTCGCCTATGGCAAAGCCGAGGTTCTGCATGGCCTGTCATTTGATTTGCATGTCGGTGAAGTGTTGACCATCATCGGCCCCAATGGCGCCGGGAAGACCACCCTGCTCAACAGCCTGATGGGCCTTATGCCCATGCGTGGCGAGGTGCTGCTCAATGGTCAACCCATTCAGGACATGGCATTGGAATCTCGGGTAATGCTGGGCCTGTCCCTCGTACCTGAACGGCGGGAGCTATTTGGCTCCATGCCGGTTCACGACAACCTGCTGCTGGGAGCTTATTCGCGCATGCGTCGGGGGGAGCGTAACTGGCAGGACGAACTCGAATATGTTTACCGGCTGTTCCCCCGCCTGAAGGAGCGCAGTCGCCAGAAAGCAGGCACGCTGTCGGGCGGTGAACGACAGATGCTTGCAGTGGGTCGCGCGCTCATGGCCAAGCCCAGCATCCTCATGCTGGATGAACCCAGTCTGGGGCTGGCACCCCTGATCGTCAAAGAGATTTTTTCGATCCTTGCCAAGCTCAAGTCAGAAGGCGTCACCATCATTCTGGTTGAGCAGAATGCCCGCGCCGCCCTGCAGGTGGCCGACCACGCCTTTGTCCTGGAAATGGGTGAGTTTGGCCTGCAGGGGCCTGCGACTCAGCTGGCGCAGGATAGCCGGGTCATTGACACCTACCTGGGCCCCTCCAAGTAAGCAGCTCACGACGCACCATGTCCGGCTATGACCCTCGCATTGACGAGATGTACTTTTTGCTTTCAGAGGTTCTGCATGGGCCAAGCGAGCTTGCCCGTCTGAAACCTTTCGCAGAGCTGGATGCCGATCTGATTCTTCAAATTCTTGAGGAAGCTGGAAAATTTGTTCGCGGGGTTATCGCACCGCTGAGTCAGACTGGTGACGCTGTGGGCGCCCGCTGGCACGATGGCGACGTTACCATGCCCCCTGGTTTCAAAGAGGCCTACCAGGCTTTCTGGACCGCAGGCTGGCCAGCCCTGGCAACCCAGGTCGAAGATGGCGGGCAAGGCCTGCCCAGCGTGCTTGAGGCCCTGCTCTACGAAATGCTTTCGGCGGCCAACCATGGGTGGACCATGGCGCCAGGTCTTCTGCATGGCGCTTACGAATGCATCAAGCATCACGCCAGCGATCAACTCAAATCGGAGTACCTGGAAAAACTGGCCACTGGCCAATGGCTAGCCACCATGTGCCTGACCGAACCCCAGGCCGGTTCAGATCTGGGACTGTGCAGCACGCGGGCCAATCCCACCGCGGATGGTCGCTATACCCTGACTGGCACCAAAATCTTCATCTCTGGTGGCGAACATGACCTGACCGACAACATCGTCCACCTGGTGCTGGCACGCTTGCCCGACTCACCGCCTGGCCCCAAAGGCCTGTCCCTGTTTCTGGTTCCCAAGTTTTACCCTGATGGCTCTCGCAGTGCCGTGCAATGTGAGCGGATCGAAGAAAAAATGGGGCTCCATGGCAGTCCTACCTGCGTCCTTCGATTTGAAGAGGCTGCCAGCTGGTTGGTGGGTGAGCCAGGGCGTGGCTTGAATGCCATGTTTGTGATGATGAATGCAGCGCGTCTGCATGTGGCCCTTCAAGGCATTGGCCTGCTGGACGCCGCCTGGCAAATCGCCGATGCCTATGCGCGCGAGCGCCACCAAATGCGCGCGCCAGGCAAACGCACCCCTTCAAAAAATGCCGACCCGATCGCCGAGCACCCCGCTATTGGCCGCATTCTCAATACCCAGCGCGCCTGGATCGATGCAGGTCGTACGCTAGCCTATAAGACGGCGATCGAACTAGACCGGATCCGATACGGTACCCCCGCTGCCAGGGAGTTTGCCCAAAACTGGTGCGCGCTGGTCACGCCAGTCATGAAGTCCGCGTTCACCCAGCAGGCTTTTCACGGAGGCAGCGAATGCCTGCAGGTCCTGGGTGGCCATGGCTACATCCGGGAATGGGGCATCGAGCAGATCATTCGCGACGCTCGGGTGACCATGATTTATGAGGGCACCAACGAAATTCAGGCGATCGACCTGCTGGTCAGAAAAGTACTTGCCGATGATGGAAAAGGGCTGGAGGGGGTGCTTGACTTTTTGGCAGCCGACCGACCCGCCGAATTGCCTGGTCGCGCCCGTGCGACACAACGGATTGACGCGATGCGAGACATCACCCGCCAGATCATCCATCTTGCCCCTGCCAATGCCGAACTGCCCTACCAGATTGCTGATGACTATCTTCGAGCCTTTGCCCTCATTTTGCTTGAATGGTCATGGATTCGAATTGGTGCGACGGTCAACGCCGACCCCGCGCGTGATTTGCCGCGCTGGCGAGAACCTGCGACAGCATTTGAGCAGTGGGTCATGCCCGAGTTTCAGATGCGCCTGAGCATCATTGAACATCAATTTGGTTTAGTTACAACCTGAGATTCATAAGCCATGCCCAAAACACGCATGACGCCCAAGTCAACCGCTGCGGAATTGACTCTTGACGGCTCTGAAGAAGATTCTGCCAAAGACCTATCGATTGATCGGGTCGACACATCCTATCTTCAGACGCTATTGGGCTACAACGCTCGGCGTGCTGCCCTGGCGATCATTGAAAAATTTATTGAGGGCATGGCCTCCTACGACTTACGGCCCGTTGATTTTTCGATTCTCTCCGTCATCCACCACAACCCGGGCGTGACTTCGAGACAACTCAGCCATGCCCTGGGAATCCAACCGCCCAATTTGGTGGGCCTGATCAACCGCCTGCAACAACGTGGATTGATTTCACGACTACCCCACCCGCATGACGGCCGCGCCATGGGACTGCACCTCACCCCTAGTGGCAAAGTCATGACCAAGGAAGCTGAAAAAGTCACTATTGCGCTAGAAAAGAAATCAACTGCACAAATCACCCCGGCTGAAAGATCCCAACTCATACGGATTCTTTCAAAAATTTACAGTTAAGATAGCGTTTCTTAGGGCCATGAACAGCGATCATCAACCAATAAATCGCTGAGACTCTATCCGTATGGCCCCTATTCCGAGGTCGATATTCAATTTAGCAATAAGGAAACCTCAGTATGACCAATTCACCCTCAGGGCTCAAGTTTGAAGACACCAAAACCGGCACCGGTGAGGCCGCTTCATCCGGTGACCAAGTAACCGTGCATTACACCGGCTGGCTGTGGGAAGATGACCAGCAAGGCCGTAAATTTGACAGCAGCCGTGACCGCAATGACCCCTTCAGGTTCACCCTGGGCGCCGGCCAGGTCATCCCCGGCTGGGATGAGGGCGTCTGCGGGATGCTCCCCGGCGGCTGTCGCACCCTGATTATCCCGCCCCACCTGGCCTACGGCGAGTACGGTGCCGGTGGCGTGATCCCTCCCATGGCGACCCTGAAATTCGATATTGAACTTATCAGCCTGGGCTAATCCCCTCAGCCCCTTGTAATCTCTTCGATTGCCCCCATCTGGGGGCTTCGTTATTTAAAGTTAGCCTATTTTGCATATGTCTGAAACAACACCTTCTCCCGCCAATTCGGAGACTGAGGCACAAGAGACTCGCCCCCATCAACCTGAAGCCGAACCGGGCTTGGGCAGTGAGCTGGCTCAATTGCAGTCCGAATTGGCCGACCTCAAGGCCAAAAGTGCCGATCTGGCAGACCAATACCTGCGTGCCAAGGCCGAAGCTGAAAATGCCCGCCGCCGCGCGGAAGATGAAATATCCAAGGCCCGCAAATTTGCCATTGATTCGTTTGCCGAGAGTCTGCTCCCGGTGACGGACAGCCTGGAAGCCGGTCTGGCCATCAAGGATGCCAGCATCGAGCAGATCACCGAGGGGGCGCAGGCCACCCTCAGGCAATTGCTGTCCGCCCTTGAGCGCAACAAGGTTGTAGCCATCAAGCCCGAGGCGGGTACCAAGTTTGACCCCAATTTGCACCAGGCCATCAGCATGGTGAGCTCAGAGCAAGAGGCCAATACGGTCGTCAGCCTGCTGCAAAAGGGCTACACCATCGCAGACCGGGTGCTTCGCCCCGCGTTGGTGACCGTGGCAGCGCCTAAATAAATAGCCGGGGGCTTGAAACCCGCAAACCGCACCTCACCTAAGTCATAACAAAATTTTCAGTATTACAGGAGTTAAGCATGGGCAAAATCATCGGTATCGACCTTGGCACCACCAACAGCTGCGTGGCCATCATGGAGGGCAACAACACCAAGGTGATTGAAAACGCAGAGGGCGCTCGCACCACCCCGTCCATCATCGCCTACCAGGAGGATGGCGAAGTGCTGGTTGGCGCCTCCGCCAAGCGCCAGGCAGTGACCAACCCCAAGAACACCCTGTACGCCGTAAAACGACTGATTGGCCGCAAGTTTGAGGAAAAGGAAGTCCAGAAGGACATCAACCTCATGCCCTACACCATTGCCAAGGCTGACAACGGTGACGCCTGGGTGCAGGTGCGCGACAAGAAGCTGGCTCCCCCTCAGGTAAGCGCTGAAGTGCTGCGCAAGATGAAAAAGACCGCCGAGGATTATCTGGGCGAGGAAGTTACCGAAGCCGTGATCACGGTACCAGCCTACTTCAACGATGCGCAACGTCAGGCGACTAAAGATGCCGGTCGGATTGCCGGCCTGGATGTCAAGCGCATCATCAATGAGCCCACCGCGGCTGCTCTGGCCTTTGGCCTGGACAAGGGTGGCAAGGGCGACCGCAAGATTGCTGTGTATGACCTGGGTGGTGGTACGTTTGACGTGTCCATCATCGAAATTGCCGATGTCGATGGCGAGATGCAATTTGAAGTGCTTTCCACCAACGGCGACACTTTCCTGGGTGGTGAAGATTTCGATCAGCGCATCATTGACTACATCATCGCCGAGTTCAAGAAAGAGCAAGGCGTTGACCTGACCAAGGATGTGCTGGCGTTGCAACGGCTGAAGGAGGCTGCAGAAAAGGCCAAGATCGAGCTGTCCTCGTCCACCGCCACTGACATCAACCTGCCCTACATCACGGCTGATGCCTCCGGCCCCAAGCACCTGAACATCAAGCTTAACCGCGCCAAGCTGGAAAGTCTGGTCGAAGAATTGATTGAGCGCACCATTGCGCCCTGCCGTACCGCGATCAAGGATGCGGGTGTGTCTGCCTCTGACATTCAGGACGTGATTCTGGTGGGCGGCATGACCCGTATGCCCAAGGTTCAGGACAAGGTCAAAGAATTTTTCGGCAAGGAGCCGCGCAAGGACGTCAACCCCGACGAAGCCGTGGCCGTGGGTGCTGCCATTCAGGGTCAGGTGCTAAGTGGTGACCGCAAGGATGTATTGCTACTGGACGTGACCCCGCTGTCGCTGGGTATTGAAACCCTGGGCGGTGTGATGACCAAGATGATCACCAAGAACACTACCATCCCGACCAAGTTTGCTCAGACCTTCTCCACTGCTGACGACAACCAGCCAGCCGTCACCATCAAGGTGTTCCAAGGCGAGCGCGAGATGGCCACCGGCAACAAGTTGCTGGGCGAGTTCAATCTGGAGGGCATTCCACCAGCCGCTCGCGGCTTGCCCCAGATTGAAGTGACCTTTGACATTGACGCCAACGGCATCTTGCACGTCAGCGCCAAGGACAAGGGTACCGGCAAGGAAAACAAGATCACCATCAAGGCGAACTCTGGCTTGACCGAGGAAGAAATCCAGAAGATGGTGAAGGACGCTGAGCTCAACGCAGCCGAAGACCACAAGAAACTGGAACTGGTGCAATCACGCAATCAGGCTGATGCTGCCGTCCACGGTGTGAAGAAAAGCCTGACCGAGCACGGCGACAAGCTAGAAGCTGCTGAGAAAGACGCTATTGAGGCCGCCATTAAGGAAGTGGAAGAAGCCCTCAAAGGTGAGGACAAGTCGGCCATTGACAGCAAGACCGAGGCCCTGATGACGGCCAGCCAGAAGTTGGGCGAA
>Ga0129333_10002998_pt1 | contig 15802 bp, 4 predicted proteins | sample CPB6_08_DNA_FD_94474 | JGI IMG/M metagenome (GOLD analysis project Ga0129333, IMG submission 94474) | Freshwater to marine salinity gradient microbial communities from Chesapeake Bay, USA - CPBay_Sum_0.6_0.8_DNA | ecosystem: Environmental > Aquatic > Marine > Coastal | place: USA: Chesapeake Bay...
GACCGTAACCGAATTGATGAACGGCAGTCAGATAAGTGGAGCAACCTTTACTGTTTTTGGGAGTGGTGTTTCCCTTGTTGATTACAGAGGCATAACCATTGACAAATTGCTTCCGCAGATGGTCACTGCCAGTTATTCAAGCGCAGGAGTTACCGGTGTGTGTTTCAACGGTGGTGTACTGTACTCTCCTTTGTCCACTACCAGCGAAGGAGCATCACTCAACAATGTGTTGAGCATGGGCATTTCTTACGGAAACGGGTCAAATCCTGACAAGGCTCTGACCGCACGGCACTTTTACCTGAGCCGACCTTTGCAGTTGAATGCAGACATGGACGCATTTGTTGTGTTCCGCCCCACCATTGAAGGTGCTTCTTACGGTATTGGCATGGTTTCCACGGCTAGACCTCCATACAACGAGCCAACAAACGACTCTGTTTTCTTTCATCGGTCGTACAACAGTGTTGACCGAACCCAATCACTACAGAACGATGAGAACTATGTTGAAACTCCTGGTGGCAAATTCCTGTATCCAAGCGGAACCCCGACAGGACTGGTTGGATTCCGACCACAAGGCGACAAGCAAACTTCACAACAGGGACTCGTGGCTTACGATCCTCACCTTTCAGGAGTGTGCCTTGGTTTCTGTGTTGGCGAGTGGACGCGGGACACGGACGGCAGAATACAGACATATTTGAACGGAGATTCGTCCACGAATTCCTCGCTTTCCACCGGCAGACGGGTAGCAACCACCAATCCATTGGTATACGATGACTCTCGCATTTCAAACGGTCTTGTGTTTGCTGTTGATCCCAAGAATTCAAACACGGAATTGCTCAGGCTTCAACGATCCAAAGACTTGACCCGAGCGTACACGAGGAGTTGGAAACCAACACCACAGAATTTCATTGGCAAGTACTTGTCGTGGAAGTCCAATCCCGCGCTTGGAATTGTCACATCTTCGATAGACTCTGCTGTGATTGGGTCTGCTTCCGGTGATGTCGTGGTGTCAACGGATGTTACATCTGGATTGTCTGCTGCATTTTGGCTTGGCGGCAGGTACTCTTATGGAGGAAATCCAACCTATTTACTGTCACCGGTAGCAGGCACGAATACGGTTTTCTTGCGAGTGGGGGACGGTGCAGTAAATCCAGCCAACGCACAGTCACGACAGTGGAACCTGACATTCTACATCAGAAAATGGCGCGGACATTCGGGAACCGCCGCATCTTTTTCAGCCAGTGAATTTCCAACGGTGTTTGTGGACTCCAAGAATCCAACTGCCGGTCAGATAGCAGTTGGACCTGCTTCGGTAACGGAGGTGGACACAACCAATCGTTGGTATCGTATGCAATACAGTGTTGGTGGTGGTGGAAGTGCAATTCAGAATCCCATAGTAGTTGCTGTTGGCATATCCAATCTAGATCCAAACGAGCAGTACTTGGTGTCTGCAATCCAATTAACCACCACATACAGCGATGTGGTTGGACCGAACGAGCCTGTTCAGACCGATGTGTACACCTTGAGCGAGGCTGCGTTCAAGGAAGTAGACTCGTCATATTACTATGCTCCACAAGCAAACGGGCAGATTACAGAGTGGGGAATGATATACGAAACTGATCCGTGGGGACGGTACAGTGTGGTCATGCAAGGAAATGACCGAGATGAAAGAAACTATTTTGACGCAAACGGAATAGCCAGAGACAATTATGACGGAGGATGGGCGACCAGCACTTACGGGTTCTATTATCCTGCCATAGACCCCACTAAATTGTACCGTTTCTCTGTCTGGGTAAAAACCATCGAAAGCGGAAACGCGGCTTTTTACCTTGGGCTGTACAGCGCGAACGGCTCAGTAAACAACGGGGTGATCGTTAAATCCAGTGGAACAAGCACGACCAATTACTACAGCATTGCTTCCTCTGGCAATTCATACGCAAACGATTCCACTGCTGGTTGGAAACTGTTCGTGTTCCATGCCCACCCAACAGGCACGGCAATCGGCAGCAATCATCCGTACAGCGGTGTGTATCTAGCCAATGGTGGTGGAACAACAGTTGCGTCTGCTCCTGTGGGAGATGTGATATGGAATGCAAATACTACCAGCGCAGTCATGCGTTCTTTCTTGATCGGTGGATCAGATCGAAAGCAAAACACTCTTTGGTTTCAGCCGCGCATAGACGAGATCACGGATGGAAACGAGGGGTTCCCAAGCGTGACAGAACTGTTGGAGAATGCTCCTGATCGAATAGACGGCAACTCTCCCAACGGTGTTGACTTGTACATGATCAATCACACTGATGTGTCCACTGATTACGGTGGTGTCATGGTTTTTGACGGGCGCACCGATAGAGCACAAAGTTCCCAAGCAGTGACTGTTGAGCGTAACTTCACATGGGAAGCGTGGGCGTATTGTGATGATCCGATAAATCCATTCAATATGTTCATGGGTCATTTCCTTCCGTACTTTGGGTTTTATGCAGGAAACAAGATCATATTCACGAACAGTGTAGGTGGGCTGCTAGTCAGTATGCAGTCATTTACAAATGTGGTTCCTTTGAGGTGGTATCACCTGTCCTTTACTGTGAAATACAATCAGGATACAAATACCACCGATATGTCCGTATACATCAACGGAAAACTAGATCGCACCGAAACATACAGTGGAGCACAGGATAATCCAAACAGACCACTGACCATCGGTGACGGGATTGAGTCTTTCACTGGTTGGGGAGCACAGAGGCGTATGTGGTATCCCTTCAAAGGAAAAGTCGGTCCTGTTCGTCTGTACAATCGAACACTATCAGCAGCGGAAATCAAGCAAAACTACGATGCCGTCAAAGAACGCTATGACGAGATAGGATGATACATGGCAGGAGACTTTTACAATTTAGGAGATGAAACTCCGTTGGCAGCACCAGAGGTTGTGCACAACGGAAGCCCTATAGAGTTGTCACGATTCGGTGGCTTTTGCCGTTCGGTGGCTGACACAAAGGGTCAGGCTCTGCTTTCAAGCAATTGGTATGATGCAATTCGGGGCAACACATCATATGGATTTGGTGGAGTAATCCACGAGGTCATAGTGTTTAACCGCAAATTGAGTGATCCTGAACGAGAAAATGTGTACGCTTATCTTGCCAAGAAATATTCGTCGTTGGGCGACAAATTGCCTGACTCGTACCATTGGGCACGCAACAGCGCGGCTGAATACGGACTCACATATTGGAACATTGAGCATCACCCCAACACCAAAGACCTGAACACCATACCTGTGGGAGCACAGTTTGGCGGGATAAGCCTAGAGAATTTCCTAGCGATACCAGACACCATTTACAAGTCTGCGGGAACTCGTTTGGCTGACGGAACGGTGTTGAGCAGCGATACATACACAAGCATCGGTTCGTAAAGGGGAAACAATGGCTAGTTACCTGAAAGCATCCATAGAACGATCATACGCTGAGAGTTTTCTTGCGGAACTAGAACGCAATGAAAATCAGTATTTCCTTTTTGTCGGAAAAGGAACCACCTGGGCAAATGAAAACAGTCCAGACACATACACGGACAGCGTGTCATCGGAATATCAGGCAATGAACGATGCGATTGGTTACAAGAAACTCAGTCCGGAGAACATCATTTTTGCCCTGCCGAGATACGAGTGGATTGCGGGAACCACCTACGACAAGTACGACGACAACATCAATTTGTTTGATGAGAATGATCCCGCAATCTTCTATGTGGTAACAGACGAGAACAATCTGTACAAGTGCCTGGAAAACGGAAGTGGAGTCCCGTCCACCGAAAAACCATCACAGGTTTTGACTACGCCGTTCTCCACTTCTGATGGATATACATGGAAGTATCTTGCCACGGTGAAAGAGAGCAATCTTCCGTATGAACTCACGGACTATATTCCGGTCGATTTTGCCACATCCAGCACGGACACGGAAACTCAAAATCAGTACAACACCCAAGTAGAGGCGGTGAACGGTTCCATTACCAGAATGGTTGTCACCAATTCTTCTGGCGCCTCGGCGGGAAATTATCCGTATTCCGTGGTACGAACAAGCGAAATGAACACCCCTGAATTTGTATTGAACATTTCGACTGTTGAAGCAGTAAACAGCACCACAAAGCGCATACGGATAAATGAAAGCCTTTCCAAAGATCGAATTGGAACCACTCCTTCAAATTACATTGGATACACCTTCAAGGTTGACAACAGCAAACTATTTCCTTCTGAAATAAACAACTACGGCGTGATCACTGACGCGGGATTGACCGGCTCCAACAACGATGTGTACTTGGAGATCAAGAACGATGTTATTGAGTTCGCTGTTACTCCCACAGGAAACGGAAACATCGCTTCGGGAGAGATTGTTCCGTATGTGAAAATAATAGGAAACGGCAGCGGTGCATACGCATTCCCTGTAATGCAGCAGAACGCAAACGGTGGATACAACATATCTTCTGTGAATGTGGTTAGCGGTGGACGAAACTACACCAAGGTTCAAGCAACTGTTACTAGCACCAAAACCGCCACCACCAATCATCCAACTATACGAACGGTGCTATCTCCTAAAGGTGGTCACGGTAGCAATATTCTCAAAGAATTGAATGTAAAAGACATTCTCATCATAGTCAATATAACAGATGATGATGCTCAAAAGATAGTGCCTGGAGGATCGTACAGGCAATTTGGCATCATAAAAAATCCACTTTTGGGTGACGGTTCTGGTGTGTTGGCTGGCAGAGAGCAGTTGAATTTCAGAGACATCACGCTTATACCAACAGTTCAGTCATACAACTCTTCTCACTTTGGTCTTGGAGAAGCCAATATTGTTATTGGAACAGAATCATATTCCGCAGCAAAAGTCGTTGATGTAAAGTCGGTGTCACAAGCATTCAATCCAAATCAACCAAATGACCCCATATTCACCAGTATTGTGCTCAAAACTTTGAATTCTTCTGGCAAATTCATCACCAAACAAGACCGACAGAGCGATTACAAAATCGTGCTCAGTACTTCCACAGCGGAAAACTTTCTGGAGGGGGAAACCGTTACGCAAATCCTTCCGCAAGGAACACAGGTTGGAAGCGTTGTGTACGGATTTACATTGACTGTTACTGGAAAGGTGTTGTCTCGTAGTGGAGCCGATCTTGTGGTTCGGATCACTTCAGGAGGCAATTTTGTCACTGGATTCCCCGTGGTTGGAAGTCAGACAGGAGCAAGTGCAATCGTTTCCACTCTTGAACCCATGTACGGAGAATTTGTTTGGATCACCAATTCTTCTCCTGCTGGACTGGCGTCTTTTTTGACAGTCAATACATCAAATCAAAAAATCTACAAGGTTTCGGAGATCGGTCAAGCATATTTTGATTCGGACAATACCCCTTCGTACAGCGGACTTCATGTTCTCACCTTGACCACAAGTGCTAGTGGTGTTTCTGGATCCACTGACACTACCTCTTCCACCTTGACAACCAATTCGTATTCAAACGGGGATGTGGTACATCAGGGTGTTACTGGTCAGTTCGGGCACTACGCAAGCGGAACCGTGTACAAGTGGGATTTCATCAATGGATCTCGTGGTCGATTGTACCTTACCGATGTGCTTGGAACATTCAAGAATTTGGCTGATGATGGATTTACAGGCTCACAGTTGGGCGAATATGTAGTTGCAGGTGTCTCGCTTCCGGAGATAGACAGAGGTTCTGGTGAGGTGTTATACATAGACAATGTACGCCCCATACAGAGAACAAGCGCACAAGAAGAAGAATTCCGCCTACGATTGGGCTTCTAAGAGGGAACTATGGCATACGATCCCAGCATATTCAACATTAACCCGTACTACGATGATTATGATGGTGGAAAGGGGTTCCTTCGTGTGCTTTTCAAGCCAGGATACGCTTTACAAGCGCGTGAACTCTCCCAATTACAGACAATATTGCAGGATCAGATTTCCAAGATCGGAGATCACCTGTTTAAAGACGGTTCTCGCATAGTTGGCGGTGGAATTACTGTTCGGAATTCTTCATATGTGCGGGTAAACTTGGTTGCCGGACTCACCGATTACGCACAGTTTGTGGGTGGAACAATCAGTGATTCAAGTGGAAATCTGGCGAAAATTGTTCATTACATTGACCGAGACTCCACATCAGACAACTTTGTTGTTTTTGTTGTGGATTTCATTTCTGGAACAGTTTTTTCGGGTGGTGTCACGGTTCAGAAAGACGGATTGGCAGATCAGGCTTTTACCATTCCAACAGCCGCATTCTCTGTGCAGGGAGACTGCAAACTAGTAACCGTTTCGGACGGCATATTCTATGTTGACGGATTTTTTGTCCGTGTTTCACAACAGAACTTTACTCCGTTTTTGAAGACTACCACTTACAGAGATTTCAGTTTCTTTGGCACATCTCTGTTCTCTGCCTTGTCCAAGAAAATCGGTTTCAGTGTTACGCGAGACAACATTACCGAGCAAGAAGACCCTACTCTACGCGATCCATCAATTGGATCTTACAACTACAATGCGCCTGGAGCAGACCGTTACAAGATAGTTCTTGTTCTTGATCAGCGTGATTTGGATTCTGATCCCGTTGATTTCGTTGAACTTCTGCGTTTCGAAAACGGCAAGATTACCAAGAAGATTGACAAGATTACTTACGGTGAAATCATGCGGGTTCTTGCCAACCGAACCTATGATGAATCGGGTTCGTATATTGTCAGACCTTTTGATTTGACCGTCAAATCAAACGACAGCAGCAGTCTTCTCATGTCTATTGGAGAAGGTAAGGCTTATGTTCTTGGTTACGAGGTGGAAAATCAAAATTCGTTTGGCGTGACATTTGCAAAGGCTCGTGACACGCAGTCAGAAAGTTCAGTTGCTTATCCGTTTAGTGTTGGAAACTGGATCGGCGTCAGTGCTGATATTCGACCAGGCTCTGGTTCTGGTGGTAATACGGGCTACGGCGATAGTTTTGCAAACGAACTCATCAAGTTCAGTTCTGGATCTGCGAGAGTAACATTCAGAAATGCTGCTAATGGGCGAGTTGCCGAGGCATATGTTCACGGTGCATTCCCGAACGGTACTTCCAACAATCACTACAGGCTGTACCTGTTTGGTTTGAGTGGATCGTTGGCTGGTGCTTCATACGGGCACATCAATCGCCACGGCACTGGGCAGACTTTTGGTATATTTGGAGTTACTGCTCCTCCTGTTGGATTCACCCTTTACGGAAGTGATGATTCTTCTTTGGTGTACGAATTGCAGCCGGGATACGCAGTTGATGCAATCACTTCGTTCAGAATGGTTGGAAAGATTGTCAGCAATTTGACTCCAGCAGTCACCGTCAGTTTTAACACTCCATTGACTGGCGATACCCGATATTTCTTCAAGAAAGATGCGTTTACTGACACAATACCGTCATCAAACGCATCGGCGTTCAAGTTCTTGCCATATACATCAAATGGCACGGTGATCAGTAACACCACAGACATAAAAAACCTGTCTTTCATTCAACAGACATCTCCTGTTTCGTTCACCCCCACAAGCGGAAAAATCGGAACGAATGCGGGAGACACTGAAGTTACCGTAGAAATTTCTGGTGCACCTACAGGTTTCACGGGCACGGTTTCTCTCCGAGTTGCTTGTCCCATAGTGTATACTCCTACACTTACAGACTCCTCCACATTCAGAACCAAGACAGCAACAGTTGATCAAACACGAATCATCAGTGATTCTATCAACGCGATTCGGGTAGACGAACGGGGAAGACGGTACTATGATCTAGTGAACATGGATGTGTATTCAATAAAGTCTGTTGTAAACACTGCAAACACTGCACTGTCTTACACGGATGATTTTGAACTGGATGATGGACAACGAGAAACATATTACACTTCAGCAAGACTGTACATCAAGAAGTCAAAAGAAAGTCTTTCCCGATACACTACTAATGGAACTAGTGTTTCGATGACGGTAACATATTCGTACTTTACTCATGGTGGTCTTGCTGCGGCTCCGTTCATAGGAAAGCATTCATACACTAATATTCCCTACGATCAGATTCCTCTGTATACCAATCCCCGCACAGGAAAGACTGTTGCGCTTGCAAATTGCTTGGATTTCCGTAGAAGTGGACTCACATCTGAAGCACCCATGATCAAGCCTTATGGCAGATCAGAATTTGGCATAGGCGGCGATTCAACTGCATCATACAATCACTTCTTGCCAAGAGTGGACAAACTGTGCGTGAAGTCTGATCCCGAAGACGGTTCTCCCATGTTCTTCTTTGTTCAGGGAACTCCCGATCTTGCACCCATTGCTCCTCCCGATCCGGAAGACGCGCTTGTTCTTGCTTCCGTGCTGATTCCTGCGTATACACATAACGCAGAAGATGTTGTGCTTACGCCAACTGACAATAAGCGTTACACCATGAGCGATATTGGCAAGATAAACAAGAGGGTTGATGAGGTGGAGGTTTTCACCAAACTTTCTTTGTCCGAATCTGAAATTGAAGCAAGATCAATAAAAGCAACCCCGACAACGGTTGCAGAACCACTCAAGACATCAATTTTTGTTGATGAGTTCTATGGTCACTCTGTTGCAGATGTAAATGATGACAATTTCTCGTGCTCCATAGATTTTGAGCGTGGAGAACTTCGTCCATTCTACACACACAATCCAATCACCCTTCCGTCAACACCATCCGTTAGCGGAACAACAGTTTCTTCTGATGGGCTTGTTACACTGAATTACAGTGGCGTGACATACATTAGCAATACGCAATACACCAAGACAGTAAAGATTAATCCGTCCAACACGGTGAACTGGCTAGGTTTTATGAAACTGTCCGTGTCTGTTGATCCGTTCTACGACACTGGATACAGACCAGTCATCAAGACCAACGCACTGTTTGAGAACGATAACTGGGTGTCTGCAAACAGTGGAAATGGCAGAGGATTCGGCACACAGTGGAACGATTGGGAAAGCATTTGGACAGGAATAGAAGAAACGCAGGAAGAACAGGACGACATACAAAGCAGGATGCTTCGTGTTCCACACACAAGTTCCACCTCAATGATCCCGTCACTGAATTCTGGAAACAACCGAGTGGGAGTGAACAGAACTGCCGAATCGGTGAATCAGAAGACAAGCAACTTTATACGAGCAAGAAAACTCAAGAACCGCATACGATACTCTGTTGGTTCTCGCACTGTTGATCGCAGTGTCGTTCCGTACATTCCAACCAAGATAATCACTGCAACAGTTCGAGGTCTGAAGCCTAGTACTGGCGGGCTTGTGATGTATTTTGACGGAGTTGCCGTTGCACAGAATATAACCACTGATGTAAATGGATCGTGCAGCGTAACTTTCACGATACCGGCAGGAACCATTCTTACCGGAAACAAACTTGTGCGGATAAGCAATTCTCCCACGGTTGAAAACTCCACTATTTCTGCTGAGACTACCTATTACTGCACCGGTGTTTTGGAGCAGAGAGTGTCGGGTTCTTATTCTACTCGTCCGCCCGAACTACGCAGGCAGACAACAAGCAGCGAGACAATTTCAAAAGATCCATTCAATCGTGATATAGATTCTGTAGAGAGCATTCACTGGAGCGATCCACTTTCACAAACATTCTTTGTTGACAAAAAGACGACTCCAGACGGAATATTCCTCCGAAGCGTGACTCTGTACTTTGCTTCCAAGGATTCTCGTCTTCCGGTCACCGTTCAGATTCGCCCAACAGTAAGTGGATATCCTTCTCCCTCCGTGGTCATGCCGTTCAGCACCGTTACTTTGTTGCCGTCTGCGGTGGTTTCGGACTCAGTACCCCGCGCCACGGAGTTTGTGTTCAGCAGTCCCGTGTATTTGGAGCCAGGCGAATACGCAATTTGCGTGCTGGCAAACAGCGATGATTACTCACTTTACGCCGCAGACAGCGCGTACAACGGTTACATTGCAAGCGGCGACAACACCACTGGTCGGGCTGGCAACAATCAGTTGGTCGGAACTCTGTTCACCACTCAAGGCATAGGACCGGCAGTGGCAGACAACAGTACAGACATCATGTTCAAGGCAACTCGCTGCGAGTTTGTGTCCTCTCCGGGATCAAGCACGATCACTTGGAGCAGTCTGCCTAACTGCACAAATTCTCAAATAGTGAAGATTTACGCGCCAGAGATTGTGCCATCAAGTTGCGGAATGACCCGCACACTTGGAGGAATCGGGTTCCAAAACAACGATTCGTTGTACTTCAAGACCATTCAGACAAGTGCACCAGACCTAAAATATACCCTCACCCGAGGATCTAGCACCACCGTTTCTCCCGTGATTGACAGCCGTGCCATGTTTGCCACCGCTATCAAGATGTACGCTACATCCACAACGCCGCCCACTTCTCGCTATGTGTCACGCATAGTAGAATTGCCCGAGGCATTGGTGTCGAACGGAATAGCAGTTTTCCTTGACGCAAACCTCCCAAGCGGTTCTGCCGTCAAAGTTTACTACAGAGTCAGTGCAAACGGTGACGAAGACATTCTTACCCGTCCGTGGGTGGAAATAACCAATCGAATCACGCCAGCGTTCACAAGCAATAGTGAAATAGATTTCCGTGAGGCAGCGTATCGTGTTGCTCCAATTTCTGGTGGATTCAAGGCATATCAAATAGCGGTTGAAATGATTTCCACGCCGTCTGTGCCCACATATTACCAAACTCCCGCTGTTCGAAACATCAGGACAGTGAGTTTCATTCAATAAATGGGAATGGAGCGGTACATTCGTGACAGCACAACCGGTGCAGCCTTTCTTTGTGATCCACAGGCTGTTTCTGCTTTTCGGCAAAAAAAGACCGTTGACGAGGAGATCGCGCTTCTGAAAGCAGAGATAAATACCTTGAAGCACGAAATTGAACTTCTGAAGAACCCCCTGATGACACCAACCGAGAGTCAATAACACATGGCATCAAGTACTGGACCAGACATTAATTCATATCAGATTCCCGAGGTTGAACTCGGGGATACTTTCAATACTTGGCGCGACACGACCAACACCAGCATCTACAAGTTGAACAAGATGCGGGTGTACGATGGAATCAGTTCTTCGTCCACAACTATCACCGTTTCATCTGGTGGAAGCCTGTCCGTTGAAATAGCCGACAATGTGTACAAGGGTGTTACTTTTCATAACCCGATGGTGTTCAATGCGGGTGTCACCTTCAATGGTGATGTGACTTTCAATGCCACCACTTTCACGGTGAACGCAAACGCCGTTACGATTGATGACTACAACATCATATTGGGTGCGTCTGCCGCAGGTTCGAATGATTCAAAGGTCAATGCTGCTGGCGGTGGCGGTCTTCTCATCAACCGCAGCGGCAGCGGTGATACGGCAGAGTGGTTGTGGAAGGCTGAACTGTCCCACGGACTCACCGGTATTTGGAAGGGAAACTCCCATCTACAGTTGGTTGGTGCTACTTACGGAATCATTCCCCATGCAGGTGGCATTCTTCCCATTCACGGATCAGGAATTCGAATTGATGGCACAACCGGTGACCACCACGGTTTTCAGGTTGAGTTTGAGGGAGAAACTGGCGAAAATCGCAGGATTGAGTTTGTTCGGTACTCTCCCAGTGGTTCTACGGCGTTCATAGAAATTGTTGCTGGAGCAACTTACGGAACCCGCCCGTATGTGGACATAAAAGACGGAGCAAACAAGAAAACCGTTGTTCAGGGCACGGTTTATCCTTTCGGAACTCCTGTTCGGTTTGACGGCAGCAACTATGTACCCGCACAGGCAGACACGGGAGACAACGCGGAAGTCATTGGAATTGTGTCGCGTGTGGTGAACAGCAGCACTATGGAAATCACCTTCTTGGGAGAGATTTTCGGTGATTTTACTCCGATCACGGACACGGGTACGGCTCTTGTTGTGGGCAAGACATATTACCTGTCTCCCTTTGCGTCAGGCAAGATTACCAATATTCAGCCAACGGTTGCGGGAACCGTACATAAAGCATTGTTTGTTGCCACAGGATCAAACACTGCCGTGGTGCTGCCGTTCACGGGCGGTGTGTTGTCCTCCCCACTAAGCATTTCCAATGCGTCTTCGGTTACCACGCGCATCAACCAGTACAACCGCTTCAAAAAGGGAGATGTGGTTCGCTTCAAGGGGTATCCGCTTGGAACAACTCTGACCTACGCTCTTGGCGGAGGAAGAACCCTACAACAGTTCTATCCCAACGGAATTTTCGTGAAGGCACAGGCAAACAGCAGCGAAGAGGCTGAAGTTGCTGGCATGGTGGTTGATCTTGCGGGTGCAACGGGAACCATTCCTGCGTATACTGGATTTGATGTGCTGATGGACGGATTCTTTGACATCAGCGGAGCAGCCACATTCACGCCTGGAGCAGTGTATTTCTTGAGCATGAATTCCGCTGGCGTTAGCGGAGCATTCGAAAATCCAGCAACCGATTCGTTTGATTTGAGCGAACCAAGTGCAGAAGGCAGCGTTCGCAAGCCACTGTTCATGGCAACATCGGCTGGTTCCGGATATCTGTATTCGTATCGCGGAGATGTTCGTGGTGCAGTTGGCGGCATATCGTATGCAGACATCTCTCAAATCAACATACAGGACATTCGCAGTGGCATAACCGCAGACCTGAAGATTGGTGTATACAACGGATCGGCTGGAGGTCGGCAAACCATAACAATTGCCGCAGGCGCACCAAAGTTTGCCAGCACAGTTGGCTTGACCGCAGGATATGTGGGAATCGGTCACACATGGGCGCAGTGGAGCGGAGCCGCAGGCAACAAGATCATGTCTGAAGTTGATGTAAATGGTGCTGTGCGGTTGGGCAAGATATTGTCGTCCACTCCACAGGGACAGGACATCATAACCATACGCGACACGGGAGGCGATGCACAGAACGGAGTGACTGTTGAAACCAGAGTGGTGCTCGGCACGGATCGTGCAGACGCAAATCTGGTGATTGGTCGTGGAGTTCGCCCCAATCCAGGTGCAACGGGTTACCTGAGCAGCCGTGGTGGTGTTCCTTTTGACCGCTCTGCCCTTGTAGTGGGTGCAAGCGGTTCGGCTCCTGCAATTCGCTGGCAGATTGCACCCAACTCCAGTGCAAACCTTGGTTCCGCTGTTACACTGACCGATCAGTTCTCTGTTGTGGGGTACACTGCTGCTTTTGCTGGTCCGGTGAACATTGGCACGCCCGAAGACCTTGCTGGCGCCCTAACACACAAACCAAGACTGTATATCAGGAGCGACAGCAACACAAGCCCTCGTTCACAGGTGTACATGACCACCACAGACGGAAATTTCTTGCTGATGAACGCCAGTGGTTCGGCTGGAGATTATGGTACGATAAACCAATACAACGGCGGCAGTTATTTGGTGTTTGGAAAAGCGGGTGGTGGTGGGGTAGGACACACATTTGGTATTGCTCCGTGGGCTGCTGGTGCTCAAACGGTTGGTATGCTGATGTCCTACAATGGAACATCACTAAATGTTGGCATCAACACTCTAAATCCAACAGCAACCCTTGATGTGAACGGTACGCTGAAGGTGGGCGACTTTGGTGGTACTACCAATGTGATGCCTAAACCAACCATGTCCGCTGGTGTGGGGCAAGTTGTTCCTCTCATGTGCTACGGAGGCGGCACACCAACAACACTACTGTCGTCTGGAACATGGTTTGTGTTCTTTACTGGTTATATGAATGGTCAGGGTTCAAGCAGTTCTGGTGCAGTGGATGAAAATCCGGTTGTTTCTGGAGCCTTTACGGTGACTCTGACCAGCGGTGAGTTTTTTGGTCTACAAGTTACCCATGATGCGAATACTGGTGCTCGCTCCACAACAGCCAACCTTGGACAGTCTGGAGTCATTTATCGAATATTTACGGATGCCAGCCTCCAAAACACATCAGTTGCAGTTACGAGTAATACCACCACACACGCCCCTCCTAGTGGATGGACAGAATTCACGGAAAGTTCTTCTTCTCCGTTCAAGGCTAAACGGTACGCTTGGGCATCAGGCGGTGGATCATCACCAGCACTTTCTGACGGTGCATCGGTGGTGTACATGACATCATCATCAATTGGTTGGGTTACTGGATTGAATGGTTACGCCATCCGTATTGCCTAATGGACTAAAATAAGGACACACATGGCATCATCACTAATACTCACAGGCGGCGCAGCAATAGCCAAGACACTGAAGGAAACCGTGACCCAAACGGCTCACGGATTCACCGTGAGCGATGTGATTCGCTGGGATCCCAGTTTGGCTACTCCCAAGTTCGTGAAGGCATCAGCGGACAGTGCCGCAAACGCAGAAGTTGCTGGTGTCGTGAACGAGATCACCGATCCAAACAACTTTCAGGTCACATACCACGGGTACATTGACCTTCCAAACCTGTCCGGGCTGACTGCACCCGTCATGTTCCTGTCAAGCACCGCAGGCGGAAGCCTGTCCGTGTCTCCGCCCAGTGCAGTGGGCACGGTAGTGAAGCCTGTGCTGACTCGCAACAGCAGCGGTAACGGTTTTTTGGTGATGAACTACCTGGGCACGCAGATCGGCGGCTCGTCCACCATTGCCGTGGACGAGATTCAGCCAGTGGGCACGATCATGCCGTTTGCAGGCTCGGTCATTCCTGAAACTTGGCTAGAGTGCAACGGAGCCTCGTATTCGGTCAGTTCATATCCCGAACTGTACGCCAAACTGCAAAATAGCAGCGGTGACCGCGTTCCCGCATATGGATATGTGGCAACCCTCACGGGAACAAATGTCAGTGGTGTTCTTGCTGCGGGAGACTATATTCAGTACAAAACCGACACCGTAGCGTGGACAGGAACAGGTAGTCCATTTGCTGGTAGCGTATCAAACGCCGCTCTGCTTGCCTTAGTTTTGAGTGTTACCTCTACAACTGCCGTGGTTCAAGTTCTCCCGATTTATTCGGGCACAACCAAAAACTTTACCATAAGTAACACGGTGTTTGGTGGTGGTGGATTTGTGGGCAGTGAAACGGGAACAGGAAACTATCGTGCATATACAAGCACAAGTGCGTTTAAAGCGGTTTCGCTTACGATCACAGGTGCGGTAATCACCCACTTCAACACTCCCGATCTGCGTGGACGCTTTGCTCTTGGCGTAAACACCTCTGGTATTGGTGAACTAGAGACTGATTCGTTTATCTCTGCAATCTCTGGCATCTATTCGCTTGGGTCTGAGGGTGGAGAAGAAGCGCATACACTCACCACGGCAGAGATGCCTGCACACAAACACAAGTTTGTAGATTGGGGTGGTAGTGCGTTTGCTCCAACGGGTACGCAATATGATTTGCAAACACAGGCTACTGGAAATTACGGTTATGCTGACACAGACACCAAACCATCATACGGAAACGCTTCTGATCCTGGACCTTCGGCTGTAGGAGGAAATTCCTCTCACAACAATATGCCGCCGTACACGGTGGTGCGGTACATCATCAAAGCCAAGCCGTACACCCGCGCTGCCATCATTGACGGCATCGACCTGCCGTACAACGATCTACTGATACGAAATCTGCGGACACGGAATGTGGGTGGCTCAAACGGTGACTTGGTGTTCCACACGAACACCGCTGGCGACAGCGGCAACGGCACTGAGCGTATGCGGTTGTCAACTGATGGAACTCTTACAATTAAAGGTGTTGGAGCGAACGACCAACTTCCAGAACTTAGAGTTCAGGACTCTGCCGCCTCTAGTTTTTTGGATGTACATTCTTCCGTTGGTAATGGAAGTTGGAATCC
>Ga0129333_10002999_pt1 | contig 15802 bp, 13 predicted proteins | sample CPB6_08_DNA_FD_94474 | JGI IMG/M metagenome (GOLD analysis project Ga0129333, IMG submission 94474) | Freshwater to marine salinity gradient microbial communities from Chesapeake Bay, USA - CPBay_Sum_0.6_0.8_DNA | ecosystem: Environmental > Aquatic > Marine > Coastal | place: USA: Chesapeake...
AACTGGTGGAGTTCGTTGTGCCGAGGCTGGCGCGGCATTCGTTGGAAACTTCAAACGAACCGCAAACCATTACCGTTTGCTGGAGGGAGCCGACCGACAACTGATACCGCTAGCGCATCATTGATCCCGCACGTAGAAAGCGTATTTCATCAATCTGCGGCGGAGCGTCCTTGTACTGATCAGGACTGCGACGAACTTCAGATAGCCATAATTTGTCCGCCTTACAGCAGGAACAAGATTCCTGAAGAAGTTTGAGCGCACTTTTTACGGTGACGCTACCGCGCCCGAGTTCAAGCACCCCCACATTCGCTAGGTAATTCAGACAAGTGGTTACCGACGCACGACGAATGCACAGGAAGGTACCGAGAAACTCATGGGTCACCGAGATTGCCTTAAGCGGGCTACGCAGATAGACCGCGGCTATCCAACTGGCAACCCGCTCCCGGACGCTGTGACGGGAGACGCAGTGCGGCGCAGTACAAAGGTTGTTGATGGTAAAAGATAGGTAATTAAGCAGCACGCGACTAACGTTGGCGTTCCGAAGGAGATCACGGACTACGGAGATCGGAATGGGCGTGACATAGCCGGACTGCACGGTATGGTACGAATAGCGAAAAGGGGCGTTTGGCGACGTAGCCATACCGAGAGAGCCATCCCACCCGACAATCGTCGCCCCAGCAGTGGAGTTTTCGCTCGTAATCACGCTGACAGCGATGACTGCCGAAGTCGGATAAATCACAAATTCCCTTGGTGAAAACTCCGCGAACGGATTAGACGCTTGAGCAACAAGAATCGGCTTGGGTATTCGCCAGCCAGTTTCGTCGCTCGCTAATAACATTGCCTTCAGAAGCGCGTTATGTTGACCGGCGAATTGGGTAGCGGTCTGCAGAGGATTTGGAAACATTTGTGGACCTTGCTCACTTTTCTTTCTGCCCCCCTGCTCAACCGACTTATTGTGCGGCAGGGGATGGCCCCCCCCCCGATTTATCTACTTCTTCTGTGCGGTTGCGAACACTCAATCGGATTTAGGCAGTAATCCGCTGCTCTCGTCGGTTTTTATTGGGCGCGGTGGCGATAAGGACTTTCAAAGATGATCGGCGCATCGGTCCGACTTCCCGACTGGGAGATAGCGCCGCAAAAAAAATGGAATGCCCCCGGGCTATCCGCACCACGATGAGAGAAAAATATATGATTGAGACCCCGGCTCGGTGACGGGCCGTTGGCACCCGACTCTGGCCACCATTGGGCCACCAAGGCCACCAAAAATGGTGACGGAGTTGGGAGACTGGCTGAAGTAAGTCCTTGAAAATTGGTGCCGGGTGAGGGATTTGAACCCCCGACCAACGGTTTACAAAACCGCTGCACTACCCCTGTGCTAACCCGGCGCCCGAGAACACGATTTTAGCGCGATTTTCTATCCGAAATCGCTGGCCGAGTGCCGCTCGCGGATCGCCCCCTCGCCCTTGCTGCGATTGACCCGCATGCCGCGCTTTACCGCAGGCCGCTCAGTCATCTCGGTGGCCCAGCGCACCACGTTGGTGTAACTGGCCACCTGCAAAAACTCGGCAGCACCGTAGAGATCTTGCAGTACCAGCGCGCCGTACCATGGAAAAATCGCCATGTCGGCGATGCTGTACTCGTCACCCGCAACGAAAGAACGAGTACCGAGGTTGCGATCGAGCACGTCGAGTTGTCGCTTGACCTCCATCGCAAAACGGTCGATCGGGTACTGCGACTTGTCGGGAGCATAGGCATAAAAATGTCCGAAACCGCCGCCCAGGTAAGGCGTGCTCCCCATTTGCCAGAAAAGCCAAGAGAAGCATTCCGCGCGCGCAGCGCTGCCGCTCGGCAAAAACGCCCCGAATTTTTCGGCGAGGTAGGTCAGGATGGCCGCAGACTCGAACACGCGCACCGCCGGCTCCACACCGACGTCGAGCAGTGCCGGAATCTTCGAATTGGGATTGATGTCGACGAAGCCGCTACCGAACTGATCACCGGCGCTGATGTCGATGAGCCAGGCGTCGTACTCCGCCCCGGCGTGGCCGGCCGCCAGCAACTCCTCGAGCATCACCGTCACCTTGATGCCATTGGGCGTGCCCAAAGAATAAAGCTGCAGCGGATGCTGCCCGCGAGGCAGCGTCTTGTCGTGCGTTGGCCCCGCAACGGGCCGATTGATGTTGGCGAATCGACCACCATTGCCGCGGTCCCAGATCCAGATCTTGGGCGGAGTGTAGGCAGGAGCATTGCTCATGATCTGCAATTCCTCAGGTTCGCACGCTGACGTCACCGGCGAGTATCGCACTGCGACGGCCCGCAGCGTCTTCGATCTGCAAGGCACCTTGAGCGTCGATGCCGCGGGCGACCCCCTCGCGCTCGCTGCCGCCGTCGAGCACGCGGATCGGTCGATCACGCAGCACGTCGGCTGCTCGCCAGTGGTCGATGAAGGGCGCGAAGCCCTGGGCCGCGAAGCGCTGCAGCCCTGTAATCACCCGACCGATGACGGCAGCGGCCGCACGATTGCGCTTGCCCGCATCGAGACCCAACGACTCGAGGTCGCCCGCCAATGTACCGCTCTCGGCGATCGATTTTTTTGTTTGCTCGCCGAGCCGCAAGTTGAGGCCGATGCCGACCACGACGAGCGCGGGCCCCGACGCCTCGGCGCGCAACTCGGCCAGTATCCCGCCGAGCTTCACTAGTTGCATCGAGGGAGACAAGGTCACGACGTCGTTCGGCCATTTCAAAGAAATGTCGCGCACACCGCACTCCAGCAAGGCCTCGCGCACGCAGGCACCCGCTACCAGTGTCAGCGCCGGCAGATCACGTGGCAGCGGCTCGAAACTGGTAGCGATCGACAGGCAAAGGCTTCCGCCGAGTGCGGCCTGCCAGGCGCGACCACGACGGCCGCGACCGCCGGTCTGGTTCTCGGCCATCAGCACGGCGAATTCGTCAGGCAAGGGCGGCGGCGACTCGAGCAGTGCGGCGTTCGTCGAGCCGATCTCCCAGGCGATCCCCAGCTGCGTACGGTTGCTTATTTCTTTGGCGAAGTCCGAGCGGATGGCCTTTTCATCCAGCGGCTCGCAGGGGGTGCTGAGCCGATAGCCGCGATTGGTCTGCGCCTCGATCGGCAAACCCATCTCGCGCAGCTGACTGATGGCCTTCCAGACGGCGCTGCGGGTGACGCCAGTCGCCTCGGCCAAGGCCTCGCCGGAATGCACTTGACCATCGGCGAGTGCACCAAAGATTTTTCGGGTGAGCATCGATCTGCCCGCGTCAGCGGCGTTCCTGCCAGCGACCCAGCAGCCAGAGCTTTCGGGCTCGGGGCTCGGTCCCTGCACGCATGCGCGCGACGTTGCTGCGATGCGTCCAGATGACGAAGGCTGCACACACGGCACCAAAAACCGTGAGCGGCATCACCTCTTCGGGAGCCAGCCAGCCGCGCGCCGCGCCGACTTGCACGAGGATGGGCAGACTTGCGGCCGCGACCATCGAGCCGAGCCCGACGAACCCGAACACGAACATCATCACCAACCAGATCGCGAGCAGGCCCAGCAACAAGGGGGTCGAGAGCGCAAGCAAAGTACCAAGCACGGTGGCGACGCCCTTGCCTCCCCGAAAGCCGTGGAACACGGGATACACGTGACCGCACACGGCTGCAAAACCGCAGGCCACGGCCAGCCACTCGGCGGGGTACTGCGCGGGTGAGAACGCCGTCGGCAGCCAGCGAACGGCGAACACGGCTTTCATGACATCGATCAGGATCACGCCGATCGCAAACGCCCAGCCCTGCGTACGCAACGCATTGGTGCCACCGGCGTTGCCACTACCCTGCGTACGGATGTCGACGCCCCGGAAACGCCCGATCAGCAGTGCGCCGTTGACGGAGCCCATCAGGTAGGCGGCAAGCACGCGAAGGACCAAATCGACCATCTCGAAATCTTAACGTAGCCCTTGCAAGGGTGCAGAATGGGCCGATGTCGAATGTCATCCCGACCCTGAGCTTGCGCGACGTCGAGTCCGCAGGCTTCGTGCGCGAGCTCGGCGCCGCCTATGCCAACCACGGTTTCGTGATCATCACCGACCACGGCATTGCGCAGTCGCTCATCGACCGCTTTCTCGGCATGTACAAGATCTTTTTCGCCTGGCCCGATGCCGAGAAACGTCGATACCACATCGCGGGTAGCGGCGGTGCGCGCGGCTACACGCCCTTCGGCATCGAGACCGCCAAGGGGAGCCGTCACTCCGATCTCAAGGAGTTCTGGCACGTCGGGCGCGAGCTGTCGCAGGGGCACCCCTATCGCCACTACATGGCCGACAACGTCTGGATCGACGGTATCGAAGGTTTCAAGGGCACCTGCACCGAGATGTTCGAGACCTTCGATCGCAGCGGCCGGCGGCTGCTGACGGCGATCGCGAGAGTACTCGATCTGCCTGCCGATTTCTTTGAGGACAAGGTTCAGCTCGGCAACAGCGTACTGCGGGTGATCCATTACCCGCCGATGCCGCCCAACCCCACCGAGAGCATTCGGGCGGGTGCACACGAAGACATCAACGTCATCACCTTGTTGCTAGGCGCCGAAGAGCCGGGGCTGCAAGTTCTCACCCGTCAGGGCGAGTGGTTGTCGGTCAACCCGGTGCCGGGGTCCATGGTGGTCAACGTCGGTGACATGCTGCAGCGACTGACCAACGGCAGCCTGCGCTCAACCAGTCATCGCGTGATCAACCCGGTCAGCGACCGCGCGCAAAATGCGCGCTACTCGATGCCATTTTTTCTGCACTTCAACCCGGACTTTCCGATAGCGGCCTTGCCCTCTTGCGTCGGCCCCGGAAAACCCGAACCCTTGCCGCCGATCCTCGCCGAAGAATATCTGCAGGAGAGGCTGCGCGAGATCAAGCTCAAGTAATCAACAAGCTCAAATAATTCTCTAGATCATCAGCACGGGACGACCATCATGACACTCTACCTGCAGGCCCTGCTCGGTATCGCCGTCTTCATCGCCATCGTGTTGCCGATGTCGAGCAATCGTCGCAGCATCAATTGGAAACTCGTAGGCATCGCCCTCGCGCTGCAGTTCGTGATCTGCATCCTGCTGCTCAAAGCGCCCGTCATCAAAGAGGGCTTGCTCTATCTCAACCAGGCTGTCGGTGCGCTCGGCGCCGCAACGCTCAAAGGATCCGCGTTCGTTTTCGGCTACGTGGGCGGCGGCGACACGCCTTTCACCATCACCAACCCCAACGCCGCGGTGACCTTCGCTTTTCAGGTGTTGCCACTCGTGATCGTGATGTCGGCGCTGTCTGCGCTGCTCTGGTACTGGCGCATCCTGCCGATCGTGATCCGCGGCATCAGCTGGATTTTCGAGCGCGCGCTCGGCACGCGCGGCCCCTCGGGTCTCGTCGCGACCGCCAACATTTTTCTCGGTCAGACCGAGGCGCCGCTGCTGGTGCGGCCGTATCTCGCACGCATGTCGCGCTACGAACTGCTGCTCGTGATGACGGCCGGCATGGCCACCATAGCAGGCTCGGTGATGGTGATTTACTCGGCGATGCTCGGCGCGCAGTTCGAGGGCGTGCTCGGCCATCTCATCACGAAGTCGATCATGTCGGTACCGGCATCCGTGCTCTTTGCGCACATGATTTTACCCGATGACAACGGCAGCTCGCAGGATCTGCAGGAGTCGCCGCGGATTTATCAAAGTGCCATGGACTCGATCACCCGCGGCACCAGTGATGGGCTCGCGCTGTTCCTCAACATCATTGCGATCCTCATCGTGCTGACCGCCTTCGTCGCGCTCGCCAACAGCATCGTCAGTTTCTTGCCGATGGTCGGCGGCGAGGCCCTCACGCTCGAGCGCATCGCCGGCTGGATTTTCGCGCCCATCGCCTGGCTCATGGGAATTCCGTGGTCCGAAGCGATGACCGCGGGCTCGCTGCTCGGCGTGAAAAGCGTACTCAATGAATTCATCGCCTTCATCCAGCTGACGAGCGTACCGCCAGAGGCGCTGTCCGATCGCTCGCGGCTCATCACGATCTACGGGCTCTGCGGTTTTGCGAACCTCGCGAGTATCGGCATTCAAATCAGCGGCATCGGCACCATGGCACCCGAGCGTCGGGACGATCTCGCCTCGCTCGCATGGCCAGCCTTCGTCGCCGCGACTTTGGGTTCGTGCATGACGGGCTGCATCGTCGGCATCGTGGCGGGTTGAGGTGCGCCGTCATGGCGAAACTTTATTTCTATTACTCGACCATGAACGCCGGCAAGTCGACGGCCTTGCTGCAGGCCTCGCATAACTATGGCGAGCGCGGCATGCGCACCCTCGTCTATACCGCCAAGCTCGACGATCGCGCAGGTGGCCGCGTGGCCTCGCGTATCGGTATCAGCGCCGACGCCCGCCACTTCACCGCCGGGCAAGATCTCTTTGCCGAGATCCGCGCCGATCTCGCCGTGGGTCCGGTCGCCTGCGTGCTCGTCGACGAGGCGCAGTTCCTCGGGAGCGATCAGGTGCGTCAGCTTGCGCGCGTCGTCGATGAGCTCAACGTGCCGGTGCTTTGTTACGGTTTGCGAACCGATTTTCTGGGTCGACTTTTCGAGGGCAGCGCACAACTGCTCGCCTGGGCCGACAATCTGGTCGAGATCAAAACGGTCTGTCACTGCGGGCGCAAAGCCACCATGGTGGTGCGGGTGCTCCCCGACGGGCGGGTGGAAACGGCCGGCGCCCAGGTCGAAATCGGCGGCAACGACCGGTACGTGTCCCTCTGCCGCCGGCACTTCACCACCGCCATCGAGACTGGCAAGGCCTGAGGCGCCTCGCCGTCACATTCTCCAAACATTGCTCTGGCAACCTGTGCGCCCTAGGGCTCACCCCGGCCCCAGGACTGTTGTTTTTTCACGACACAGACGATTTCCCGGATGCCTTTTCGGGGATCGCTAACGTAGAATTCGCCGTCCCGGATTCCGGGATATTGCGCCCGTTCCTGACGCACTTCTTGACGCACTTGGAGACTTCAAAAATGTCCACGCAGATTTTGGGCAATAACGCGCCCGTGTCCGAAGCGCGACGCTCGCGCGTTTCGCTTGCCGTACTGCTCGCCTGCCCGCTGCTCGTCGTGGCGACGAGTCATTCCGCATTTGCACAGTCGACGGGTACGACCGCAGCCGAAGAGCTGCAGGAAATCGTCGTCACCGGTCGCCGCATGGGCCAGATCGGCGCGGTCACCGAACAGAACGCCGCGAAATCGCGCGTCACCATCACCGGCGAGTTCTTGCAGAACTACATCCCGGGGCAGACCTTCCTCGAATCTTTGAACCAGGTTCCGGGCGTCAGCTTCACCAACAACGACCCGTACGGTAGCTCGGGCGGCAACCTGCGCTTGCGCGGCATCGACGGCTCACGCGTCTCGCTGACCTTCGACGGTATCCCGTTGAACGACACCGGCAACTACGCCATCTACACCAACCAGCAGATCGACCCCGAGTTGATCGAAGCGGTCGACGTCAACCTCGGCACGACCGACGTCGACAGCCCGACGGCCTCGGCGGTCGGCGGCACCATCAACAACCGTACGCGTCGTCCGAGCAAGGAAGAAGGCGGCATGGTTTCGGTGTCGGCGGGCGAGTACAACTATCGCCGCTACTTCGGCATGTACGAGACCGGCGAGATCGGCCCTTGGGGCACTCGCGCGTACATCACCGCCTCGCACGCCAGCAACGACAAATACAAGGGCCCGGGCGAGATCTACAAGCGCCAGTTCAACGCGCGTCTCTACCAGGATATGGGCAACGGTGACTTCATCGCCGTCGCGGCGCACTTCAACCGCAACCGCAATAATTTCTACCGCAACGCCACCGAGGCGCAGTGGATTGCCAACGGTCGCGGCTTCGACAACCTCTCGTTCTGCACCCGCCTGCCCGGTGTCAACGGCGTCCGTCAGGACGAAAACGGCTCGCCCAACTCCGGCAGCACCGAGAACCCGCTCAACCCGTCGGCCTGCACCAACTATTACGGCCTGCGCGTGAACCCCTCGGACACCGGCAACATCCGCATCAATTCGCTGTGGAACATCAGCGAGAACGTTCGGCTCGCCATCGATCCTTCGTTCCAGTACACGCTCGCCAACGGTGGCGGCACGCAGGTAGTCAACGAAACTCCGTCGGCAACTTCCAACGCTGATCGTCGTGTCGTCGGCGCCTCCACGGCAGCCGGCTTCGATCTGAACGGCGACGGCGACATTCTCGACACGGTGCGCTTCTACACGCCGAGCAACACCAACACCCGTCGCTTCGGCGTCAACGCGTCGCTGATCTGGGATCTCTCCGAGACGCAGCGCGTGCGCGTGGCCTACGCCTGGGACTACGGCAAGCACCGTCAGACGGGCGCCTTCGGCTACCTCGATGCCAACGGCAACCCGGAGAATTACTTTGGCGGCCGCCTGGGTCGCAAGGTCCCCACCGCCGACGGCAGCTACCTGCGTACGCGTGATCGTTACTCGATCGCCAAGCTGAACCAGATTTCGGCGGAGTATCGCGGCAAGTTCCTCGACGAGAAACTGACCGCGACGATCGGCGTCCGTGCGCCCTTCTTCGAGCGTCAACTCAATCAGTACTGCTACACGCAGAACGGATCGGGCAACGTGCTCTGCACGACGCAGCGGCCGACCACCTTCTTGCCGAACGGCAACGTCACGCTCGGCAGCTCGACCACGCAGTACATCACTCCGTTCGCTGGCACCTTCAAATTCGACGACGTGCTGCCGAACATCGGCGTGACCTACGCGCTCACCGACTCGCAGACGGTGTACGCCTCGTACGCTTCGAGCCTCTCGGCGCCGCGTACGGACAACCTCTACACGGTGAGCCGTGGTGCCGATGGCCGCCTCGTCCAGGCGATCCCCGATCCTGAGACGACCGACTCCTTCGACCTCGGCTGGCGCTATCGCTCCGAGTCGGTGCTTGCGTCGGTCGCACTCTGGAAATCGCAGTTCAAGAACCGCATCGTCTCGTCCTTCGATCCGGATCTCGGCTACAGTGTCGATCGTAACGTCGGTGACGTCGATCTGCAGGGCGCAGACTTCCAGATCGGCTGGCAGGCGAACGATTGGATCGTGGTCAACGGCTCGGCGTCTTACAACGACAGCGAGTTGAAGCAAAACCTGCAGGTCAGCGCCACGGGCGTTCTGCCGACGGGTGGCAAGCGCCTCGTCGAGACGCCGGAGTGGACCTTCGGTGGTCGCGTCGAGCTGCGGCCCTTCGCCAACTTCAACCTCGGTCTCGAGGGCAAGTTCGTCGACGATCGCTTCATCACCGACGTGAACGATGCGAAGGTCGACAGCTTCAAGGTGTTCAGCCTCGATGCCGGCTACAACTTCGAGTTCGAAGGGGTCAAGTCGATGCGCGTACAGCTCAACGTCTACAACCTCTTCGACGAAGAGTTCTTCGGCTCGATCAGCAGCACGGCCTACTCGGTGGCGCTCACGCCGCCGCTCGCCGGCTTCTCGCCGAGCACGCCGAACCTGACGCTCGGTGCGCCGCGTACGGTCAGCATCTCGGTGCAGACCCGCTTCTAAAGCAGCGCAGCGTCCCGCGTGATCCGCGGAGCGTTATGGCAAAGGGGCGCCACGAGGCGCCCCTTTGTTTTTGGGTCCTGCGCCATGCGGACAGGACTGCTTGCGCTCGTCGTGACTCTTTCTTTGATGTCCGCCCTCGCGTCACCGACGCCTCCGCCACCCGCCGAGGGCAGACTGCGGATTGCCACCTACAACGTCAGCTTCTTCCGCAAGGCCGAGGGTGATCTCGCTCGCGAACTCGCGGCCCCCGGATCGGCACAACCCCGGCAGATTGCCGCAGTGCTGCAACGGGTGCGCCCCGACGTGCTGCTGCTCAATGAATTCGACTACGATCCGCGAAGCCCCGAGCTCTTTGCCCGCAACTACCTCGCGATCTCGCAGGCGGGTGGCAAACCACTTAAATTCGCGTACCACTTCATTGCCCCTTCGAATACCGGGGTTCCGAGCGGGCTGGATCTCGATCGCAACGGTAGCATTGGCGGTGGCAACGATGCGCTGGGGTTTGGCCAATTCCCGGGCCAATACGGCCTCGTCGTGTTCTCGCAGTTGCAGATCGATCACTCCGCGACACGGACGTTTCGCCATTTTCTTTGGCGAGACATGCCCGACGCTCTGCTGCCGCCCGACTGGTACACGCCCGAGAGTCTCGCGAAGCTGCCGCTCTCGTCCAAAAGTCACTGGGATGTCGCGTTACGACTGAGCCCTGCACAGAACCTGCACTTTCTCGTGAGTCATCCCACTCCGCCCGGCTTCGACGGACCGGAAGATCGCAACGGACGCCGCAATCACGACGAGATTCGACTCTGGGCCGACTATATCGATCCTGTGCGCAGCGCCTATCTGCGTGATGACCGCTCTCGACGAGGCGGGCTCGAGCCCGGCGCTTCGTTCGTCATCGCCGGCGATCTGAACGCCGACCCGCTAGACGGCGGCAGCGTTCGTGGTGCCATTGATCAACTGTTGCTGCACCCGCGCGTGCTTCGTGAGGCAGCCGTGGGCCATCTGGCACCGCGTAGCCGCGGCGCGATCGAGGCGGCACAGCGTCAAGGCGGTGCGAACATGACACAGCGCGGCGACGCCTCTCTCGATACCGCAGATTTCTCTGACCGCGGCAACTCCGTCGGGAACCTGCGGGTCGACTACCTGCTGCCGTCGAACGATCTCGAGGTTTGCGCCTCGGGAGTGTTCTGGCCAACCAGCTCCGATGCAGAGTTTGCGCTGGTCAACGACGACGTCGAATCGAGTTCCGATCATCGGCTCGTTTGGATCGATGTCGCACTACCCGGCAAGCACTGCGGCGAAAACCGCGCCGAAAATCCAAAATAATCTGCGGCTCAGGGGCGCGGATGCTCCTCGAGCGCAGCGTACCGCTTCAGGGTGGTCGCCGCGGCACACTCGGTGGTCGACATGCCGGCGCTGCAGGCGTCGGCCGTGATACCCCGATCCCAAGACCCATAGATCGGATTCGGCAACAAAAACCAGCGCGTGCCGAAAAGCGGCATGAGTTCGCTCTGACGCACCTCGAACTCGGGTCGATCAATGAAATCGCGCAGGTCGTCCCCTACCAGAGCCACGATGCGATGGCTCTTCGCGATCCAGGCGCGGCGCACGGTTTTGTTGGAGCTCGACCACTCGGGTCGCTCCTGACGCAGCGTCAGTGCGCCGGGCTCGGCGACGTTCGGCAGACCGAGTTTTTGCAAATTGCGCAGCGTCGCCGTGCGTGCTGGGCAAGGGTCACTGGGATAGTCCGCCAGCGGGCGGCACTCGCGATTGGTCAGGTAAAAAATTCGATGGCCCGCGCGAGCAGCCGCCTGCAAAAACTCCACGGCACCCGGGATTGCGGTGGCTGCCGACTCCTGCATCCAGGCCTGCCACGAGAGCTCGTCGTAATCGCCACCCGCCCGAATCCGTCGTGCCTGGTAAAACGTGTTGTCGAGTACCGTCTCGTCGAGGTCGACGATGATCGCCGTCGGCAAGTTCGCGAGCGCAGCGGCGTCCGCCTGTTGCTGCTCGACCGCCGCACTGCCCGGAGCAGTCACCGTGCTACCGAGACGCTCCGTCGCCAATCGATACACCTGGGTCGCCGCGATGCGATATTCGGCGGCGCGCTGCATCCATAGCGTTGCGTTCACCTGCTCGCGTCCGATGACGGGCGTTTCGTCTGCTGCAATGGATGCCGACGAAAGCAGGAGACCGGCCATCGTCAGCATCGCCAGTTTTTTCGGTGTGGCGCTCTTCATGGCCCCACATGTTAAGGTGCGGACGTGCTGAAAAATACCATTCGTACCATCCCCGATTACCCCAAGGCGGGGATCCAATTCCGCGACATCACCACCTTGCTTGGCAACGCCGAGGCATTCGCTGCGGCGGTCGATCAGCTCGCCGTACCGTATTCCCGTGCCGGCATCGGCAAAGTGGCGGGGATCGAAGCTCGCGGGTTCATCTTGGGCGGTGCGGTCGCGCGTCAGTTGCGGGCGGGGTTCGTGCCGATCCGCAAGAAAGGCAAGCTGCCGCACGACACCGTATGCATCGGCTACTCGCTCGAGTACGGCACCGACGAAATGGAAATCCATCGCGATGCCGTCGCAGCCGATGAAAAAGTCATCTTGATCGACGACCTGATCGCGACGGGCGGCACGGCAACCGCAGCCATCTCGCTGCTGCGGTCGCTAGGGGCCGAAGTGATCGCAGCCTGCTTCGTCATCGATCTGCCCGATCTCGGGGGCGCGAACAAAATTCGCGAGCTCGGGGTACCCGTTCACGCGCTCGTCGCCTTCGACGGTCACTGAATCAGTTCGGCATCCCGCAGACTCTGGATCATCGAGGTCTTGAGCAAGAAGGCGCGTGACAAGACAGGGTCCGCTGCGGCCCGCATGAACTCGGCCTGACGTTTCTTCTGCACGTCCGGATCCTTCGATTCCATCAATTTTTTGTTGTTGATGGTGTGCTCCTGCACGAACCGCACGCAGATCCCGCGCCGCTGACGATCGTAGAGATCGAGCAACGGGCCGGCCTCTGCACCGTGATGCACGCGGATCAGCTTGTCGGCGAGGCTCCAGGCATCGTGAATTCCGCCATTCATGCCCATGCCGCCGAGCGGATTGTTGATGTGTGCGGAGTCGCCCGCGAGCAGCACACGCCCCCGACGATAGGTCTTGGCCACGCGCTGGTGTACGCGGTAAATCGTGCGATGCACGATCTCGTAGTCGCGATCGTGGGGTGCCATGTGGTGCAGACGATCCTGTATCCAGCGATCCGACAACCACAGCGCATCGTCCTCGATTTTCGGATCAGTCGGAATGAGCACGCGCCATAGCGAGGGCGTGCGCAGCAATACCAGCCATTCTTCCGGGTCCGAAACGTAATTCACCAAAGATAGTCGGTCGAACTTCGTCTCGAGCGGAAATGGTGTCGAGGCGACCAAGAATTTCTCGGGCCAAGTAAAGCCTTCGAACTCGATGGCGACGGCCTTGCGAACCGCGCTGTCGGCGCCGTCGGCGGCCACGAGGAACGAGCCACGCAGGATTTTTTCTTGTCCATTCTGCCAGACCAGAACTTCGACACCGTCGGTGGTCTGGTACACGCCCTTTACCGAGGAGTTGAAATGGCACTCGGCAAGACCCGCATGCTTTTCACAGAGTTCGTTCCACACGAGACGCGTGTACTTCCACTGCTCCGCCTGCAACCGATAGGGGTGGCGCGTGTCCTCGGCGAGATGTCCGAGATCGAATTCCGCGATCTCGCCCGTACGTCGATCGCGATACTGGTACTTGCGGCAGACGAGACCCTGCGCCTCCAGGGGCTTGGCCATCCCAAGTTCGTCGAGCATGTCGAGAGAAGGCGGATGAAAGGTCGAGGCACGCAGGGTTTCGGGTAGATCCGGCAATCCCTCGAGCAGCGCCACCGGAATACCTGCCTGAGCGAGTCGCAATGCTGCCGTGCAGCCGACAGGCCCGGCGCCTGCGATGATGACCGGCGCATTGATCGCCAAGATTTTTGCCCCCGACGTGAAAATCCCGTTCCGATATTCTATGCCAATGACCCTCAGCCTACCGAGGTCCGAGCCGATGCAAGTTCATCAACGACCGCTCACAGACCGTCCCCACGCCGGTGCTTTCAGGCGCGTCGCTGCCGCGCTCGCTACTGCGCTTGCCTCCGTGCTGCTTGCGTTTGCATCGATGCAGGCCGTGCCGCAGGAGAAAACCGAAAAGCCGCCGCTGCACGGGCAACGTTGGATGGCGATCACCGGCAAGCCGCTAGGCGCCACGGCAGGCGCGCGGATCTTCCAGCGCGGTGGCAACGCGGTGGATGCCGCCTGCGCAATGATCGCCGCCACATCGACGATGTGGGACGTGCTGCATTGGGGTGGTGAAACGCAGGCGCTCATCTGGCATCCGAAAGAGCGTCGTGTGATCGCGATCAACGCCCTCGGCGTTGCACCCTCGGGGGCGACGGCGGAGTTCTTCAAATCCAAGGGCATGAAATATCCGCCTGAATTCGGACCACTGGCCGCCGTGACCCCGGGCACGCCCGGCGGCATTTTGGTGATGCTCGCCGAGTACGGCCGTCTCTCGCTCGGCGAAGTGCTCGCGCCAGCCATCGAACTCGCCGACGGCTATCCGATGGAAGCGCAGACGGCGACGCTCATCGAGCGAAACAAACGCAAACTCAAGGAGTGGCCCGACAGCGCTCGCGTCATGCTGCCGCACGGCAGCGCCAACGACGACCGCAAAGGACCGCAAGCCGGCGAAATCTTTCGTCAACCCGAACTCGCGGCGACGCTGCGCAAACTCGTCGAGGCCGAGGCCCGCGCACTCAAACGCGGCGCGTCGCGCAAGCAGGCGATCATGGCGGCCTACGATCGTTTTTATCGCGGCGACATCGCCACCGAATTCGCGGCGGCGGTGCAGGTACAGGGTGGCCTCATCACGCGCGACGATCTCGCCAATTGGCGCGTCAAAATCGAAGAACCGCGGCATGTCAGTTACCGCGGTGTCGACGTCTACAAGCTCGACACCTGGACGCAGGGTCCTTCGATGCTGCAGGCCCTCAACATCCTCGAAAACTTCGATCTGCGGGCGATGGGCTACAACTCGGCGCGTTACTTGCACACGCTTTACCAAGCGATGAATCTGTCGTTCGCCGATCGCGACTTCTATTACGGCGATCCTGCCTTCGCTCCTGCCGAGCCCATCACCGGACTCCTGTCGAAGGACTACGCCAAAGCACGCGCAGCGCAGATCCGCGATCGCAACGACCCGCGTATCGGGCCCGGCGACCCCTACCCCTTTCAGGGCGACAGCAATCCTTTCAAAGATTTGATCGGCACCGGGCAAGGCGGATCCGCCATGCCTGCCGTGCCTGCCGTGCCTGCCGCGCCCGTTCCGCCGAACGATCGCCCCTATTCGCCAAGCGGAGTCGTGCCGACGGTCGATTCGCGCCTCCCGGATCGCAGCTACCCGCTCGACGATGCAGAGCAAGCCTTCTGGCGCGGCACCACCTCGGTCATTGCCGCAGATGCGGAGGGCTGGTTGGTGTCGGTCACCCCGAGCGGCGGTTGGATTCCGGCGGTGATCGCCGGCAAGACCGGCATCGGACTTTCGCAGCGCATCCAGTCTTTCGTGCTCGATGCCAAAGAAAATCCGTTCAACGTCGTCGAGCCCGGCAAAAGACCGCGCGTCACACTCACGCCGAGCCTCGCGGTCAAAGACGGCAAGCCCTGGCTTGCGTTCGCCGTGCAGGGCGGCGACAGTCAGGATCAGAACCTGCTGCAGTTTTTCCTCAACGTGGTCGAGTTCGGCATGACGCCGCAACAAGCCACCGAAGCGGCCAACATGAACAGCTTCCAGTTGCGCGACTCGTTCGGCAACCACGAAACCAGCCCGGGTCGCATGCTGCTCGACGACGAGACACCGCGCTGGGTACGCAGCGACCTGGTCGATCGCGGCTATCGTCTGGAGTTTCAGCCGCGCACGGCGGGCCCCATCAACGCCATCATGCTCGACCACAAGCACGGCACGATCTGGGGTGGCTCCGGCAATCACGGCGAGGACTACGGCATCGCCTGGTAAACACCGCGGCTAAAAAGAAAAACCCCGTGGGCCTCTCGGCTCACGGGGTTTTCTTTGATAAGGACCCTGACGGTGACCTACTCTAGCGTCGCAACAGGCGAAACTACCATCGGCGCAGAGCGTTTTCACTTCCGAGTTCGAAAAGGGATCGGGTGGTTCCCGCTCGCTATTGC
>Ga0129333_10003000_pt1 | contig 15802 bp, 14 predicted proteins | sample CPB6_08_DNA_FD_94474 | JGI IMG/M metagenome (GOLD analysis project Ga0129333, IMG submission 94474) | Freshwater to marine salinity gradient microbial communities from Chesapeake Bay, USA - CPBay_Sum_0.6_0.8_DNA | ecosystem: Environmental > Aquatic > Marine > Coastal | place: USA: Chesapeake...
AATAATCTAAATACAATAATTTCCTTATTAAATTATAGAAATATATAATATGTTTAATTATTATTCAACTATATATATAAAATATTCAAATTATTTAAGATATTTTTTAAAAAAATATATATTTGGAAATGAAAATAGATTATATATATTTTCAATATTATTTTCTATTTTATCTATTATAGGTGCTATTATATATATAAATAAATTTGTAATAAAAATAAAAGAAAAAACTGCATAAAGGATTATGAAATATATATAATTTTTCCTTACTAAATTATAGAAAAATGAATTATTATAGTAAGCGTACTCTACTTAAATTTCATGAAGTGTTTTACATGATTTCATCAATATTATTTATAATGGTAATAATTATACAAATTTATAATAATATTATGAATATATAATTATTAAAGGAAATAATATAAATACAATAATTTCCTTATTAGATTATAGAAGCATATAAATATGAATTATAGTAATATATTATTATTATATAATGTATTATCTATAGTATTAATAATTATTATATTTTTTCTTGTAATTAAGAAATATTTAAAAGATAATGATAACATTTATGAAAATTTTAATATGAATAATAATGTTATGAATTATGATAACCGCTTTAAATATATTCCTTCGAATGCACGTATTATGTATGAAAATACAGGAGATTATCCTTGGAATAGACATTCTATAAATTCTAGTATTCCTTATGATGTTAATGTTAAAAAAGAAGCAGTAAATGTATATTATTATGAATATGATAATGATACATATAATGAAAAATTAAAACAGGTATTTAATAATAATTGTAAAGAATTAATAATTGCTGTTGAGGGTAATAATTGGAGCAAATGGATAAATCCAAAAATAGAGAAAAATAAAAATAAAATTAATTTATTATTAAAATACTACAATAATATATATAAATTTATAGATGAAAAATTAAATAGTAATGATGGAATAATGGATTTACCAGGTAAGGATGAAAAACAAAAAATACAAATAGTTCATGATTTAATGTTAAGATATAGATATAATAATGATTATCCAGAATACTATATGTTTGATATAGATTTAATATTATATAGACTTGGTAAATTTCAAGGAAAACACGTTAAAGCAGTTGCGATTACTAATGGAACTACGATAAATATAATTTTAATTAAAATTATAGGTGTAATATCTGAAGATAATATTGTTTTACATCCTTTTAAAGGATATGATATAAAAAATAATAATGATTTTATTCAATATATTCCTATAAAATATGGAATGATTGAAAATGAAAGAACTAATAGTACTAAATATACCTTTTATGTTAATGATACATATATTGATAAGGAATTAGAGAATATAATGTATAAAAGATTATTAGAAGATAATATAGCAGAAGATATAGATATAAATAATAATAATTATGAACCAACAAAAGAAGAATTAGCAATAAGTAAAAAAAATAGATGTTCTTTATAAATTATACATATCTTTGAGGATAAGCATACATTCTATTATATTGATATGGCGGAATAGTATAAGTTATTTTAGTATCTATTTTATTTTTTTTTTCCTCATTATCAAAATAATCAGTATTATCTGTATAATATAATAAATATTTTATAATATTCTTCATTATTTATATATTATTATAATATTATATTTATATATTAGATATTAATATGGATAATAATTATAAAATAGAAAATTCTTTAAAACTTATTCAAGCAAATATTAGAAGAAAATTATTTAAAAAAGGTTCTTCTAAATCATCTAAAAAAGTTTTTATAGAAGATATATTAACAGATAGCAAAACATCAAAAAATGCTAACAAAATATCTAGATTTTTAAAAAGTAAATTAATAGTTGATAAATATACTTTAGATAATAGAATATATTATTATAATTATATTAAACATAAATTAAAAGATATTAATGAAGATGATTGTTTAGAAAAAAAACAATATATAGATTCTGAAGGTTATACTATTAGAAATATATTAAATTTAGAAAAATTAATAAGTAAAGATAATTTTAATGGTGAAATTTATAAGACATCAATTATAAAATCTTTAGGAGGTTTTCCTATTGCAACTAAAGTAATGCCAATAAATAATAATAATTTAACAGAAATTATATTAATGAATAATATAACTGATAATATAATTTCAAAAAAACTATCAAAACATTTTTTAATAATATACGGAAGCTGTTTGTGTAAAAAAGATATAAATGAAAAAATTAGTTTAATTTCAATAAATGAAATTGCAAACGGAGACCTTGCATCCTTATTAAATAATCCAAATATAATATCTAATAATAATTTATTATATAATCTATTATTTCAAACATTAATATCTATAGCAACTTTACATAATTCATATTCACATATTCATAGTGATTGTCATGGAGGTAATTTTTTATGGCATTATAATAATGAAAAGGGATATTATCACTATATTTTCAATGGAAAGGATTTATACTTAAAAGCATGTAATTATAATATAATGATTTATGACTTTGGTCTTGTTCAAAAAATAAATAAAAAAAATTCTCTAAATATTATTAAAGATTATTGTGAAATATTGCCAACATTTTTAAATGAAAGATATGATTTTGATTCTAATTCAGATGAAGAAAAATATTCTCCGGATTTAGATTTTAAATTTGAAATAAATGAAATTATGTCTTTATTAACTAAAAAATTTAAATTACTAAAAGATGAAAAAAAATCAAATTCGCCAAAATCATCATCTAACTTTAATATTAAAATAGAAATATTTAATATGTTATTAGATAACGTGTTTAATAAAATTGGAACAAAAATATTTAAAACAGAATTGACTAAATCAATGAATATAATTAACAGACAACCATATTATATATAAATAATATATAAATATTATTATTATATTAAATGAAATTGATAAAAAGATATATAGAATTAATTGGAAATGATAAAAAATATAGTATAGCAGGATTAATATTTGGATGCACAGGGTCATATTATAGTGTATATTCAAACGAACATATGGGAAAAATAATGTTAGGAGATTTTTCAAAAGAGAGATTATTAATGTTATTATATACAAATGTATTGGCTATGGTAGCATGTTCTTTAAGAGGAGCGTGTTTTACATATTCTGGTAATTGTATGAATATAAAATTACGAAAAATAATATATAATAAATTAATTAATCAAGAATCGCGTTTTTATGAAATAACTCCTGTTAATAAATTATTAGAATATATAAATAATGATGTTAGAGTAGTTGCTAATAGTATATCTTTGAATGTTAATGTTGTTACTCGTTCATTTGTTCATGTAATAGCAACATTATGGATGCTTAATAAAATTTCATGGAAATTAACAATTATAGTTTGTGTATTAATACCTATAAATATGGGAATTTCAAAATTATATGAAAAAGCTAATAAAGTTATAATGAAGGGATACGATGATTTAAATAAAAATGCAAATACATATATACACGAATCTATATCACATATATCAATTATTAAAACATATGCGACTGAAGATATTTCAAATAAAAAACATATATCATATAGTAATAATCAATTAAAATATATTTTTAGCGAAACATTGTTATATGGTTTAAATCTATTATTAATTAGTAATATTCCCACATTTACTACCATAGGAATAATTATTGCCGCTAAATATTTAGATAACACAGATAGTCTAATGTCTTTTATTCTTCATAATCAAAGTTTATATGATAATGTAATGGCAATAATACAATATAATAATGAATTTTTAAAATGTAAAGAACCATATAAAAGAATAACAGAGATGCTTGATAAAGATGTAGAATATAAGGGTTATTATATACCACTTAATAATAAACTATCTGGTAAAATTGAATTTAGAAATGTTTATTTTAAATATGAAAAAGCAGAAAATAATTTAATTGAAAATTTTAATTTTAAAATTAATCCTGGAGAAAAAATTGCAATTATAGGAAACTCAGGATCTGGTAAAAGTACTATAGTAAAATGTCTAATAGATATTTTATCTATAAATAAAGGCAATATTTATATAGATGATATAGATTTTAATACATATGATAATAAATGGTTAAAACAAAAAATAGGATATGTAGCTCAAGATAGTATATTGTTTAGTGATACTATTGCAAATAATATAGCATATGGAATTGAAAATATTAATGAGGAAGATATTATAATTGCTGCTAAAAAAGCAAATGCACATGAATTTATATCTAAATTACCAAATAAATATAATACTATACTTGAAGGTACAGAATTAAGTTCTTTGTCAGGAGGACAAAAACAAAGAATATCTATAGCTAGAGCATTAATTAGAAATCCTAATATATTAATTTTTGATGAAGCAACATCTGCTTTAGATCCTGTATGTGAAGAATTAGTTCAAAATACAATAAAAGAGTGTTCAAATGAAAAAAACATTACTATGATTATTATAGCTCATAGAAGATCTGCATTAGAAATTGCAGATAAAATATATAGATTTGAAAATTCAGTATTAATTGATGTAACAGATGAAATTAAGAATAAAAAATATTAAAAAAATATATTTAAATAGATAATATAAATGAATTATTATTTTATTGATGATATAAAACATATCAATAAAAATAATATTATTAATGTTTCTTCTGATAATTGTGATATTTGTATAAAAAATCATTTAGATATAATAAATGCATCGGCTAAAATTAAAACTATTATAAAATATAATAATAATTTTAAAAATCAAATAATATTTAATCTTGAAAAATTAGATAAAAATTTTATAAATGCATTTATTTATAGAATATTACAAGGTGTTTATTCATTTGATAAATATAAAACTAATGTTATAAAAAGAAAATTATATTTTTATACTCCATTTCTTTCTAATGAAAATAAAAAGAATTTATTAAGTATAATAAAGGGTTCTTATATAACAAGAAATTTAATAAATGAACCATCAAATATATCAACACCTGTTAATTTTGTTAAATATGTAAAAATATTTTTTAAGAATATTAAAAATATTAAAATTTTATCATTTAATGATGTACAAATTAGAAAAATGAAATTGAATTTAATTAATGCCATAGGAAATTCTTCGATAAATAAACCAAGATTTTTAATTATTGATTATTCTCCCCCTAACTATAAAAAGAAAATTTGTTTAATTGGTAAAGGAGTAACAATAGATACGGGCGGTTATTCAATTAAATCATCAAAAAATATGAATCATATGTATATGGATAAAGAAGGTGCCGCAATTGGTGTTAATATAGTATATATATTATCTAAACTAAAATATAAAAATAGAGTAATATGTATATGTCCTCTTGTAGAAAATATATTATCTAATTCATCTATAAAACCTAATGATATTATTAAGGCATATAATGGTCAGAATGTAGAAATAGTTAATACTGATGCTGAAGGAAGACTAATATTAGCAGATGCGCTATCATATTCATGTAAAAAATATAATCCAGATTATATTCTTGATTTCGCAACATTAACAGGTTGGTCTGAAAGAATAAATTGTCATAGCAGTTTCACATATTTTACAACAAATGAACAAATATCTAATAAAATAATTGAATATAGTAATATATATGGCGAAAAAAATATAAGAATTCCTGCGTGGTTAGAATATATGCAATATATAAAATCAAATATTGCAGATGTTAAAAATCATGGGTACGAATGTAAAAATAGTGATGGTCTAATGTCTAGTTTATTTTTAATGAACTTTATTCCTGAAAAATATAGAAACAATTGGTGTCATTTTGATATTCGTATGTCTAATTATAATAATAATGTAAATATCGCAGATGGTTTTGCAACATATTTATCAATTATAAAAAATATATAATAAATATAATTTTCAATAATAAATATAATTTTCAATATATAATTTTTATTTTTTCTTAGATAATTTTTTCTTGTTCTTTTCTTCTTTATCAACCTTATTTTCTTCAATATTTACATTATTTTCTTTAACATTTACATTAATTTCTTCAACATTTACATTATCATTTGTATCCGCAACCAACTCATCGTTTTTAACTTTAATATCTTCATCAGTATTCTCGATATTTTTAATATTATTATCTGTTGTGTTATTTTTTTTAGATTTGTTCCATTCTTCGGCAATTTTTACTAATCTATCTTTACTTGATAGTTCTGGATATTTTTCTTTAAAAATAATCTGTTGTTCTTTCATATATTCTTGATAAGCAGAAAGTGAATATTTTGGTTTATCTTCATTAATATTCTTATTTTTAGAAGTCCTTTTATTTTTTCCTTCTACCATTGCTTCTTTAAGAGCATTTTTAACATAAGGAATGATTTCTTTTACATCAATATCATCTGGCATATTGTTAATTTTTTCTTTTAGAATAATTTGAATATTTTTATTAGTTGACATTAGTTTGATATAATTAGGTTATTTATTTTAGTAATAAATATAATCAATTTTTATTTTTTTATTGCAATATTATATATAAATTTAATTAATAATATGAGTTTTCCTACTATTTCATTTAATGATCTGAGAATTATACATTCTAAACAAATTTATAAAAATGCATCTGCTGATAATGGAGATAATGGAGGTTTATTTAATCTTTTTTCAAATATATTAGATTATAAAAATGCATTTGATAGAATACCTAAATATAGTAATGGTATTCCAGAATATCAATCTTCTAAAGATATATTAATTGGTGCAGCAACAAACATAGATGATTATTTAAATAAATATATTTCTTATTCTTCAATGGATGAAGAAGAAAGAATATCAAAAATTATAGATTTTTTTGATGAAATAAATTTATTAAATTCAAGAACATATTCAAATTATGAATTAAGACCTATTTTAATGTAAAGTATTGAATGAGAATATTTAAAATATTATATATTAGAATATAATAATATATTATGATAGAAAATTTTGAGCTAGTAACTATTACTGCTATAATTTTAATATTAACATTATTGAGTTTTACACCATTAATATATTTAAAGTATTTTAAAGATTTAAATAATTATATTGAAATATATAATAATATTTGCAATAACAAATCAAATATATATACAAATGAGATTAAAATTAAAAATACATATATGTGGAATATTTCAACATATTTCTTTGATTTTAAGAAACTAGAAAAATATTTTTTTAAAATAAATGATAATAGTAATACAGATAAGAAGGAAATTAATAGATTTTTTAGTATTATTGATGGTGAATTTAATATTATGAAAATATATAATAATTATTTACATTATAGTTTACCATTATTTATTGTTCTATGGATAGTATTTATATTAAATATATATAATATTTATATTAAATATACGGAATTTGCAAATACTACAAATAATAATACAAATAATATATATTACTTATATTCTACTTTATTTGCATTCTTTAATGTAGCAATATTTACAATAATTTTTTCATTAATTTTAAAAAAAATCACAGAAGTTTATAAAGATACAAATTTATATGATTATATAATGCTTTTAAAAGAATTAGATATAATAATTAAGGAAAAAAATACATATAATAATAAAGACATAATAGACATAATAAGTAAATATTCCGGTGAAGATATTGAATCAATAGAAGATATTTATTTAAATGAAGCTTTTATTAGAGATTTAATTCAATTAAAAAAAACTAGAAATTTAAATGAAGAAACCAAGTTATTTAAAAATAATAATAACTATAAATTAACATTAGAAAATATTGATAAATTTGAACTATATAATATAAAAAGTAATTTAAAAATTATAAATGAAGAATTAGATGATATTACACAATTTATTACATCATATATTATATTAATTTTTATGTCAATATATATATTATCACAATCTTTAAAATCTAATTTTACTATTATAGCATGTATAATAATTTTAATTTATTTATTATATATATCTACCCTTGTTATTAAAAAGAGATTAGAATAATTTAATAAGCTTTTTTTTTCTTTATAAGGTATAAAGTGAATTATATTTATAAATGAATACGATTTTATTTATTTTATTTATTATGATGATAATAATATTTATAAATGAATTAAAAAATATATCATTATCTCTTTTTAAAATTTATTATATTAAAGATATTGCAGATATTAATATAAAAAAATATTGTAATGATATTTATTGTGAAGCGGAAACCGCTAGATTTAAATTGGCAGATAATAGTTATAGTTTAATTTCTCCGAATGATATTTTCAATACTAAAACTTATTATTATATGATATTAATATTAGTAATACTAATATATGGTAATTTATTCTATAAATTTTTAGAATATAATAATGAATTTTATCCATTAATTAATAATATAGATGGTGATATTATTGTATATTTTATAAAATTTTTACCATATTTATTAGCATTTATTACATTTGCATTTATAATAATTATAATAATTGCAAGATATATACCATATGATAAACAAGGGTATATAAATTATTTTAATTATAATAATAATTATATTAATGAAATAAATAGTTTTAATATTGATAAAATTCACTTATATGTTCTGTTATCTATATTAGTAACAAGTATAATATATATATTATTATCTATTCAATTTGCTGAAATATTAAATTATCCAGACGAAGACTATGTTAGAGGAAAAAAATATAAATATTTATGCATTGGATATATTGTAATAGTTGCTATGTTTACATATTTAATTTTAAATTTATTCAATATTATTCTTTCTTTTTCAGAGAATAATTATCCTAAATTAGATGATAATATTATAGAAAGTATTTTAAATAATTTAGATAATAAAATAACCGAATTAAATAAAAAATATAATACTTTAGAAATAATAAAAGAATGTTATGAACCAGCGTCTATTACTAATGAAGCTAGTGTTGATGAAAATAATATATATACTATAGATAATATAAATTATTATGTTGGGGCAACATTAAAAACTTTAATAAAAGTACCAACACCAACAATAGAACAAACTACAACAATAGAAAAAGATAAATTAAAAACGGAAAAAAGCAGTTTAGATTTTATTGGAAATATAGTAAAATATACTTTATATTACAATATGATAAAAGATAACGATAAACCACCATTAGATAACATTCCTAATACTATTCTTAATTATTTGAAACTAACTGATTTTACTATAGAAACATATAAGACTTTTAATAATAAAATAAGCAATGCAAACACCACTTTAGATAATAAAAAATTATTATTAAAAATCTTAATTTTATTTACTATAAATGAAATTAAAAATTTTAAAAAAACTATTCAAAATTTAAATTTAAAAGATATAACAAATGATGATAAATATAATTATTATGATAAACATTTAAAATTATTAGAAATTGCAAATTATAATAATAAACTAATATTAAGTTTTACATTTGATATTGAACATATAAATAAACTTGAAGAATATATTAAGAAATATATATCTTATAATAAAAAAACTACTGATGCATATGAAATAAATTTTGGTATAGAATATGAACCTTTTAGTACTAATAAAGAAGCAAAGGATAATTATTCTGCTGATTTATCTTATAATAATGAAAATACTTTTTATGAAAATTATTTTAATGTTTTAGAAAAGTTACAAAATAAAGGCTATTTTGATTTAGAATATAATGTTGGTTCATATTATATTAAAAATATTAAAACATTATTATATTTTATATTAATAATCTTTGGGGTAGGTATCCTTTGTATTATATTATTTTATATTCCTAATCTAGAATTAATATATAAATATTCAGGAGAAATTATATTGCCAATCGTATTATTATTAATATTTGTTATATATATTGCATTATTTATAAATTTTAATACTAATTATAATTCTAATGTTATATATGGTGTTTTAAATAGTTCTTATAAAAGAGATTTGAATGATTTAAATAATATGCTTATTCCTGTTATTCATAACGCAAAAGAGAATGAAAATAATTATTTTGGATTTGAACAAAATAATTATTTAGAATTATATATAATATCAAATGTTTTTATGTCATTTATACATAATTCTAATAATATTTTAGGAGACTATCAAATAATTTTAAAAGATAAAATAATAGAAGAAAAGGAAGAACGTATTAATTATAAGGAAAAAATAGATTTTATTAATTTTCAAAAAGATTATGATTATCTTGGTAAATTAATTTATGAAATACATTATAAAAATGATATGTATATGGAAAAAGATAATGAAATCAATACATATTTAAGAACACATTATAATTTAAAAGACCCTACTGATACTAAGATAAAAGATATATTTACTAATAAAAAAGATGGTGAAACTGAAGATACAGATAATGATAAAAAATCTGATATATTAATACATTATATTAAAGATTTTGTTATATCTAATATTAAGGAAATCAAAGAAATTGATCCTAGTATAAAGCAATATATATATGATGATGACATAACGAAAACTAATATAAAACAACATATAAGATATGATTTAAGAAATTTTTTGATTATTGTAATTAAAAATTTGATAAAATATTTTAAAAACTATGATATTAAAAAAAAACTTATTGATAATATTGATAATAATAATTTTTTTAAAGATAATGTATATTTCTATAAGGATAAATATAATAATGTAATATGGAATAAATTTATATTAAAAAAAGATTTTTTTGATAATATAAATAAAGAATTATCAGATAAATCTATATATTATAGTAAATATCCTAAAATATTTATTAATAATGATATTCAAGAAAAAGAATTAATAATAGTTGATAATTGTGTAAATCAATTTTTAAAGATATTATCACATTATTATTTTAATAGAAAAATAATTGAACAAATAACATATATTAATACAATAGATGACAATTTTTTAAAATCAGAATGTTATAATTGTCCTGATATACAATTACATGTAAATAATTATAGAAATAAGAAATTATTTAAATTATTATTATTAACAAAACCAACAAATATATCACCTACTATTGATATTGATATGGATGATACATTTAAAATTAAAGATACAGATAATTCTAATAAAATAATAGAAAAAATAAAAGAAAAAGTGGATAATAAGGATAATATTCCAGGAAATTCATTATTTCAAGTATTAAAAGATTTAAAACCATTTCAATTAAATTATATTTTTCAATATATGGTTAAAACTAATTTAAAAAAAAATAAGGAAGATACTAGAAATTATTTAATGAATATTATAAAAACAATATATTATCAATTAAATGAAGAAAAAATAGAATATCATACACCACAAGGACTAGAAAAAGATGAATATTATATAAATAAAGATATTATAAATCAATTAGATACTACAAGTGAAGAAAAGATATATGATAATGCAAAATATACAATAACTTATGAATTATTTAACACATTCTTTTTAAATTTGATAATAATAGTGTTTATTTATAATATTGCAATGCTAAATAATAAAAATATTTTAATACATTAAATAAAGACCATTTAATTAATGAATTTTCCATTTAATAATATTAAAGAACATTTTAGAGGTCCCCCCGAAATTAAAATAGCTGAACAAATAGAAAAAGAAAAAGAAAAAGAAAAAGAAAAACAAAAACAAAAATCAGAAGAAGAGAGAAAAAAAGCACAAGATGATAAAATTTTAGAGGATACAGCCCATAATAATATATTAAAACGACTTTATAAAGATGATAAAAGAAAAGACAATTATAAAGAATATCCAACTTATAATAAAACAAATGTGAATATAGAAAATTTTTCTAAGAATTTAAAAGATATATGTACTTATATGGTAATAAATATAGTATTTGGATTTATAATAGTTATTATGTTAGTTGCAAATACTGAAACATATTATAATTATTTAAAAGAATTAAAGGATAATATTATTACACGTATAAATGATATTAATTACTATATTGATGCTACAGGTGGAAAAAAATCAAATTTACAATTAATTCCTATATTATTATATCTATATGTAAAATTATATTTCATAACAATGATAATAATTTATAATTTAGAAGAAAAATATAATTATCTATTTTTAATATCTGTAACTATTACATTTTTTATTATTATAACATTTATAACATTGTCTAGTATGGGTATAAATAATATTTAAGGAGATATTATATTTTATTTAATATATGGAAAGTGAATATTTATTAAATATTAAAACAATACAAGCATCTACTTTTAAACAAGTTATAGATGCACTTAAAGAGATACTTATGGATGTTAATTTAGAAATAGATGAAACAGGTATTAAAATAGTTGCTATGGATAATACACATATAGTTCTTATACATCTTAAATTAGAAGCAGAAAAATTTGAAATATATGAATGTGCTAAAAAAACTTATGTAGGTATAAATATGTTAAGATTACATGCATTAATTAAAACTATAACAAATAATGATATATTATCTATTTATATTAAAAAAGATGATCCAAATCATTTAGGAATAACTATTGAAAATAATGATAAAAACTATAAGACTAATTATAAATTATCTGTTTTAGATATTGATGTTTTAAATTTAGATATACCTCCAGTTGATTTTCACACTATTATAAATATGCCTTCAAATTATCTTCAAAAAATTATTAGAGATATGAATAATCTTGCAGAATTTATAGAATTTAGAAACATAGGAGATAAATTAATATTAAGCTGTAAAGGTGATTTTTGTAATCAAGAAACTATACTCGGTGCTGAAAAATCTCAAACTATAACTATAAAAAAAAATAATATAGATGAAGAACAAGAAATAATTCAAGGTATTTTTAGTCTAAAATATTTATCAATATTTACCAAATGTACTAATTTATCCAATAATGTCGAATTATATCTCAAAAATAATTATCCAATTATTTTAAGATATACTATAGCATCTTTAGGAGAAATAAAATTATGTTTATCACAACAAGATATAACTCAATAGAATTACATAAATTTAATCAAAAATACTAATAAATTATCGCAAATAATAATTTGCGCAATAAAAATTAAATTTTTTTTAATTTAGGATATAGAACATATTTATAATATATGTTCTGTAATTTATATAATGTTTTTCTTAATACTATTATAATTTCATCTATACAATTAAAAAAATTATTAGAAAATAAAATTTCTTTATCAGATATAATATAATCAATTTGTTTTTTTATTTCAATAAAAATATTACCTATTCTATCCATTGTAATATATAAAATATATGTATGTTCTTTAAGTAATATTATATTAAAAGTCTGCTTCTAAAGAAAAAGTGCGTAATTTTGAATGTTCTTGATTACCACCTACATTTGCTTTGCTATATTGAGATACACGACTTTCAAAAAAATTTGATTTGCTTTCAATAGAAATTCTATCCATAAATGGGAAGGGGTTATTTGAATTCCAAATTTTATCATAATTTAATTGTGTTAAAAGTCTATCGGCTACAAATTCGATATATACAGACATGAGATTAGCATTCATTCCTAGCATTGAACATGGAATACTTTCAATAATAAAATTCTTTTCTACTTCAACTGCCTCTTTTACTATTTGATGAACTATTTCTTGAGATAATCTATTTGAAATTTTAGAATATAAAAGAACTGCAAATTCAACATGCATACCTTCATCTCTGCTAATTAATTCATTAGAGAAAGATAATCCAGGCATCAATCCTCGTTCTTTTAACCAAAAAATACTGCAAAAAGCGCCACTAAAAAATACACCTTCTACAAGAGCAAATGCTAATAATCTTTGTGAGAATGGAGAATTTTCATCATTAATCCATTTAAAACACCAATCTGCTTTTTTTTTTATACAAGGCATATAATTAATTGCATTTAATGCTTCTTCTTTATCATTATTTTCTTTAAAATAAGTATCTATCAACAGAGAATATGTTTCTGAGTGAATATTTTCAATCGCCATTTGAAAACCATAAAAAAATTTAGCTTCTAGTATTTGCACTTCATTTAAAAATCTTTCTCCTAAATTAATATTGACAATAGTATCACTTGAACTAAAAAAAGCTAAAATTTGTTTAATAAAGAACTTTTCATTACTATTTAATTTATTAAAATCGTCTAGATCTTTTGATAAATCTAATTCTTCTGGTGTCCAAAATACACTAACCGATTTTTTATACATTTCCCACATATCATAATGCTTTATAGGAAAAATAGTTAATCTATTTGTAGCCGATAATAAGAGTTCCTCATTAGACATATTATATACTAATATATTAATATATATTTATATATAATTATATTTATATCCCATATTATTAGACATATGAAAAATAAAAAAAATTTAATAACAAATAATGATTGTATATTACTTTCTAATAGTAAAAATATTAGTAAATCTAATAAATATTTATTAACTTTATTAAATATTATAGATAAGAATAATATAGATGATAAATATAATATTAAAAGATATAATTCTATTAATAAATTACTAGAAAAATTATCAAAATATCAAATTTTTAATAAACAAGTAAAAGGTGGAGGAAGAAATAGACATCGTAGATCTTCATCAGTAACACCTGGACCACCTACGCATCGTTATACACCATATTCAAGACCGCCTGGAACATCCGGACATTCACCCACTCTGCCTACTCCGCCTACTCCGCCTACTCCGCCTACTCCGCCTACTCCACCAGTTCCATCAGTCTCGCCATCTCATGTACCAATGTCAGGAACTTTGCACGATAGCAATTCTCCACCACTATTATCAAAAATAGAATCTGGTTTTACAAAAAATTTTGCTTTTCGAGGAAAACGTATAAATGAACAGAATGATTTTGAAATATTTTTATTTGATGATGTGAATATGGGAATATTATTTCCTAGTAATTATAATACTCCTTTAAATAATGCAACTAATATAAAAAGAAGTAATTATTGTATATATTCGGGTATATTTAATGATGGAGTTAAAGATTACAATCTAAAAGTAGAAATTGATATTGATACTTTTTATATTAATTCAGATGTTGTTGGTTCGGAGACTATATATATTAAATTTTGGGCTGATTCAACAGAATTATTTCATTTTACATATAATAAAAATATAAATGCTCCACATGGTCCTAAACAACTTAAAAATTTAAATAAATTAGCTGCATCTGTTCATTTAACTTCAAGAAAAGATAGAGATATGTCAAGTACTCAACATTTATATATTGATATAGCAGCATTTTTTGATGGATGGAATGAATATGTTACTAAACATTCAACTAGAAAATATAATATTTTATTATTCATAGAATTTTTTATTAAATATATAATTGATGCTGAACATATTGAAAATATAGGTGGTAGTAGAAAATTTAAAAATTTTTTAACAAGTTGTGTTAATAATTCTGGTTATATAAAAGAAACTATTATTAAATTTTTAAAACATATTAAAAAGCAAATTTCTAATATATCTAAAGAAATAACTCCTCCTTGTCAACCACTAAGTGTAGGTTCTATAAGAGGTGCACCAGGAGCTCCGGGAGCACATCGTGCTTCTCCTGCTCATACAAGAGCTCCTGCTCATACAAGAGCTCCTGCTCCTCCTGCTCCTCCTGCTCCTCCAAGACCTCGTGCTTCTCCTGCTCATACAAGAGCTCCTGCTCCTCCAAGACCTCGTGCTTCTCCTGCTCATCCAAGAGCTCCTGCTCCTCCAAGACCTCGCGCTTCTCCTGCTCCTCCAAGACCTCGCGCTTCTCCTGCTCATTCAGGACCTCGCGCTTCTCCTGCTCATTCAGGACCTCGCGCTTCT
>Ga0129333_10003001_pt1 | contig 15801 bp, 12 predicted proteins | sample CPB6_08_DNA_FD_94474 | JGI IMG/M metagenome (GOLD analysis project Ga0129333, IMG submission 94474) | Freshwater to marine salinity gradient microbial communities from Chesapeake Bay, USA - CPBay_Sum_0.6_0.8_DNA | ecosystem: Environmental > Aquatic > Marine > Coastal | place: USA: Chesapeake...
CCGCTTCCAGCGCGGCCTGCGTCTGCCGGGGTGTGGCAGCGCCAATAGTATCTGCCACGTCAACCCGCTGTACCCCAATCTGCCGCATCAGACGCGCCACCAGCTGGACCCGCTCGGGCGCAATATCTCCCTCATAAGGACAGGCCATGGCACAGGAGATTGCACCCCGCACCCTGACCCCAGCCTCCAGGGCCGCCTGCACCACCGGCGCAAAACGCTCGATGCTTTCGGTAATCGAACAATTGATATTTTTCTGGCTGAACAACTCACTGGCCGCACCAAAGACCACGATTTCATCAGGCTTGCAGCCAACGGCACCCTCCCAGCCCTTCATGTTGGGCACCAGCACCGAGTAGCGCACGCCCGACTGGCGCTCGATGCCAGCCATCACCGCAGGGGCATCAGCCATTTGCGGTACCCATTTGGGGCTGACAAAACTGGTGACTTCGATCTCGGTCAGACCCGCCTGCTGCAAGCGATGCACCAGCCCGATCTTCACCTCTGCAGGGACGGGCTGTTTTTCGTTCTGCAACCCGTCACGCGGTCCAACATCAATCAGTTGAACAAATTTCGGCAGTCCCATGTCGATAACCTTTTCAATCGTTGCCCTCAGAAGGCTTTGCCTGATGGGCGAGCCAAGCTGGCATCAAGACCCGGCAGGTGCCTCAGCCGGAATCTGCGGGCTTGTTGGCAAGTTTAAGCAGTTCTGCCCCCTCAGCCACCTGGTCACCAGGCTGATAAAGCAACTCGGTCACCCAGCCATCCTCTGGCGCCACAATCGTGTGCTCCATCTTCATGGCTTCCATCACGGCCAACACCTGCCCCTTGCTCACCGCTTGACCAGGCTGTACCGAGAATGAGGCCAGTTTGCCGGGCATGGGCGCCGTCAGGCCCGCACCGTTTACCTGCGCCTGAACTTCATGCGCCAGGACATCACGAAGCAGCAGCTGGGTCGCGCCCATGGGCGTAAAGACATGGGCCACCTGCGCATGCCAGATCACCTCGGCTGTCAGCCGCATATCATCCAGGACCAGGGCCAGGTGATCGCCTTCTGTCCGATAAGAAAAAGCCTTCGTACCCGCGTTGGTTTGCAGTTGCAAGGTACCATCCCGCTGAAATTGCAGCAGCACGGATAGAGCCTGTCCTTGAAACTCGAATTCGAAGTGGCGCTGCCCCACGCCAAATGCGCACCAGCTGTCGCGCCTGGCCCAGGGGTCAACCCAGGCCTCTTTTTTGCCATCCTGTTCTGTTCGCAGGATATCGGCCACCACCGCGGCAACCGCCCATTCAAAGCCAACCCGCTCCTGATGAAACAGCACAGCCTCTTCGCGGGGAATCAGGGCTGTGTCTAGGTTGGCCTGGGCAAACGATGGGCTTTGCAGGATATGGCGCAGAAACTGCACATTGGTGGACAGGCCCACGATGCGGGTGGCCGCCAGGGCGGCATCAAGCCGTGCCAGGGCCTGATCCCGGGTATCGCCATGCACGATCAGCTTGGCCACCATCGAGTCATAAAACGGGCTGATCACATCGCCCTGACGCACCCCGGAGTCCACCCGCACAGCCCCCAGGCTGAACTCCTGACAGGGTGGCATGACATAGGTATGCAGATGCCCGGTGGCGGGAAGAAACTGCTTGTCCGGGTTTTCTGCGCAGATCCGAGCCTCAATAGCGTGGCCGCTCATTCTGAGTTGCTCCTGCTGCAAGGGCAACGGCTCGCCGGCTGCCACCCGCAGCTGCCACTCCACCAGATCCAGTCCAGTGATGGCCTCAGTCACCGGATGCTCCACCTGCAGTCGGGTGTTCATCTCCATGAAGAAAAAGGACATATGGGTCCTATCCGACGCAGCCTGCCCCTGGGCACCCTCTGATCTTGCGATCGGCAAACCCGAGACCTCCCCCTTTTGCTCAACGATGAATTCAACCGTACCCGCACCGACATAGCCCACCGCGCGGGCTGCGGCCACGGCCGCCAACCCCATCCGCTGGCGCATGGCTTCACTCAGCCCGGGAGCGGGCGCTTCCTCCAGCACCTTCTGATGACGTCGTTGCACCGAGCAATCCCGCTCGAACAGGTAGACAAAATTTCCATGCTGATCGGCAAATACCTGGATCTCGATATGACGGGGCCGCTGCACATATTTTTCGATCAGGACGGCTGCATCACCAAAGCCCTGGAGACCTTCGCGCTGGCAAGAAGCCAGGGCCGCCTCGAATTCCTCACGCCGGCTCACCACCCGCATGCCTTTGCCACCCCCCCCGGCACTGGCCTTGATGAGCACCGGGTAGCCAATCCGGTCGGCCTCATGCAGCAGCATTCGGGCGTCCTGGTCGGCGCCGTGGTAACCCGGCACCAGCGGCACATCCGCCTGCTCCATCAGTCGCTTGGACTCAGCCTTCAGCCCCATGGCACGAATGGCTGCAGGGGGCGGGCCGACAAACACCAGACCCGCCTTCTGGCAAGCACTGGCAAAGGCCTCGTTTTCGCTGAGAAAGCCATAGCCGGGGTGTATGGCCTGCGCACCACTGGATTTGGCTGCCAGGACAATCCGCTCCCAGTTGAGGTAACTTTCAGCCGGGGTGCTGCCGCCAATCGCAACCGCTTCATCACACAGGCTGACATGCTTGGCGTGGGCATCGACATCCGAATAGATGGCCACCGTCCTGATGCCCAGCCGCCTGGCAGTTACCGCCACCCGACAGGCAATCTCGCCCCGATTGGCGATCAGGAGTTTGCTGAACATGCCGCGCCCCTCAGAAAATAAAATCTATTCAGCCATCGAACGCACAGACGCTGGCTGGCAGTCGGGACGGCGCTCCGGCTTGTTTTCAATTGCGTGCCCGACTCGTATTCACTCAGCGCCATTTGGGCTTGCGCTTTTCCAGAAAAGACTGCAGGCCCTCCTTGCCCTCAGCGCTGCCTCGGATGTCGGCAATTCTTTGGGCTGTGTCAGAGCGCAGCGCGCTGGTGAAGGGCGCACCTGCAATATCGCGCACCAGTTTTTTGCAGGCACGCAGGGCTGCCGGGCCGTTGGCGGCCAGAGTGCTGACGATTTCGCCCACCTTGGCATCCAGCGCCAGCGGCATCACCAATTCATGCACAAAGCCCAAGGCATGGGCCTGCTCGGCAGAAAACGGTTCGGCCGTCACCATGTAGCGACGCGCTGCCTGCTCGCCCAAGGCACGAATCACATACGGGCTGATGGTGGCCGGCAACAAACCCAGCCGGGCTTCGGACAGACAGAAGTTCATGGACTGCACGGCCACCAGCACATCGCACACCGCTGCCAAGCCCATGCCACCGGCATAGCAGTCACCCTGGATTCGACCCACCATGGGCACCGGGCACTGATACAGGGTCCACAGCATGTCGGCCAGCTTCTGGGCATCGGCACGGTTTTCCTCCCAGGAGTAGTCGGCCATGGCCCGCATCCAATTCAGATCGGCACCGGCACAAAAAGCGCTGCCGTGAGCCGCCAGCACAATCACCCGTAGGTCCGGGTCCTGACCCAGGGCTGTGAAGGTGTGGGTCAGCTCGGCAATGACTTCATCGTTGAAGGCATTGCGAACTTCGGGTCGGTTCAACCAGACCTCGGCGACCTGGGCAGTGGGACGGCGCAGTTCCAGAACGGGCATGGCTTGTTTCCAGTGTGGGGAGCCGGGCGTCAATAACGCTTGGCCACTTCTTCCAGCATCACCTCGGTGGCGCCGCCACCAATGGCCAGGATGCGGGCATCGCGCCAGAGGCGCTCAACGGCAGTTTCCCGGATATAGCCCATGCCACCATGGAACTGCTGGCAAGTCTGCACCACTTCGTTGACCAGTTCGCCAGTCAGTGCCTTGAGCATGGACACCTCCTGCACGATATCCCGCTCCTGCGTCACTGACCAGGCACAGTGGTACATAAAGCTGCGCGCAGCCCGCACCTTGGCGTCGAGCATGGCGATCCGTTGGCGAATGACCTGCTTCTGCCACAACGGAGCACCAAAGGCCTGGCGCTGGCGCACATAGTCCAGGGTGTGCTTGAGGGCTTGCTGGCAATGGCCAATGGCCATGGCACCCAGAGCGATGCGTTCGGTCTGAAAATTCTTCATCACCGAATAAAAACCCTTGCCGACCTCGCCCAGCACATGGTCAGCAGGAACGCGCACATTGTCCAGCACCAGCTCGGCAGTGTCTGAACTCAGCCAGCCACTTTTCTTGAGCGCTCGCCCCACGCTGAAGCCCGGCGTGCCCTTCTTGACAATGAACATGGTGGTGTCGCGGGCGGCGCTGCCGGTCTTGGCGGCAATAAAGTACAGGTCGGCATGCACCCCGTTGGTGATGAACATCTTGGTGCCATTGAGCACCCAGTGGCCGCCATCCGGCCCCGCTTCGAAACGGGCGTTGGTGCGAATGCCGGCCACATCCGAGCCGGCGCCAGGCTCGGTGATACCCACCGCGGTGATGCAGCGTCCAGCCGTGATGTCGGGCATATACCGGGCCTTTTGCTGGAGATTGCCGGCGTGATGCAAGTGCGGGCTGGCCATGTCGGTATGCACCAGCACGGTAACGATGAAGCCACCAAAGGTGGATTGAGAGAGCGCCTCGGCAAATACCAGGTTGGTCAGCGCATCGGCTTCAGCCCCACCATACTGCTCCTCATACATCAAGCCAAAGAGGCCCGCTTCGCCCATGCGACGCAACACATCGCGCGGCACCATACCCTCGTCTTCCCAACTCTGCGCCACTGGCTCGACTTCGCGTTCGATAAAACGCAGCACCTGATCGCGCAGCTGCACATGCTCCGGGGTGAGGTAGATGTTTTCCATTCGAATGGTCCTAAAAAATAAGTTTCAGATCCGGGTTCAGCGTCACATGCGAAAAACGCCGAAGCGAGTCTCGCCAATGGGCGCATTCATCGAGGCTGACAGTCCCAGTGCCAGCACCCGTCGGGTATCGGCCGGGTCAATCACGCCGTCGTCCCAGAGTCGGGCGCTGGAGTAAAAGGCGCGCGACTGGTGCTCAAACTGCTCCAGGATCGGTCGCTTGATTGCCTCCTCGTCCTCAGCGGTCAGGGTCTGGCCCTTCGCTGCCAGCGCATCCTTGCGCACTGTGGCGAGCACGCCAGCCGCCTGCTCTCCGCCCATGACGCAGATGCGTGCGTTGGGCCACATCCACAGAAAGCGCGGGCTGTAGGCGCGGCCACACATGCCGTAATTGCCGGCCCCATAACTGCCCCCGATGATGACCGTGAACTTGGGTACCTGAACCGTGGCGACTGCGGTGACCATCTTGGCACCATGGCGCGCAATGCCCTCGTTTTCATATTTTCTGCCGACCATAAAACCCGTGATGTTTTGCAGAAACACCAAGGGCACCTTGCGCTGGCCACACAACTCGATGAAATGGGCACCCTTCTGCGCCGATTCCGAAAAGAGTATGCCGTTGTTGGCCACAATGCCGACCGGCATGCCCTCGATATGAGCAAAGCCACAAACCAGGGTGGCACCAAAGCGCGCCTTGAATTCATGAAACTCAGAGCCATCCACAATGCGGGCAATCACCTCACGCACGTCATAGGATTTGCGGGTATCGGCAGGGACTACCCCGTGAAGCTCCTCGGGGTCATAGCGAGGCGGCATCGGTGCACGCAGCGTCAGGGGTGGGGTTTTCTGCCGGTTCAGCGCAGCCACCGCCTGTCGCGCCAATGCCAGGGCATGCAGGTCGTCGTTGGCCAGATGGTCGGCCACGCCCGATAGCCGGGTATGCGCATCACCACCGCCCAGGTCTTCCGCGCTCACCACCTCGCCGGTGGCTGCCTTCACCAGCGGTGGGCCGCCCAAAAATATCGTGCCCTGATTTTTGACAATGATGGTCTCGTCGCTCATGGCAGGCACATAGGCGCCGCCTGCGGTACACGACCCCATCACCACCGCAATTTGGGCAATGCCCTGGGCACTCATATTGGCCTGATTGAAAAAAATTCGGCCAAAGTGCTCGCGATCGGGAAAGACCTCATCCTGATTGGGCAGGTTGGCACCACCAGAGTCCACCAGGTAGATACACGGCAAGTTGTTTTGCGCGGCAATTTCCTGGGCACGCAGATGTTTCTTTACAGTCATCGGGTAGTAGGTGCCGCCCTTGACCGTGGCATCGTTGCAGACAATCATGCAATCGACGCCGCTGACCCTGCCGATGGCCGCCACCAGGCCGGCACAGGGCGCTTCATCGCGGTACATCTGGAAAGCGGCCAGCGGGCTGAGTTCCAGAAAAGGTGTCCCCGGGTCCAGTAGCCGCTGGATGCGCTCACGCGGCAGCAGCTTGCCGCGCGCCACATGCCTGGCACGCGCGGTTTCACCGCCGCCCAGCGCCATTTTCTGAACCGAGTCCCTAAGCTCCTGCACCAGCGTGCGCATGGCATCGGCGTTGGCCTGAAAGACGGCCGAGCGTGGACTGAGCTGGGTTTCCAGAATGGACATGTCACGTATTGAGTGAGTTGACGTTTACGTAAACGTCAAGTCAATTGTGGCAGATTTCAACTCAGCAGGGATGGCAGGTGGGCCATGTCATTGAATACATGGGCCACGCCGGCTGCCCGAAAGGCAGATCCATCGCCCTCGGGCACATAGGCAAAGACCGTCGCACCCGCTGCCAGGCCGGCCGCCACGCCAGTCAGTGAATCTTCCACCACAGCACAACGGCGCGGGTCAACCCGCAGGCCAAGTGCTGCCGCCAGATAGACATCCGGGTGGGGCTTGGATCGCGGCAATTCATGACCGCTGTAGATCTGGCCGTCAAAGTAGTCATACAGCCCCACCTTGCGCAACTGCAACTCCAGTTTGGGGCGGTCAGCACCCGAGGCACAGGCAATGCGGGCCTGCACCCGCTGGTGAATGGTGTGCACCGCCTCGTGGGCGTTGCCGATGATGCGTAGCTCTGCGTCCAGCGCCTGGTTGCGTCGCTCACGAAACCAGGCCAGCCACTCCTCGGTCAGCGCTTTGCCGGTTTCGCGTTCGATCCGCTCTTTTTCATCGCGCACCATCTTGCCGACAAAGATCTGCCAGCATTCCTGGGCACTCAGGTGCCAGCCCTGCTCGGCCAACATATCGCGCAGTACGCGGTTGGTGATGGGCTCCGAATCGACCAGCACACCATCACAGTCAAACAGCACCGCGTCAAACCTCATTTCCACTCTCCATCCACGTAGTACCAGCGCTGCAGCCCGCCATCGGTCTCACGCACGAAGCGGCTGCGCTCGTGCAGACGCACGGCGCGGCCAGTGCGGTCGCGCTGGCGGGCGACAAATTCGACTTCGGCATGGCTGTCGTCAAGTAGCCGATGGTCACGCACCTCCAGCCCCAGCCATTTCACGTCGTCGTCAACATTGACCTTCGACGGCCTCATGCTGGCATGCCAGGTGGCGCGCAGATAGTCGGCCTGCGCCCGCACAAAGGCACTGTAGCGCGAGCGCATGAGCGCCTCGGCATCAGGTGCCGGGGTGTGCTGGTAGTCATCCACATAGCGACCGCAACAGAGTGCGTAAGGCAAGGAGCGACCGTTGGCATCGTGCCGACCGCATGGGCAGTCCTCAGCCATCAGTCCTTCTTTGCCTTGCGCTGCTCCAGCGTCTCGGTCGGGCCGCCGTGCCTGATCCACTCGGCATACCCACCCTCGATATGCGAGACATTGCGCATGCCCATGTCCTGCAAGGTCTTGGCCGCCAAGGCACTGCGCCAACCCGCGCCACAGAAAAGAATGAAATGTTTGCTCTCATCCGCCCACATCGGCTTGTGGTACGGCGACTCGGGATCCACCCAGAATTCAAGCATGCAGCGCGGGGCGTGGGTACTGCCTGTGATGGTGCCATCCTTGAGCTCACGCACATCGCGAATGTCAACGATTTGCACCGCAGGCTGGTCCAACATTGCCAACACTTCAGACACACTGCGCGTATGCACCTGGGCCATGGCCTCAGCCACAAGTTGTTGGGAGCTTTTGGTGATGGGCATGGATAGGTTCTTGCAGCAAAGTTGACTTGAATTTTCGCACGGGACTGAGCTCCATCCGATAGCGCTTGCTGGGTGCTCTCCTTCTCCTGATACCGTACCCACCGCTGTGGGATGATCGATCCGGCCAAGCCCCTGAATGCTCTGGCGTAAACTGGCTCACAACACCAAGGGAGCAGCGCCATGACAAACGGGCGTACGGGCATCAGCGGCGTGGTTTTGTTCGCATTGACAATTTTTGTCAGCGCCTTTCTCCTGTTTCAGGTTCAACCCCTGATCAGCAAGATGATTCTTCCCTGGTTCGGGGGCAGTCCTGCCGTCTGGACCACGGCCATGCTGTTTTTTCAGTCCACCTTGTTTGCCGGCTATGTTTACGCCCACCTGCTGGCGACCTATGCCTCACCGCGTACCCAGAGGCTGGTGCACACCACCCTGCTGCTGGTGGCGGCCGCCTTGGCAGCCCGGATCATTCCGGAGTCCAGCTGGAAGCCTTCTGGTTCCGAAAACCCGATCTCCGACATCCTGCTGCTACTGTCGGTTAGTGTGGGCCTGCCTTTTTTTGTGTTGTCAACCACTGGTCCCCTGGTTCAGCACTGGTATCTCCGCGCCAGTGCCAGCCGCTCCGTCTTTCGCCTGTACGCCCTCTCCAACGTGGGCTCCTTTCTGGCCTTGCTGACTTTCCCCTATGCATTCGAACCATTGTTCGAACTCACCCAGCTGGGCCGCTTCTGGACTTATGCTTTTTGGCTCTTTGCCGTACTGGGCGTCTGCGTCACGCTTTGGTCAACACGCACAATCACGGACTTTGCACCCGAGGTCAGCATCGGGGACACCACAGTCACCAAAGGCTTGCCCCCCACCAAGGTGAACCGCCTGCTTTGGGTCGGTCTGCCTGCGCTGGGCTCGCTGGCGTTTATCGCCACCACTGACCATGTCAGTCACAACGTGGCCCCTGAGCCACGTCTGTGGATCATGACGCTCAGCCTGTATCTACTGACTTTCATCATCTGTTTTGATCATTCGCGCTGGTATCGCCGGTCCTGGGCTGCACCGGTCTGCCTGTTGGCCATTGTGCTTCTGAGTGGGCAAAGCGAACTGTCTGAATGGTTCGGCTTTGAGCTTGATTTGACGGCCTCTCAAATGCGCTGGATGTATCTGGCCACCATGTTTCTCATCTGCTTTCTTGCCCATGGCGAACTGTATCGAATCCGTCCCGCCCAGGCCCGTTACCTGACCGAGTTCTACCTGCTAATGTCGCTGGGTGGCGCTTTTGGCGGCTTGTTTGTGACCCTGGTGGCCACCAACCTGTTTTCTGACTATCACGAATGGTCCTTGTTGCTGTTGGCAACCATTGCCCTGGCGAGCATGGTCACGGCTTCAGCCTGGGGGGCTTCTTCCATGCAACGAGGAACGCTGTTGCTGATATCAGCGGGGCTGGGCTGTCTGGTGCTTTTCTGGGAAGATCCCTTGCGCATACGTGGCGAGCCTTCTGCGCAATACAGCAGCAAGTTGCTGCACCAATCCCGTAATTTCTACGGCACCGTGTCAGCCTTCGAGCGTCGCTATAAGGACGAACCTCAAGACGACTATCGCGTGTTTCTCAGCGGCCTGGTGCCGCATGGCGTGCAGTACCTGGCCCCGAATCGCCGTCGGCAAGCCGTCAGCTACTATCCACCTGACAGTGGACTGGGCGAAACCATTGCGTATGCGCAGGCCAGGCAACCGAGCCTTCAGGTAGCCGGCATCGGCCTGGGGGCTGGCATCCTGGCAACCTACGCTCGCCCCACCGATCACTACGACTTCTATGAAATCAACCCGGAGGTGGTCCAGATCGCGCGCCAATGGTTTGACTACCTGTCTGATTCCAAGGCCAGTTCGAAAAATATCATTCTTGGCGATGCGCGCCTGCGCATGGAAACATTGCCGCCCGACACACGATACGACCTGATTGTTCTGGATGCCTTCAGTGGTGGCTCTGTCCCAATTCACCTGCTGACCCGGGAGGCTTTTGCAATTTACCGTCAACACCTCAAACCTGATGGGTTGATCGCGATCCACATCACCAACGCCTACCTCAATCTTTACCCCGTTGTCCGACGTCAAGCGGAAGTGCTGGGCATGGGATTTCGCAATCGGTTTCAGCCGTCACGGCTGGACGAAATGATCCGCAACAACCATTGGTTCATCATGACCCATGACCAGCAGTATCTGCAGCGCTTTCCGTCCGTCAATCGTCAGCATGTCGACGAGCAGGGCCGGGTCTTCCGGGAAGAAGATCCCAACCTTCCTGGCGTGCCGGTGTGGACCGATCATTTCAGCAGCCTGAGCCCGATTGAATTGACGGACTGAAGCGCCAAGAGTTTTGAGTCCCGAACAAGTTGCAGAGGAATCGACCGAGGCATGCCGCCGTTTGTGAAAGCCAAGGGCTCTGCTACTTGCGCCAAAATGCACCCGTGAACAGCACCAGAACAGAAAGCAGTTCCAGACGACCCAGCAGCATGGCAGCGGTCAGCACCCAGATCTGGAAGCTGGTCAGCCCGCCATAGTTGCCGGCCGGCCCCACCTCGCCCAGGCCCGGGCCGATATTGTTGACGGTCGCCACCACGGCGGAAAACGCCGTCACGATGTCCATGCCGGTGAACAGCAGTACCAGCGTCAGCCCCATGGTGGTGGCGCCGTAGATCAGCATGAAGCCCAACACCGCCATCAAGACCGTCGCGGGCACCACCGCCCCCCCCAAGGTGACCGGATTGACCACCCGCGGATGGATGATGCGCACCAACTCACGCCGTGCCTGCTTGACCAGCAGAACCATGCGCACCATCTTGATGCCGCCACCGGTGGAGCCGGCGCAGGATACAAAACAGCCCAGAAACATGAGCATGACCGGCGCGAACACGGGCCACTGCGAATAGTCGGTGGCGGCATAGCCGGTGGTGGTGGCCAAGGACAGCACATGGAAGGCGCTGGCGCGTAGAGCCCGCGCGAAATTGTCATACACCCCATGCGACAACAGCAGGATCGACAGTAGCAGAGTGGTCACCAGCAGCACCGCGGCATAGACCCGGACTTCGCGATCCCGCACCAATGGCATCAATGACCGCCCACGCACAACCACAAAATAGCGCACAAAGCTGACTCCTGCCAACGCCATGAAGACAGTGGCTACCAACTCAATCCGAGCAGAATCAAAATGACCCAGACTGGCATCCCGCGAGGAAAAGCCGCCCAAGCCCATGGTCGTGCACATATGCATGAATGCATCCGCCCACCCCATGCCAGCCCATCGGTACGAGAGCAGACAAGTGGCTGAGAAAAGAAAATACACCCCCCAGAGTCCGCGTGCAGTCTCCGCAATGCGAGGTGTGAATTTGGCGTCCTTCATCGGACCCGGGGTTTCCGCCTTGTAGAGCTGCATGCCGCCCAGACCGAGCATGGGCAGCACAGCCACCACAAGCAGCATGATGCCCATGCCACCGATGAGCTGCAGGAAGCAGCGCCAGATGTTGACCGACACCGGTAGCGCGTCCAGCCCGGACAATGCGGTTGCCCCGGTGGCTGTGAGCGCACTCATGGCTTCGAAGTAGGCTCGTGTCCAGGTGATGTCCGGTACGGTGAACAGCAGCGGCACGGCGGAACAGGCCGGCAGGATCAGCCAGACCATGTTCACCAGCAGAAAGCCGTCGCGCGGCAGCAGCTCACGCCGGTGCCGGTGGGTCAGCCACCACAACAGCAAGCCGCTGCCCAAGGTGGCTGCCAGGCAAGCGCTCCAGACTATGCGAAGGGACTCGGCATCCTCAGCCCAGGCCCAGGCCAGGGGAACCAGAAAGGTCGCCGCGAAAGCGACCAGCACGCGCGCCATCACCGACAAGGCAGGAAACAGGATGTTGATCATCAGCCAAAGAAGGTGGCGCCCACCTGAAACAGCTTCTCCACCTGGCGTACCGAGCGCTTGTCCGGAATGAAGATGATGATGTGGTCGTCAGTCTCGATCAGGGTGTCGTGGTGCGGCATCATCACCTGGGAGTCACGCCCCTGGCCACGCACGATGGCGCCGATGCGCGCGCCCTCAGGCAGCTGGACTTCCTGAACCCGACGACCGACCAGACGCGATGTCTTGACATCACCGCGTGCTATGCCTTCCAGGGCTTCGGCAGCGCCACGTCTGAGGCTGTGCACCGCCACCACATCACCTCGGCGAATGTCAGCCAGCAACTCACCAATCACTGTCTGGGCAGGTGAAAACGCAATGTCGATGGTGCTGCCTTGAAGCATGTCGGCATAGGCGCGCCGGTTGATCAGCGCCATGACACGTCGAGCTCCCATTCGCTTGGCCAGCATGGCCGACATGATGTTGTCCTCGTCATCGCTGGTCAGTGCGATGAACAGGTCCATGTCTCCCACGTTCTCCTCCAGCAACAGATCTTCATCGGCACCACTGCCCTGCAGGACCAGCATCTGGCTGGGCAACTGACCGGCCAGGTATTCACACCTCTTGCGGTCAGACTCAATGATCTTCACATCGCACAGACCATCCAGGCTACGAGCCAGTCGCAAACCGACCCTACCGCCCCCGGCAATCATCACCCGCTGGACTGGCTTGTCAATATTGTGGATGCCGGCCAGCACCTGTCGAATCCTGAGTGCATCGGCCAGGACAAACACTTCATCACCTGGAAGAATGCGCGTGCTTGGCGTGGTTTTCATCTCGGCGTCTAGGCGATAGAGGGCCACCACCCGCATCTCCACTTCGGGCATGAGCTGGCGGATTTCTCCTACGGTTCGACCAACCAAATGGCCACCCATGGCGGCTCTGACCACGATCAGACAAGCCCTTCCCTGGGAAAACTCGACAACCTGCAACGCTTCCGGGTAAGCAATCAGCTGCCGGATGTGCCGGGTCACCGATTCCTCAGGACAAATCACCCGGTCAACTGCGAATCCATTCTTGCCAAGCAGAGAATCGCCCTCCTTGAATTCAGGAGAGCGCAGCCGGGCAATGGTGGTGGGAACATTGAACACGTCATGGGCAAGCTTGCACAGCACCAGATTGGTTTCATCCGCAGCAGCACAGGCAATCACCATGTCAGCGTCGGCTATCCCAGCCTCCTGAAGCACCGAGGGCTGGATTCCATTGCCAACCACACCGCGCAGGTCCAAACGCTCTTCCAGCAGGCGCAGGCATTCCGGGTTTTGATCAATCACGGTAATGTCGTTCTGCTCCGAGACCAGGCTTTCAGCTACGCTTTCGCCGACCGTTCCCGCCCCCAGGATGATGATATTCATACGTTCAGGGTCTCCGCTTTACAAGCCTCAGTTCTAACACTGGGGGGTCTGTAGTTTCAAAAACCATCAAATCGTCGGCCGTCAAGACGAAAGAATCCCCCCGAATCATCGGCACGAAGCCCTTGCAGCGTTTGCCGCATGCATGCCACACTGTCCTGCACGGACACCGAGGCACTTTCGCCGCCCATGTCGGTGCGGACCCAACCCGGTGAGAGCGTCACCATGGTCACCTTGGGGTAGTCGTGCCGGGCGGCGGCCACTGCCATATTGAGTGCCGCCTTGCTCACACGGTAGGTCCAGCAGTAACTGCCTGCCACACTGCCGATATGTCCCATGTCGCTGCTGATGAAGGCAAATTTGCCCCCCTGCCCGTGGGCGGCAGTTTGCACCAGCGGCGCTACCTGGGGAATCGCCTGCATGGCCCCCAACACATTGGTGTGCATCAGTTGATCAAACACCTGCTGAGTGGGCGGTGTGTCAGCGCTTTCGCGGCTGATCACACCCGCCACATAGAGGGCGATGTCGATCTGCTCGCCATCGAGTCGCCAGGCAAGGCCGCTGATACTGGCCGGATCCGCCACATCCAGGGCAAAGGCTTCGGCACCCATGTCGGCAAGGCGCGTGATATCCGCGTCCTGGCGAGCGCTGGCAAGCACGCGTGCGCCATCTGCCAGATACTGACGCACAAACTCGCGGCCGATGCCGCGCGAGGCGCCCAGGACCAGGACAGTGCTCAGAGCATCTCCAGTGCCACGGCCGTCCCTTCACCACCCCCGATACACAGTGTGGCGACCCCACGCTTGAGCCCGCGCGCCTGCATGGCATGCATCAGGGTGACCATGATGCGCGCGCCCGAGGCGCCAATGGGGTGACCCAGGGCACACGCACCTCCATTGACATTCAGAATATCGTGCGACACCCCCAGCTCCTTCATCAGGGCCATGGGCACCACGGCAAACGCCTCATTCACTTCCCACAGCTGGACATCCTTGACCTGCCAGCCAGCCTTGGCCAGCGCCTTTTGGGTGGCACCCACCGGGGCAGTGGTGAACCACTCAGGCTCCTGGGCGTGCATGGCATGGGCCACGATTCTGGCCAGGGGCTTGCAGCCCAGCTTGGACGCCGTGGAAGCGCGCATCATCACCAGGGCCGCTGCACCATCATTGATCGATGAGCTGCTGGCCGCCGTGATCGTGCCGTCTTTCTTGAAGGCGGGCCTAAGGGCCGGAATTTTGTCCAGTTTGGCCTTCAGGGGTCCCTCGTCCAAAGAAATCACGCTGTCGCCAGCGCGAGTTTTGATGGTGACGGGTGCAATTTCGGCCGTGAACCCGCCGCCCTGAGCAGCGGCCTGCGCGCGCTTGACACTGGTCATCGCAAACTCGTCCTGCGCCTGGCGGCTGAACTGGTATTTGGCAGCGCAGTCTTCACCAAACGTGCCCATCGAGCGGCCCGCCTCGTAGGCATCTTCCAGACCGTCGAGCATCATGTGGTCGTAAAGCTTGTCGTGCCCCATGCGGTAACCCCCACGGCCTTTAAGCATCAGGTAGGGGGCGTTGGTCATGCTCTCCATGCCGCCCGCCACTATCACATCCACACTGCCAGCGCTCAGCATGTCATGGGCAAACATGGCAGCCCGCATGCCTGAGCCGCACATCTTGGACAGAGTGACCGCACCTGCCCCCTTGGGCAGGCCGGCCTTGAAGGCTGCCTGACGTGCCGGCGCCTGGCCCTGGCCAGCCATCAGGCAGTTGCCCATCAACACCTCGTTGACCAGATCAGGAGCCACACCAGAGCGCTGCATGGCCGCCTTTATGGCCACACCGCCCAGATCGTGCGCCGAAAGCGAAGAGAAATCCCCCTGGAAAGCCCCCATGGGGGTACGGGCAGCGCCCACAATCACAATGTCCTCAGACATGCCAAAGCTCCTTAATATTACGAATCAGTAGGATAATTGTCTCTCAAAAAATGTCATTCTTTGTCCGATAATTTGTTACTTTAACATAAGTCCATAAGTATTATTTTACAATAACAACTATTGAGAAAAAGTAAGAATAGTCGAAAATTTAAAAAAGAAAAATTTAAAAATTAAAATAATTTTCTAATAGCAATTAATTATAGTCCACACCAATACGTTCAAAAGAAACTGCCAACCATGAGTGATATTAATATAGAATTTGAAATTGCGAAGAAATCCTTTCTAAATGCCGTAGATTTCATGGAAAAAGAAAATTGGGAAGAAGCAGAAAGGGAACTCAAGAAATCTTTACAAATAATCCCCGATCGCCTCTCAACGTTGATTAACCTTGGCGCAGCGCTATTAAAGCAAAGGAAGCATGAAGAAGCAGAAATCTATATAGATAAAGCTATACAGATTGATAATTTAAATTTCGATGCGCATCTAAATAAAGGGATATTATTAATAGAAAAAAATCGGCTCGAAGCAGCGATTAAAGAACTTGAAAATTGTATAAAGATTGACCCAAACTCTGCAGAAGCAACTCTGCAGCTAGGGATTTTATATTTAAAA
>Ga0129333_10003003_pt1 | contig 15787 bp, 6 predicted proteins | sample CPB6_08_DNA_FD_94474 | JGI IMG/M metagenome (GOLD analysis project Ga0129333, IMG submission 94474) | Freshwater to marine salinity gradient microbial communities from Chesapeake Bay, USA - CPBay_Sum_0.6_0.8_DNA | ecosystem: Environmental > Aquatic > Marine > Coastal | place: USA: Chesapeake Bay...
CCCATTTGTTTCTTAACTAATTTAAGAACGGAGTTTACATAAGCTCTTTTATTTTTTTTATAAGCTCCTCCTTTCATAAATTGTTGTTCTTGCATAGCTTCAAAAGAAAGAGCTTCACTTGGTTGTTCTTGCTCACTAGCCATACTTTCTGCTGACAATCCAGAATCATCTGAAGTTTCAGGAGCTTCAAACTGTGGTCTTTGCCATGCTTGACCTGTTGCAGGATCATATCCTCCACTAATCATATCTGCCATATTAGCTGGAAGATAAGCTTCTACTCCAGGGAAAACTATTGGATTTTGAGCTTGTACGCTATAAGTATCTTGAATTTCCATACCTTCTTCAGCTCTTACAAAACCACCTCTACGCGCAACAATTTGTGAAGCTACATCTGAGTCATCATCATCTGCTTCATCATCCTCATCTGCAGTTTCATTTGCAATATCATTATTGCTATCATCTCCGTAGAATCCATCTTGATCTTGGTCATCTTCAGCAGCAATAACAGCTTCTTCTTCTGCATTAGCAGGATCTCCTGTTTTAACTTCTTCATCATCTTCTTCTTCATCATCAGCATCTTTTTCAGCTTCAGACTGTTGCTCAACATAGGTATACATTTGATTAACCATATTGGTAGCCTCTAGAGGATCTTGTCCAAATACATTAACTAACTTAACAACTATCTCTTCACGAGGTCTTGAGTTGCTAATGTCATTTAATATCATTGAGTGTAATTGATCTTCTGTCATCTGCGGCTGAGCTTGTTGTTGACCAGCTCCTGGATATGATAAATCTTCTACATCTGGAGTTCCTCCCATTTGGGCTTTACGCAAAAATTGGGCAGTCTTATTTAAATACTCCCCTTTTCCATTTGGACTCTTATAGATTCTAACTCTTTTTTTCATACTAGACTATATAGTTAATATACTAAATTTTAATTTAATTGATAAACATATAAAGTTTAATCAAGCTCTTCAATGATATAGCCTGCTTTTTTATATGCATCAATTTCTTTTTGAGAAAGCTCAGCAACAATACCACCTTTTTCAAATTTATTATAAAAAGATGGATTATGTAATCTTTTTAAAGTTTCTGTAACACTCACTGGTTGTATTACTGGTTTTTTAACAGGAGGTTTAGCTACTGCTTTTTTAGCAACAACTTTTTTAGGAACGGCTTTTTTAGCAACAGCTTTTTTAGTTGGAGTTGGTTTACTAAAACTTTTCCAATAATCCATTACTTCTTCAAATGCACCTTTTTGTTTTGGTTTTGCTTTAGCAACTGGCTTTTTCTTTGTTAAATCAAGCTTTCTTAAATCAGGATACTTAGTAGGTAAATTTCTTATAGCTGTAGACTCTGCAACTAAAGGATTTCTTGCCATAGCTTTACCTTCCATTATACCTTTATACATTTTTTCTTTAGCTAAACGTCTTTCTTCTGCTTTCTTTTTCTCAGCTGCAATTTTTTTAGCATTTATTTTATCTTGATAAGCTTTTACTTTTGCATAATCAGCATTTACTGTTTTCTTACTTCCAGCAATTGATATACTACCTATTGCATTTAATAATGCTTTGTCACTATAATCAATATCTAAATTATTTAAGAACTTCTTGTACTTATCTTTATTTTGCCAATCAACTCCCGCTTGCCAAGATTTTGCAAGAATATATGATGCTGGAATTTTTCCTTTATACAATCCTGTTTTTATATTAAAGTCTGGATCTTTTTTAAGTTTCTCATAGTTATCTAAAAGAATTATTGTACCTGCTTTAGTTTGAGCATTAATATCAAAAGTACTTATATCTTTAGGATCTACTCCAAGCTTTTCTAACCTTTGACCTAGAGTATTTAATGAGCCGTCTTTATTTGTAAAATTTAAATTAGGTTTCATTTGATAATAACCAATACTTGCCTCATCTCCTTCAAAATTACCTTGACCTAACCATTCTTTCCAAACAGTTGCTGCAACTTGTTTTGGAATTCTTTTATATGATTCTCCTCCACTAGTTTCATTCATCATAATTCCACCAACCAATATTTGACCTACAAAGTTTGCATCTTCTTGACTATATCCTAAGTTCTTAAAGTTCTTTGCATTATTGTTAATTACATTTGCTGCTTGCTTTTGTAGGTCAGTTGCTTTTTTACCAGGAACAAGTTTTTGTTTTGGATCAATAGTACTATAGTATGCAGTATTCTGTAATCCAGACATGTCTACATTCTTAAGATTAGGGGATCTTACAATAGATGCTACTTGATATGTAAATATACTTTTGTCATGATCATCAAGAGTAATAGGTTGATCTATTCTTTGAATAAATGCTTTTCCTTTTTCAGATCCATGCCATACTAATGGAGTACCATCTTTATCTTTACCAACAATAAACCCTAAGTGTTCTACATTTTCATTCTGAAGATTACCTTTTCTTTCTGCAGCAAATTCACCACTAGTTTTTGTATCCGGTCTATTTAATTGAACATAGTCACCAACTTGAAGTTTTGAATAAAGTTCTTTTGGAACCTTTGGCATTTTAGAAAAGTCTCTCTCTGTGGTTTGATAAATAAGATCACCCCCTTTATTGACCATGTCAGATTTATTAAACCAAGCATCATTGGCCCATATATCTCCATCAGCAATACCTCCAAGAAGATTACCCATTTTAACACTCACGTTATATGAACAACCTTTACCTTTTACACAAACCTCTTCTCCTTTATCTAAATAAGGTAAGTAACCAGTACCTAAGTTTTTATTTACTACTTGACTTTTTGTAGTTGTAGATTTTTTAGGTGTAACTGTTTTAGCCTTTGAAGGTGGTATACCTGCATTGAATGCATCCAAAGCCATTTTAGTTCTGTTACCCATAACACCATCTACACCATCTCTATTTTTTCCTGAAGTACCTATATCATATCCGGCAGCTTTTAGTTTTTTCTGAATTGCCCATACATCACCTGATTGTTCAATCTTAGGCATTGCAACTTTCTCAACTTCTTTCTTTGTTGGGATTGTTTGTGCCGAAGCTGGCTGGCTCACTACAGATGCTGGTTGTTGGGTAGGTTGTTGTACAGAAGGTTGTATAACTTGAGCAGGTTGTATTGTAGGAGGAGTTACAAATTCTGCTGTAGGTATCATTTCTGGTATAATAACTGGAGATACCATATTTGTTTGAGCTTCTTGTTCAGTAGGTACGGTTGTTGCACCGCCATCTTGAAATCTATCTATCTCTTCAACTATAAAACCACCTCTTGCATATTGCTCTATTTCCTCTGGTGTTAATTCTGTTTCAATATAATTTACGGGTCCTTCTTGATTAGCTAAAAAACTAAGTTGTTCAGGATCTACAATAGATTCATTTTCTACAGCTATATTTCTACCATATACATTAGTGACAGGTCTATATCCAATTTTTCTATCTTCATCTACAGCATGCTGAAATGTTTCGTGTGCTGGAGATTTTAAATACTCTCCTGTATTTGGATTAATACTAAAAGCATGATAATAACCATCATCTTCTGTAGGTTGTGAATAATCAAATTCTGCAGGTCTTCCTAAACCATCCCAGTAACCTCTAATATCATAAGTATCATCATCTGACTGAAGATTTTCTGGAAGTGAGTTATAAAAGCTTTGAAATGCTAACTCATCTTCTTCTGAAAGATCAGTTCTATTTTGACCTCCTTCTTGAAATAATTGTCCAGTATATCCAAGCTTATCAACAACAGATTGTTTATTATCAATATGTCTATCAATATCTAACTCTCTTATTTTAGCTATCTTAGCTTCATCTGAACCCATTGCAAATATTCTATCTTCTGGAATACCTGCAAGTTTTGCGCGGGCAACCATATCAGGTGTTACTTCTGGTCTAGCTGATATGATATACATGCTTGAACTTGGTGTGCTCTTTGCCATTTGAAGACCCATATCAGTATCTAAAGTATCATCAAAGTCAAATGATATAGTTCCACCATCTTGATAGAAACTAGCATTGGGATCAAATACTTTTCTTTTTCTTGATTTAGGTTTATCAAATAAAGGATTCAATGTAAATAATCTATTTGTTGCTTCTAAACTTCTTGAATAAGCTTTTGATTTTAATCCTTTCTTTGGATTAGGCATCCTAACTTTAGGACTACCACCTTCTTTAAAACCCATACCTCTAAGTATTTCTCTACCAGGTAGAGGAGATTTATGATAAGTTGATTGTTTTTCTGGAACATAAGTTCCTAGATCTAATGCACGTCCTGTAGCAGGAACCCATCTATTACTATATTGTTTTCTAATAGCTTCAAATGCAGCATTGGGTAATGTTCCAAAACCTCCAAAACCTGTTGTAGGCTCTGCAGTTTTTGCAATTATATTTCCGGGATCTGCTACACCCATAGCTCTACATGTTGCATCAGAACAGTTTTGTGTAAGTACATTATAGTAATCAGGATTATTTCCTCTTTCTTTACCACTTAGTTCTGAATACTTTGTACCTTTTTTACTTCCTACTTCTTTTTGAAAATTCTTATATTCTTCCGGTGTAAGATAAACCATAATACTTTCTGTAGGATCTGCTGATTTAGCTTGACCTATATCTGCATTTAAAAAATTTCCTGATTCTCCAAATGCAGACCAGTTAGCATCATTTGCATTTATTTGATAATCAGGATCATTAAGTGAAAATGCTTCTATATGACCCGGGCCTCCAGGAACTACTTTATTACCTACACCATAGTAATTAATTACTACAGGTTGATAACTCATATCTTTTGCACCAGCAGGTCTATAACTTTTAACTTTACTTTCATCTGCCAAAGACATTTTTAATTGAGTGTTATATCTTTGACCATTCCATTTAAATTCACTAAGACCTTGTTCTTTAGCCGTAAGAAAAGCCTCATCTATTGAGCCAGCATTTATTTGTGGAGCATCAGCAATTACATCTGATATATATCCCATAACTCCTCTATCACTACTTGTGTTATAAGGATTTAAATTACTATCTCCTAATGCAGCCTCAGCAGCTGCTTCAAGATTTCCTTTCTGCACACCTAACTCTGAACCATATGCTCCATCTAGACCCTGAGCTTTCATTTCTTCTTTAATGTCTATAGGTTTCTTAACAGTTGTCTTTTCTACACGCTTAAGAGTTTTTTGATAGTTTTCTACTTTCTTTTTTTGAGAAGATGGTACATTTTTATTATATGCATCTGTCCAAGATATTGCACCCCCCGTTTGAAAATCTTCAGGTTGTTCTAGCTCTGGTTGAAATCTATAGTTAGTAGTTAATTCTTCTCCAGGTTCAATATCTCTTTTAGCATATACATATCTTTCATTACCACGTTTAACACTATACATGTTAGGTTTTTCAGAATGATTATGCATCTTACCTATATCTCCTACAGGTTGACCATTTCTATGAGCTAAACCTATAAGTTGATGTTTTTTAAATTTTTGATTTGAGAATAATCCTTTATTTGCTCCTTTTATTTTAGATTGTTTTACAACTACATGTTTAGACTTACTACCTCCTAATTTCATTTGAGGATTATCATCTACACTCTGAACATTCCAGTTATCATCAAAATAGATCATTGCTCCATTTTTTGTTTTAACTGTTTTTGCATTTAATTCTTTTGCTTGCTGTTTCATTGTTTCCCAATCAGGGATCCAGAAACCTTCTTCATTAAATGATCCGGCATCTTCAATAACAGGGACAGTTCCTCCATCTTGCATCTGCGGGTATTCATCTACATACTCTGCCCCTGGAAAATCATATTCTTGTTCAGGATACATCATTACAGGTGAACCAAAATTTGGATAAGCCATTACTGGATAAGGAACATTATCCATAGTAATATCATTTCCTGGAATTCTGGTAGGTTGTCCAGGATGCGCCCACTGACCCCTAGGATCAAGTATAATTTTCTGGTTATGTTTTTTATTCTTCATTATCTAAGAGAAGCTTGATTTTTACTATTCATTACTTTAACTATCATATTTACATTACCAGAAATCTCTTTTCTTAATGTCAAATAATTTAAGTAATGTCTGAATTTTTTTCTTTGTAGTTGTGGTTTATTATAATCCAAACTTGCAAGATTTAATTCTCTTCTGTAACCATCAGGTAAAGTTGACCATGCCAATTGTTCTGGATAACTACCTAATAATTCTGTAGTTCCTGGAACAAGTGGTCCTTGCGGAGGATAACCCGCTCCAATTGGAAACTCTCCTCTATCTTTTGTTATATCCCAGAATTGATTGAATCTATATTTGTTTTCTTCTTTAGAAAATAAAATATCAAATCCAGGAACTCCAACAACAGTGTCTCTAATTATAACTGGTACAGTTGGATTAAACTTAGGATACTGCAAACTTAAAGTAATATTATTTTTAGGGAATATGTTTAAGTTCAAATATCCGGATACCTGTTCTGAATTGTAAATAATTGCTGTATCAAAGTTATGATCCAAAACATGAAACTGATCAACACAGTTATCTGCTCTTTTATAAGATTCCAGACTATATTCAAATGATTTAATAACTGTTGGAGATTGTCCTGTAATAATTGGGTATTCAATTTCAAATGGATAATTAACACCATAATAGTTGCAATAACTATCACAAACAAAATTATGTTTCCAGAAACTATTCTTCTTAGTAGTTAAAAATATTGTTTTACTTGGCATTACAAGATCTGGATGCCAATCATGGAATGAAATCCAAAACTCATTCTTAGGATCATAACTTGCTGTCCAAGAAGCATTTTCAAATAAAGCAGGATCACCAAGTAAATATTGACCTCTACCATCTAATGTAAAATAATCACCTTGTCCTTTTTTAAGACCTTTACCATTTACAAATTTGCGGCAGTCTGTTACAAGTGGAATGTATTTTACTCTAGACGGATCAATATCTTCTTTAAGAACATAATCTTTTTTACTAAAGTAAAGTATAGAGTTTTCATTATCATATACTGCTTGCACACCAACACCAGCAACGGGATTATCTGTCCATGGATATTCAGGGAATATTTTAGTGAGCTTGCATTTTAAGAACAAAGCAAACCACCATTTCAAACCTATTTGAGAAATTTCTTTTAATCCTTCTCCATAGCTAAATATTTTACCTTGATTTTGTGAAGCATAGAATAAGCCTGCTGGAGTAGAGATGACTGCAAGTCTGTTTTGTGATGACCCATACTCATATGGTTTATCTGCATTTGTTACTGACTGTCCGGGTTGTGAAAACAATCCTCCATCACCAATAGTAATCTTGGTTCCTAAATCTGTTTGTAAAGTATCTACACCTTGGAACATTTGAGGACTATCATTCTTAAATGTAATAAAGATACCTGATTTGTTTATTGACTTAACACCAGATATTTGAGACTTAAACTCTCTATAGTTATTTGGTAAATAAATAAACCAACTATCTTTTAAAGACTCATCTTGTTGCTGAAGAGAATAATAAATTCTATCTGGAAAATATGTATAACATAAGTTTGCAACTATTGGATTATAGTATCTACTTTGAAGTGATCCAGAAGAAAAATATTGATTGTATAATTTACTAATGCTTAATGAATAATCATATCTAAAAGTATTACCTTTTGTAATGTTTTCTGGATTGATATCAAACATTCTTGTAAGTTCAGTATATCTGTATGGATCATAATGTTTATCCCATTCATAATCTCCGGCCTCTCTGAAATCTACAAGTACATCTGACTCAACAAAGAAATCTCTTACTGAAGATACAGTAAGATAGAAGTAAGAATTCTTTGGTCTAAATACTCCAGGATAATCACCAGGAGTATCATTAGTATAATCATAACCATTATTGGTTAATGTTGATCCATGATCCATTCTATAAAACCTAGTTGGTAAAGCTCCTGTACCAGGCGTTGGTGAACTCCAGTTACTTGGACCTAAATCTGATACTTCATACTGTCTTGAATTAACATAGAATCTTGGTTCAGGAATCATTTGATGTATAGCATAATTAAACTCAAATCCGTCAGGTTGTCCATATAGCCAATCATAGAAAAAGAACATAGTATTCTTTTCTGTGTATCTATTAATAAATACATCACCTCCAAAAAATAAAGGTGAAGTATCTATCTTTCTTAAAGTTACTAATGTATTACAAGTTCCGCATGCTGAGTAAGGTCCCCATGGTGATAAACTATTATAATCAATTTTTTGCTCACATGGCGTAATTACAATTTGTTTTATAGAATCCATTTGCCCATATTGATTTTGAATTCTAACTTTCATTGCTGCATAATGACTAGCAATCGGCATTGCAAAATTAGTATCAACATGATTAAAATTAGGACCTACACCAATGTTTGGAATAGATGTAGTTAAGGTAACAGGATCAACTACTCCATCTTGATGAATATGACCTAATGTTGTTAAAGACTGATCTACATACTTTGAAGATTCTGTAATATAATTTGGACCTATAACTCCTCCTGAATAAGGACCAGAATAGTTTGGACCGGCATCAGTTCTTATTACAACTGTATCAGATCTTTTAAGATTATTTATACTATATGATTGAAATTGACTTGTATTAGTATAATAGCCAGGCATCTCAAGTATATTGTCTCTTAAGTATGTACTATCTTCAATATTAAATCTAAAAAGCTTTGTAGCATCTGGAGATCTCATATCTGCATAAAAACCATGTGATATCATTTGCAAAGCATATTGATCAAATGGAATAATAGCTCTGATAAGATCTGCAGTAACATTTGCTCCTTCAGAAAAATAATAAAGAGCTTGATTTAAACCACCAAGAACTCTCAATGGAATTGGTAAGTAATCTAAATCAGGTGTAGTTCTATGATATATATTACCCGGAGTACCAATACCACCAACCCCTGCTGAAATATCTAAAGCGGTAGCTAAACCCGTATTTAAAGCTCCAACAATAGGTCTTGTACCAGTAAAAATATATGACAAAGCGTCTAGTATACTACCACCTGCAGAATAATATGTTTGTAAAGAAGTATCATAAAAACTAGATGCTGTTGAGGCTCCTATCAAACCTGCTAATTGAGAAGGCACACTTGTTCCCGCAGCTAATAAATCAAAACCTGGTCCGTTATAAGAAGTTGATTCTTTATTATATCTTCCTATAAAAGATACTACAGCTTCTATCAAACCTGCTAAAAACATAGGTATTACAACAAGATCTGAAAATAATTTAAACTGTGGGTGTTTACTTGGTTCAATAAATCTTTGAGTAGATGCTCCTCTTAAATACCCGTAGAGTTTTAATTCTGTTGCTGATAAGAACGGAGTTCTAAAACTAGTATCAGGTGAATGAAAACTTACAAAGTCTAATGGAACATTTTGATCAAGAACTTTATCATTATCATTTGGATCTGGAATCTTTATGTAAGGATCAATAAAATTTCTATTATGATCATTACCAGTACCTGTATTATAAAAAGGTTTAATTGTATTAAATGGATAGTTTGCATATAATCCTTTTTTTGGAGCAGAAGGATTATTTACCTGACCTACAATTTCATATGTTCTAAAATTATTAAGCATTCCTTTAGCAATAATAGATTTATTACCTTCTCTAGAACCTCTTAATATTTCATAACCAACAATACCTGGAATATCATTACCTTCATTATCTTTTGGATATGTTATATTCTCAAAGTATACACCTAATAATCTAATTGCTAATAGATTAGGTTGATTACTTGCTGTTGGTTTAAAATGATTTGTAAGTTTATTTGGACTAGTGTCTAAACAATTATCTGGAAACTTATGATGTCTAATGTTTAATGAACATAAATCATAAGCTTTACTTGGTTGAGTAAATACACCTGTCCAACAGTGATAACTTGAATTCCAAATATCAGGTCTATCATCTGGATATTTCTCAGTAGATTCCCAATATCCCATATCACCAACGGCAATTACTTGACCTCCATCATCTGTTAAACCAGTAAGTGTTGATGGTATAGTTCCAATTGAAGCTGTGTTAAATACTTCAAATACATTATCACTAGCACTTAAGGCATTTTCATTAAAACTTGCAGCTGTTTCAAAAACTCCATTATATGTTCTAGGAGCTCTTCCCGGAATATGATATGAAGCAGATTTATCTCCTGTGTCATAGACCCACCGTATAAAGAATGCATATACTTCATCTCTATAATAACTTCCTTTATTCCCACCTTTTACATAATAGTCTGCTGGATATTCTACTGAAGCCCACTTAGTTCTAATAAGATTTGCAAGAGGTTGGTAATTAAAATCAAATTTAGAAGTTGGACCTACTCTAAGCAAATAGTTATTTACTTCTGTAATTTGATCAGACTTTTCAAATACTGGTGTCTGTATTGGTAAAAATGAGAGCGGGACTGTAACTAAATCTTCTTTAATTTGATCAAGAGCAATAACTTGAGTTCTTGTTGAGTATATGCCTATTTGTTTTGCAACGGTACCTTGATTAATATTTTGTACAATTACTAATATAAACTCATCAAAGTTCACACTATCTACTTCTAATTCAAGAATAAGAGATCCTTGAAAATCTTGAGGTGTCCAAATAGGTTGGTTATTACTTTGTGAAAAATAGTCAGTTACTTTTTGACCTTTGATACTATAAGCTATTGTAGCAAAGTAAGTTCCGTTTCTTAAAGTTCCTCCTTGATTACCAAGAGTTAATTTAAGACAAGGTGTTGACATTAATCTTGCTAATCTTATTTTATCACAATCTAGCTCATTAATATTTGCACAATCAATACATCCAACAGGATGACCTGAAGGCCAAACATCAGGTTGTGTTTCTGATATTCCCCATTCATCTGTACATATTTGTTTCCATTTAACTCCTGGCCAAAGTAATGTATTTACTCCATTAGAATAATAGTTAATATTTGTTTGACCAACCCAATAGTAATCTGATGTAGGCCATGTATTTGGATCTCCAACATTTAAGTATCTATCTGGATTTAATCCATCAGCCCAATATACTTGCCATGTACAATCTTCTTTTTCTCTAGAAGATCCTGAGATTAAATATCTTTTGTCAAACTTAAGACATGCATCTTGTACAATTGGTCTGTAGATACATCTATCTGTTTCAAGTAAACCTATCTCAGATGAAACAGGTGCTCCTGTAGAATCATGTCCTGCTGTAAATACAATCCACTTATCAGAAAATAACTGTATTGCTCCTATAATATATTTATGAACAGCAGTAGAAGGCATTGTTAAACCAGCAGTTGCACAAAGTTCATTAGATTGCTCATTAGAAAGAGTTCCAACATTCCCCTCATCTGTATTGTTTGTTGCATTACGAGCATGTGTCCACATACCATCACTTACAAATGATGGATCAGCATCTTTGTTTAATCCTTTAGCAAAGCTGCGAGTAATTATTTGTGTAGTATTTTCCAATCCTTTTCCCATTATATAAGTCTTGAAGTTCCCATACGTCTCCAGTATGGATCATTTGGATTATAACTTTTGAACATATCATAGTACTTAGCATACTGAGCTCTTCTGTTTGTCCACCACATCTTTTCTAGTTCTTTGAAATTTGGTGTATTAACTAAACTCAATGCTGCATTTCTAGCAGCTCTTAATTCTGGAATTATTAATTGAAGCTTCTGCATTACATCTTCTCCATTAAGGGCAAGATTTTCAATAATTCTTTTCTTTAGAGCATACTCATAATACTCATTGATTATTTCATGATCCGGTACAAGAAGATTATTGTTTTCATCTGACATATCTCCTTGATAGTTTATATAAACATGACCCGTTTGAAATGTAGTATACAAGTAATTATCTTTTAACCAACCTTCATTTGCTGTATTGTAATATAAGTTTGGACATTCACAATCTATATTCTGACTCTTCTTCATCCTTAAAGGAACCAGTGATTTGTAAACTCTTGTTTGTATAGGATTAAGTTCTTGAATCAATTCCCATTTTTCTCCTTTACAATTCATAAATACTCTTGGCGGTATGCATGTATTACCATAAGGATTATTAGGATCAAACTCTGTAGGTATTGGATCTACTATAGGATGATTAAGATCACATGCAGCAGTATGCTTACACGGATTTGCATTACAAGATCTACAGTTAACAGTCTCCGGAGCACATACATCAACAGTGCTTGGTACTTCTTGATATGGAACTTCAACAATATTAGTTCCACTTACTTGACCTCCATAACCAGTCATCACTGTATAATCACCGCACACAAGACCATAGTTCCATACATAAAAGTCATCAGGAAGTTTTACCTTACCATGACAAACTTCTAATACAACTTCTCTAGTTTGATTTATTCTTAAACCTAAATCATAATTTAATTTTCTAGCAACTTTAATTAATTGCTGAGGTTCAATCATGTTCTCAAGAGCGTATGTATTTAAATCAATACTAACATCTTCCAATAACTGGTCAAATGTTCTGTACTTAAGGGTATAATTGATATCCATTATCTAAGAGTGTTTTGACTATCATCCGGACCATCTGATGGTATAGACATAGCCATAGTTAATTCTTTTACTACAAATTGTTCAACCTCAGAAAACAAATACTCTGGTAAAACAAATTCAGTATCTTGAAATGCCTGACACTTTTCTTTTGGGTCACATGTATCTAATGCTCCTTCAAAAATTGCTTCAACTCTTACAGCATCCCAATCTACATTAGGTGCATATAAGTAACCATTCAAATACCAAAAGTAGGGTCTCTTGTTATATTTAAAAGTACTTGACTTTGTAATTGAAATCCAAGTTCCCGGATCTGTTCTGAACATTTCTATACTACCATCTATTGAAGATACTGTCCGTATGATAGGCCCAAACATTCCATTTAGGATTGTAGGAAGTTTATCTTTAGATCTTTTAAAGTAGCATTCAGAATAAACTCCAATACAACCAGCCTCAACTTTATCTACATCAATAAACTCAACATAAGGTAATACCTTAAAGATTGAGCTCATCTTCATAAGTCTAAATTGATTGTCTTCTCTTTTGATTAGAGTCTTTGCGTACTTAATTAATGAAAAGTAAATAACCCTATCTGTTAAGAAAGGGTCTTCTTTTACCGCCTTTAATGTATTGCGCACTCTTGATATTGCTTCACCAACTGTTGTCATAGGTCAAACTCATTATAATTTTCAAGGGCTTTTGCAGTTTCCTTGAGTTTAATTTCTTTATATATAGCTTTGTTGTAGGCTAACTTAAGCTTTTGAGTTGCATCTACAACAATGTATGTATTCCAGTTTTCAGGATAACTTCTTGCTACAGATCTTTTAAATTCTCTACAAGCAGTAAATCCCCAAAATTCTCTGTTCTTCATCCTATGTTTTGGAGCATAATTGGTAAAAAAGATTTTGGCTAGTTTACCATCTGTTTCCCAATTCTTATTGGTAACAGTAACTCCATATTTCTTAGACTTTGCAAAGTCAACATTTACTTTTTTACTTTGCTGACAAGTCCCTATAAAAAGCCATCCTAGTGATTCAGGTAGTTGTATACCATCTCTTGTATCAATCACTTCTTGAAATATAGCATTGTTAAACTTTCTCATTACTTGTTTTAACAATTTATAATCTAAGTTCTTGTACTTAGGATATTTCTTTTTAAAATCTTTTATAAGCTTTGGATTAAACACATTTAAAATATCCGGTCTAAACCTAGCTCCTTTTACATCTGGATTATTAAATTCCTTCATATTAATATACTAAAAATAAATGACATTAGCAAATATACGGAAAAAACAAAACCCTCACTTGTGTGAGGGTCTTGCCTTGTTTGTTACAGAAACCAACAAACCTGCAACTTCTTAAACTTCTTCAACTAATAATTGTGCAGCTAATAAAAATCCTGTAGTTGCATTATCTTTTGTTTTAAACTTTAATGAAACTGTCTCTCCTGGATTAAGAGTAACTAGCTGAAAGAAAGAAACATTTCTTGGAAATGTTGCTGTTAAAAATCTAAATTCAACTTCTGAACCTTGATCATCTAATAATAAATGTACTGGAGATCCTGATCCAATTACATCACCTCCATTGGGTCCCCAAAATAAAAATCCATTTATTTTAGTATTACCTAAGCTTTGCCATAATATTGTATCAACTCCAGTTATTGTTTTAATAATAGCTCCGTCAACCCAATTAGAAACATCAGAACTATTTGCATTTATAACTGACATATTAGTATCATAACTTCCATGTACTTTATATGTCTTAACAGTTGCTGAAGTATTTGTATATTGTAATGTTGAATAACCTGCAGTTGGAAAACTATATACACTTGGAGTAGTTCCTGAACCTACATTAAATACTTGAACATTTTGTAAGTAAGAAATTTCTTTTGCTGCTACTGGTTCAAGAGATACAGTATATGTAGTTGTATTTCCAACTGTTACAGATGTAACATCAATTCCTGTACCTGCTTCTACAATACTAGTAGTACCACCTGAGTTTTCACAGAAATAATCAACTATATCTGATAAAGCAGCAGTTAACTCTGTACCTGCAGGAACAACTGTAATATTATCACATACTAGATCAACAGTTGTTGTAGGTTCACTACAGAAGTATTCTACCAAATTATTTAATGCATCTGCTACAGATGTATTTGTATTTATAACAACATCTGTATTACAAAGAATTGGATCTTGTGTATAGATTACACACTGAGCATCAAATACTTCAGAACATGGAATTGGATCAGGGCACCCTATTGGTGTAGGACATGGAGCGGGAGTGGTAAGAGCTTTATCTTCACATCCGCATTTCTTACATATATTATTTGGTGTCATATTCTAAAATTTAAGGACAAACTTTATTTGTTTTTATATCAGTATTACATGGATCTAAGTAAGCAATTAAACCATCTAGTCTAAAGCTAAATCCTCCAATCTGTGTTTCTTCTCCTGCATCACAACTAAAAGGGTATGTAGGTAAAGCACCACCTCCACCAAATGCAACATCTACGCTAACAGTTCCTCCTGGAGCTGGTGCACTATGTATAGTTGTTGCAGCATTAGTATAAACAGGAACCTCTTCTCCGGCAGTTACTTTGCTTGTAATATACCGTAAATGTGAACTACCATATTGAGCAGCCTGCTGAGCTGTACTTGTATATTCTAAATCTTTAAGTACAGAAACATATAATTGTTTAGTACTTGTAATACCAACTCCTAATAAAGCGGATAATGCTGTACCATACAAAGGAGATCCTGAATTTAAATCAATTTGTCTTGTAGCAACAACATACCCTAAAGAATATGTGTTGTCAAAATCAGTTAATGAATCAACAACAGAAGATGGTACTACAGATGCACTTAGATTAAACAATAGTGATCCATTAGTATTTATTGTAACTCCTCCTGTTCCTGAATAAACTGTTGGTGAAGAAACTGAATTATATGCAGTTGATGACCAAGGAACATAACTACTTGGATTACCTGGAGTCTGAAGTGGTATAACAGCAGTACCTCTAAAATGAACTTGGCTACCTATTCTTCTACACTCTGGTCTATTAGCTAGAGGCATATGATCAAATCCACTTAATGCAACCCAACCTGTATCAACAATTCTAGCAGAGATAACACCTCCTGTATAAGTTAAATCAATTGTGTTTGTATCTTGTACACCTATTCCAAAACTAGTAACTCCTGTATATATATCACATATAGCAATCCAAATATTTTTTATAGCATTTGCTATTGTTGGAGCTGTTGTTAAAGATGGGTTATTAACCCATGAGCCTGCGTAGTAGGTAGAGAA
>Ga0129333_10003004_pt1 | contig 15786 bp, 16 predicted proteins | sample CPB6_08_DNA_FD_94474 | JGI IMG/M metagenome (GOLD analysis project Ga0129333, IMG submission 94474) | Freshwater to marine salinity gradient microbial communities from Chesapeake Bay, USA - CPBay_Sum_0.6_0.8_DNA | ecosystem: Environmental > Aquatic > Marine > Coastal | place: USA: Chesapeake...
CTGCCGGACAGGACTGGCCCGAGTGGGCGCGGGCCGGCGCCGTGCTCCAGCGCTGGACCGAGGCGCGCGGCGTCGCCGCGGACACCCGCCGCAAGATCGGCTACCTGAGCTGCGCGGCGGAGGGGCTGAAGGCGGCGCCGGCCGCGATGCGTCCGCCGCTCGCCCAGGCTGTCGCCGACTTCCTCGCCACCCACGGCTTTGCTCCGGATGCCTGAGGCGATCAGCCGACGGCTGCGTTGACGGCGAAGCCGGCGAGCACCAGCCAGACCGCGCCCGTGGCTCGGTCGATGTTGCGCGACACCTGCGGGTCGGCGAGCCGCGGGCGGAGCGAGCCGGCGAGATAGGCGTAGAATGTCATGACCACGGTCTCGGCCCCGACAGTGCAAAGCAGGAAGATGGCGACGGTGCGCCCGGTCAGGTTGTCCACCGGCACCTGGGCCGACTGGATGATGACGAGCATCCAGGGCAGGGTCTTCGGGTTGGTCAGGTTGACCAGGAGACCGCGGACGAAGAGCGCGAGGCGCCCATCGATGCGCGCATCCTCCTCGGCCAGCGCATCGCGGGGATAGAGCAACTGGAGCAAACCGGTGTAGGCGAACCACGCTGCGCCCACCCAAGCGAGCGCGCGCATGACCTCGGGATGGGTCTGCGTCAGCCAGGTCGACGCGGCGAGCGCACCGATGGATACCGGCACCTCGCCCACCGCGAGACCGAGGGTGTGCCAGGAGGCGCGACGGGCGCCGGAGCGCAGCGCGGTGCCGAGCGTGGCGAGCGAGGCCGGGCCGGGCGAGAGGCTGGCGACAAAGCAGGCCGCAAGGAGGAAGCCGACCTGCATGCGCGTTCAGCTCAGGCCAGTTCCCGCTCCCAGCGTGCGATGGCGCGGGCAACCTCGCGCGGGCCGGGCATACCGGTGTTCTCCCGCGCGGCCATGGCGCGACGGAGGTCGAAGACCTTGCGCCAGTCCCCCCTGAAGGCGGGGTCGGCGGAGGCGGCCGACTTGTCGGGCACTTGATTGAGCGGGACGCCAAGCTGCTCCGCGACCGCGACCAAGCGGCCGACGGCGTGATGCGCGTGGCGGAAAGGCATCCCCTTGCGCACCAGCCAGTCGGCAAGGTCGGTGGCAAGCAAGGCGGGGTCGGCGACCGCTGCGGCGCAACGCGCGCGATGGAAGGTCATGCCCGCGACCGTGCCGGTGGCGACCTCGAGCGAGAGCACGATCTGGTCGTGCGCGTCGAAGAGCGGCACCTTGTCGTCCTGCAGGTCGCGGTTGTAGGTCAGCGGGAGACCCTTGGTCAGCCCGAGGAGATGGTTGAGTGAGCCGACGGCACGGGCGGCCTTGCCCCGGATCAACTCGAGAGAGTCCGGGTTGCGCTTCTGCGGCATGAGCGAGGAGCCCGTGGAGAAGGCATCGGGCATGCGGGCGAAGCCGAACTCGGCTGTCGACCAGAGGATGAGGTCCTCGGCGAGGCGCGAGAGATGCGTCGCGCAGAGCGCGGCGGCGAAGGTGAACTCCGTGGCGACGTCGCGGTCGGCGACGGCGTCCATCGAGTTGCGCGTGACGCGCGGTCGGCCCTTGGCGTCGACGAAGCCTAACTGCTTGGCGGCGAACTCGCGGTCGATGGGCAGCGTGGTGCCGGCGATCGCGCCGGAGCCGAGCGGGCACCAGTTGGCGGCATCGGCCACGGCGGCGAAGCGCGCGCGATCCCGGCCGAGCATCTCGGCGAAGGCGAGTAGGTGGTGGGCGACCGAGACGGGCTGGGCGCGCTGGAGGTGGGTGTAGCCGGGAATCAGCACGTCGGCCTGCTTCCGCGCCTGGCGCACGAGCGCCCGCAGCGCGGCCGCGAGGGCGGTGTCAACCTCGGCGCACGCCGCCTTGATGTAAAGACGCACGTCGGTGGCGACCTGGTCGTTGCGCGACCGGGCGGTGTGGAGCTTGGCCGCGGCGGGGACGCGCGCGGTCAGGGCCTGCTCGAGATTCATGTGCACGTCCTCGAGGTCAGTCCGCCAGCGGAACTTGCCAGCCGCGACCTCACGGGCGAGACCGTCGAGTCCGCGGTGGATGGCGTCGCGCTCACGGCGCGTCAGGATGCCCACCTTGGCGAGCATCGCGGCGTGGGCCTTGGAGCCAGCGATGTCGAAGGGAGCGAGACGCTGGTCGAAGGACACAGACTCGCTGAAGCGCTGCATGAGCGCGCTCGGGCCGGAGGAAAACCGGCCGCCCCAGGTCACTTGCTTTTGCTTGGCCATCGGAATGATTACGCCCCAGCCCGCCCGCGGTGGCAAACGGAAAGGGGCGGTCAGCGTGCCGCCTCACCCGCGGGCTGCGCCGAGGGGGCGAAGAGCGGCGCGGACGCGCGGGGTGCGGCGCCGGAGGTGGATCCCGGGGCTGTCTCAACACGAATCACAACCTCATCGGGGGAGGCGACGCCGAGGCGTTCGCGCGCCTGGTCGCGCACGAACTCCGGATCCCCTGAGAAACGGTCCATGAAGCGCGCGCTCTGGTCGCGCGCCTTCTCGGCGGCGGCGAGCTCAGCCTCGCGGTCGGCCTCGATCTTGCGGAGACCGGCGAGGCGCGCCTCCTCATCCTGCACGGACGAGTAGATGACAAAGCAGGCGGCGAGCAGGAGCAGGAACGCGCCCCAGAAGAGGAATCGGTCGGTCTGCGGACTGGTCGACTGGCTCTCTTCTTCCAAGGACATCGCCGGTAATCTAGGATGACGGGCGGCGAGGTCGAGCGGGAAGCGGCGGTCAGGCGGAAACCTTGGCGAGCGAGCCGCTGAATTCCATGAAGGCCCAGACGAGCACACCGGTCACGGAGACGTAGTACCAAACCGGGAAGACCCAGCGGGTCAGGCGAGCGTGCTCCTCGAAGCGTCCGGCGCGGGCCAGGAAAACCGCCCGGATAATGAACGGGGTGACGGCGATGGCGAGCAACACGTGCGGGATGAGGATCAAGTAATAGAGCGCGGAGAGGGTCGCCCAGACGGAGCCAGGGTCGGGTTGGTAGGTCACGTTGGTCCGGCCGAGAGCCACCCACAGATGCACCTTCGAGGCGAGGTAGACGGCGAGAAAGACGGCCGAGGCGATGAAGGCCGCGGCCATCGCCCGACCGTGCCCGGCCCGGTCGCCACGGCGGATGCGTAGGTAGCCGATGGTCAGCAGGACGGTTGCGAAGGCATTGAGTCCGGCGACGCAACGGGAGAGAATCTCAGTGGTGGAGGCCATGTCCGTGAACAAACGTGAGTCCTGGGAAATATCAAGTGGCATGGGCGAGGAACTCGCGTTCAATGCCAATGTCCCTCCCTCTATGCCCCTCCCCACCGCACTTCGCCTCGCCGCGCTCGCCGCGTTGGCACTCACCGCCATCCCCTGCCCCGCCGCACCCGCGGTGGCGGCCCCCGCCACCTCCATCAATCCGAACGAGTACCCCCGGGTTGGCTGGCGCGAGAACGAGACTCCCGAGCAGAAGGCCGAGCGCATGCGCTGGTTCAACGAAGCCCGCTTCGGCATGTTCATCCACTGGGGTGTCTACAGCGAGTGGGCCGGCTACGTCGACGGCCAGCGCGTCGGCGGCGCGGGCGAGTGGCTCATCGAGCAGGGCGGCGGCAAGGTGAAGATGTCCAAGTACCTCGAGGCCCGCGCCAGATTCAACCCGACCAAGTACGACCCCGACGCCTGGGTGCGCGCCGCCAAGGCCGCCGGGATCGACTATATCGTCATCACCTCGCGCCACCACGACGGCTTCTGCCTCTGGGACTCGGCCATCACCGATCACGACGTCGCCTCGACGCCCGGCGGCAAGGACCTGCTCAAGCCGCTCCAGGAGGCCTGCCTCCGGCACGGCGTGCGCTTCTGCCTCTACTACTCGATTATGGATTGGTACCACGCGGACTACGGCCAGCGCCGCGCGTACAACGACGTCGCCAAGGGCGAGACCAACATGCCCCGCTTCGTGCAGGAGTTCCTCAAGCCGCAGCTGAAGGAGATCGCCGAGCGCTTCGACCCCGGAATCCTCTGGTTCGACGGCGAATGGGAGAAGTGCTACACGACCGAGATGGGCGAGGACATCGAGTCCTGGTGCCGCCAGATCATCCCCACCGCCATCGTCAACAACCGCGTGGGCAAGTCGCGCAAGGGCATGCAAGGCATGTCGGCGGGCTACTCCGGGAACAAGGGCGTGGGCGACTACGGCACGCCAGAGCAGAACATTCCCGCCAATGGCTTCCCCAAGGGAGTGGACTGGGAGTCGTGCATGACGATGAACGACACCTGGGGTTACGTCGCGACCGACCACAACTGGAAGAGCGCGACGAAGCTCATCCGCAATCTCGCCGACTGCGCGTCGAAAGGTGGTAACTACCTGCTGAACGTCGGACCGACGGGCGAGGGAGAGATCCCCGCCGAGTCACTCGTTCGGCTGGCCGAGATCGGCGCCTGGATGCGCGTCCACGGCGAGGCCATCAAGCGGACCGAGTCCAGCCCCTTCATCAAGCCCTTCGACTGGGGTCGCATCACGCGCCGCGGCAATGACCTCTACCTGATTGTCTTCGAGCGCCCCGCCAACGGACGCCTCGTGTTACCCCTGGACAACAAGCCGGCTGCCGCGCGCTTCCTCGGCGACGCCACCATCCAGCCCGTGGTTCAGGTCGATCGCGAGGGCATCGTCATCGCGCTCCCGACCGAGCTCCCCGACCGACACGCCAGCGTCATCAAACTGACCCTCGACGGCGAGCCGAAGCCCCGCGCGTCCGCCGCCGCCTCCGGCACCACCGTGAAGGCGAAGGACGGCAAGGTCGCCCTGTTGCCTGCCGCTGCGACCCTCTCCGGCGGCCTCGAGGTCGAGGAGAAGGGTGGCCAACCCAATATCGGCATGTGGACCAACCCCGCGGACACCCTGGGCTGGAGCCTCTCCGCCCCCAAGGGGACCTACAAGGTGACCGTCGAGGTCGCGAACACCACTGCGGGCAACACCCTCTCGCTCGACTTCGGAGACAAGCGCGTGCTCAAGGTCGCGGTCCCCAAGACCGGCGACTGGGCCACTTACACGACGGTCGAGGCCGGCACGGTTGAGATCGACGGCGACACCGCCCTCAAGGTGAGCGGGGGCAAGATCGCCGGCGAGGGCGTCGCCAACGTGCGCGCCATCCGCCTGGAGAAGCGCTGAACCAGCCCCAAAAGGGTGGCGACCGGGCCCCTAAATCCCGGTCGCCATGCCGCAACGTGAGGTTGCGACATAGGAGACCTTGCGACCTCCATGGGCCGGACTGTGGGGATGAGGACCCGTTGGACAAGGATTCTTCTCCGAGAAATCACCCCTGCTAGGGACTTGTAAAAAGGAGGGAGGCCGGGTTTAGGGCCCGGCCTCCCTGATCTAGGCGGTGTCCTGTCCTGTCGACCGACCTCCGCTTCCGCTCATTCTCCCAACCCATCCTGCGATGGGCACCGCCTTCCACTTTCACCTCTGCTTTCGCTAGGCTCCGTGGCCACGGGTCGGATCCGCTATCTCCGACATCAAAGCAGTTTAAGAACTTACCTAGACAGGGCAAATGCCCTGGCAACTTTCCAAAGAAAAGACCCCGCCGGGGCGGGGTCTTGGGAGCCCATGGGCAGGTTCAGGCGCCCTCGTGCGGGTCGCGCTTCGGCTTCTTCTTCGGGGCCGGCTTAGGGCTGGTCCCGAGCTTGCGATCCGCGTCGGCGGCATCGGTCGGCTTGGCCTCCTCTTGACCAGCGACGCCGGGCAGGGTGATGCGGGACCCGTCGGCAAGAGCGATGCGTGGACGCACGTCGGCGGGCACAGCCTTAAGCTGCTCCTCGGTGGTGATCTCCCCATCGAAGAGGACCTTCCCGTCGGCGGACTTGACCGTGGCGTGCTTCTTGTCGCCCTCCTTGCGGAGGCTCACCGTGCCCTCGTCGTCGCTATACATGGAGGAGGAGGTCGAGCTGGGGCCGCCGCTGCCGAAACTGAAGCTGCGGCTGATGACCACGCGCGATCCGCTGGATGTGATGGCGGGCGGGGAGGAAGCCGCGTCCTCCTCGCTCAGGTCGGGAGGAACAGGCAGGCCGCGCTGGCGCATGTCCTCGAGCGCGCGGCGCACCTCGGCGGGCATCTGCGCGGACTTCGGATCGATGACGACGACGCTGCCCTGGCCGTTGGGTCCGAGACGAAGGGTGCCGCCCTGAATCATCTGACCGGGATCGACTTCCTGTCCGTTGACCATGATGCGGATGCCACCGGCGATCGGGGCTCCAGCCAAGGGGTCGGTCTGATCAGGGGTGGCGGCACGCGTGCGGGCGGTGACGGGACGAGCTACCGGCATCGGCTTACCCGTGAGCGTGATCTCAACGGTGTCGACATCGTCGCCGCGCGCCCGGACCAGCTTCACCTTGTCGCCCGGCTTGCGGGTCTGAAGAAGGGCGCGGAACTGCTCAGCGTTGACCAGCACCTGATCGTCGAGCCGGGTGAGAACATCACGCTCCTGAAGCTTGCCGACGGCAGGACCCTCGGGATCGAGGAAACCGACGACCAGGCCGATGCCTTCGGGTACCTCGGCGAGCGGGTCGCGGGCCCGCTGGTACGTGCCATACGTGGAGACATTGATGCCGGCATAGGCCTGCATCTTGACCTCGGGGGCGGCGGGAGCGGCGGCCTTGGCCTCGGGGGCGGCGGGCTTCTCCTCGGCGGCGACCTTAGGCACGGCGAGGAGGCCGGCGAGCATCAGGACGTGCAGGGGAATCTTGCGGATGGGGTTCATAGGCGTTGCAGGTTAAGTGCGTTTTGGAGGGAGCGATGGTGCGAGTGGGTTTTGTCTGAGGTCTCAGTAAGTCTCCATCGGCACCAAGCCGACAATCTCGTCGTGCGGTGCGTACTGGATGAGCTCGGCGCCGCGGCGGACATCGCGGTAGTGGGCGGCGTTGGACCAACGCACGCGCATCGGACGGGCGAAGCTGCCGTCCTGCAACTTGACCGGCTCGAGGAGTGCGACCTCGGACGGAGCCTGCTCGGCGCGCACGAGCCGGAGCTCAGGCTGGGCCGCGTCGGCCGCGATCTCGCCGGACGGCAGGAGGACGAGCGCGAGAGCCGCGGCGGCGGCGATGGGCGCCGACCAAGCCAGGAAGGGGATGACCTTGCTTCGGTGGGAAGGCGCCTCTGGCTCGGCGAGGGCGCGGGCGACCGAGGCTTGGAAGCCCGGGGAAAGCGCCCGGGGCCGGAGCTGCCGGAGGGCTTCTTCGATATCGCGGGTGTCGTCAGTCATGGAGAGTCGAGGCGAGGAGTTTCTTGAGGTTGGTCAATGCATAGCGCCACCGAGAGGCGGCTGTGTTTGCGGAAATACCAAGTTGTTCGCCGACCTGGGCGAAGGTGAGGTCTCCCCATTGGTGCAGAACCACGACCTCGCGCTGCTCCTCGGGCAGCTGGGTGACCGCAGCGGCGAGGGCGGCATGGCGACCGTCGTCCGGCAACTCAAAGAGGGCTACGGTCTCGATGTCGTTGGCCACGACCTGCTCGCGCCGTCCGCGACGGTCCGTCTGGCGCCCGAGGTCCATCGCGGCGCGACGGATGGAGGTGACAATGAGGGCGTTGGGGTCGCCGGGAAGATGGCGCTGGTGTTTCCAGTAGCGAACGAAGGCTTCCTGAAGGATGTCATCCGCATCGGCATCCGACCGGGACCAGTGACGCGCGATCAGCCTCAGCCTGGGGCCATTCTCGGCCAACCAAGCCTGCCAGTCACCGGGAGCGGTGGTCGGGGCATCGGGCATTAGCGCTTTATGGGATAGCGGCGCGACAGGGGCAAGTTGTCTGATGCCGCGATTCGCGCCCAAAGCGCCAAAACAGTTGCGGGCATCCGCCCCTCCCCTTCCCTGTCTGGCATGCAGAGCGAACCGTCCCAACCCGGAACCGGCCTCGGGGCCACCCTGGTCCGTTGGTTCGATGCCGACCACATCCCAGAGGGCGCCGAGACGCTGAGGTCCCAGCCCAACAAGGTCGACTGGCCCCGCTGCATCCCGTTCGTGATCCTCCACCTGGGATGCCTCGCCGTCCTATGGGTGGGTTGGAGCCCGGCTGCGGTCTGGACCGCGGTCGCGCTCTACTGGATGCGCATGCTCGCGGTAACCGGCGTGCTACACCGCTACTTCTCGCACAAGACGTACAGCACCTCTCGCCCCATGCAGTTCCTGCTCGCGCTCTGGGCGGCGACCTCGGTGCAGCGCGGCGCGCTCTGGTGGGCCTACACCCATCGGCACCACCACCAACACTCGGATGAGCCCGAGGACAAGCACTCACCCGTCCAGGACGGCTTCTGGTGGTCGCACATCGGCTGGATCACCAGCAAGCGCAACTTCCCGACGGATTACAGCAAGGTCCCGGACCTGGCGAAGTACCCCGAGCTCGTCTTCCTCAACCGCTTCGACGTCCTCGTGCCCGCCCTTTACGCCGCGGCCTGCTACGGCTTCGGCGCATGGCTGGCCACGCGCGGCGTCGACACCTCCGGCTGGCAGATGCTGGTCTGGGGCTTCTTCATCTCCACCACGGTGCTCTTCCATGGCACCGCTTGCATCAACTCCATGGCCCACGTCTGGGGCAAGCGACGCTTCGCCACCGACGACGACTCACGCAACTCCTGGATTCTCACCCTGATCACACTGGGCGAGGGCTGGCATAACAACCACCACCGCTACCAGGCGACCACCCGCCAAGGCTTCTACTGGTGGGAGTTCGACCCGACCTACTATTTCCTGAAGGCGCTCTCCTGGACCGGGCTCATCTGGGGGCTCAAGTCGGTGCCCGAGTCGGTCTACGAGGAAGCGCGCCGCGAGGGCGCGGCCTGAGATGCCCCGCGAGCGCATCGCCATCGTCGGCTCCGGCATCACCGGGCTCTCCGCCGCGCGGTTCCTCTCGCCGCGGCACGATGTCACCCTGATCGACAGCTCCGCGCGTCCGGGCGGACACGCCCACACCGTACGCGTCACCGAGCCCGGCACGGGCGCGGAGAAACCCATGGACGTCGGGTTCATGGTCTTTAACGAGGTGACCTATCCCCTGCTCTGCCGGCTCTTCCGCGAGCTCGGCGTCCAGCCGAAGCCCACGTCGATGTCCTTCTCCGTCCGGCACGACCCGACGGGACTCGAGTGGTCGGGTTCCTCGCTCAGCCACCTCTTCTCGCAGCGCCGCAATCTGCTCAACCCGCGCTTCTGGCGGCTGCTGCTGCAAATCAACCGCTTCAATGCGCTCGGCGCCCAAGCCTGGAAGACGCCTGAGGCCGAACGCATGCCTCTGTCCGACTGGTGCGCACACCACGGACTTAACCAAGATTTCCTCGATCTTTATCTGGTACCGATGAGCTCAGCGGTCTGGTCGACCCCGCCCGAGCGCATGCTCGCCTTTCCCGCGGCCAAGCTCCTGCGCTTCTTCCATAACCACGGCTTCCTCGGCCTGCACACCCAACACCCGTGGCTCACGCTCGAGGGGGGCTCGGAGACCTACGTGCGAGCGTTGCTCGCGCAACTCAAGGCCACCGTGCGCCTCGGGCAACCCGTCGAGGGCGTGCGCCGCGCCGACCAAGGCGCCGAGCTGCGCGTCGGTGGCGCCTGGGAGCGCTTCGACCGCATCGTGCTCGCGACCCACGCCGACCTCTCGCTTCGTCTTTTGTCCGATGCCGATGGCGAGGAACGGCGCGTGCTCGGAGCCTTCGCTTACAACGACAACATCGCCCATGTGCACACCGACATGGCGCCTCTCCCGCGCACCACAAAGGCACGCGCCTCTTGGAATGTGCGCACTTGGGACGAAAACGGACGGCGCCTGACCTCGACGCATTACTGGATGAACTCCCTGCAGGGAGTCTCCGACCGTGAGAACTATATCGTGACCATCAATCACGCCCAGCAGATCAACCCTGCCAAAGTGCTGCAGACTATTCCCTGCGAGCACCCGCTTTTCTCGCTCGAGGCGCTGGCCGCACAGGGCGAGATTCCCGCGCTCAACGCCCGTCCTGGCGCGCGCGTCCACTTCTGCGGGGCTTGGCAGCGCTATGGATTCCACGAGGACGGCATCTGGTCGGCGCACCAGCTCTGCACCCACCTGCTCGGAGGCGACCCCTGGTGAGCAAGGAATCCAACCCATCACCCGCGCTCACGTGCCAACCCATCGGGTTCGTACGCAGCGGCAAGCACCTCAAGCACGCCGCCCGGCACCAGCCCGATGAGACCATCGAGGAGCGCAACCGCATCGAGCTCGTGCGGGTGCCCGGCTACGAGGAGGCGTTGCACGACCTCGCGGGCTTCGAGCGGATCTGGCTCGTCTGGTGGTTTCATCTCAACAACCGCTGGCGCTCCAAGATTCTCCCGCCCTTCGGCCCGGACAGCCGCCTTGGACTCTTCTCCACGCGCGCGCCGCACCGACCCAACCCCATCGGCATCACGCCCGTGCGGCTCTATAGCGTGAAAAAGCTTACGCTTGAGATCGGCCCCTGCGACCTCGTCGACGGCACGCCCATCCTCGACATCAAACCCTACCTGCCCGCCTACGACAGCTTCCCTGAGTCTGCGACTGGCTGGTGGGGTGAGCATGCCAAGGCCGAGGCCGCTCGTGGCCCGACCGTGGTAAGCATCGGGCCGCTCGCGCGCGAGCAGCTCGATTGGCTCGCGCGCGAATGGCAGGTGGAGTTCGAGGGGCGCATGGTCGAGATTCTCGCACGTGACCCGCGTCCACACCGCACCCGCCGCATCCGCAACCGCCGCGGCGGGGGCTTCGACATCGCCTGCGGCGCCTGGCGCGGGGTCTTCGACCTGTCGGACGCCGGCGTCACTGTCACGGCAATCGAGCCGGCGTTCCCGCCGGTCTTCCTCAAGGACACCCAGCGCACACGTGTGCCCGACAAGGAGGCCCAAATCGCCTTCCTCGCACGCTGGCCAAAGGCCTGAGCGATAAGTCCGCGAAGGGATTGCACAGGACGGGATTGCCCGCACCTTTGAGCCCGGCTTGGTACACCGACTTTACGACTGCAAGGTGATGCACGCCCGGCTCAGCCCCCGGACGCATCGCTTCGTGCACGATGTCTTCGCCCTCGCCGTCGATTTGGATACGCTTTCCGAACTCGGCCGCGACCTCCGCCTCATCGGTCCCGACGGCTGGCGTCCCTACCAAATCCGGGAGCGCGACTTCCTGCCCCGCAGCGAGGTCTTCCACCCGAGGAAACAGCATGCCGACGACTTCGGCCGGCTGGGCGACGGGCTCAAGGCGCGCGTGCTGGCTTTCTGCCGCGCTCAGGGCGCCGACATCCCTGACCGCGCCTGTGTCACGCTCGTGGCGATGCCACGCGCCTTCGGGCGCTCCTACAACCCAGCCTCCTTCCATCTCCTCTCCGTCGACGGCAAACTGGTCGCCGCCATCGCCGAGGTCCACAACACCTTCGGCGAACGCAAGGCCTGGTTCCTCGGGCCGGAATGCCGGCAGCCCGACGGCTCGCTCCGCCTCCGCACACCGAAGCAGTTCTACGTCTCGCCCTTCTCGGGACTGAACACCGAGTTCGAGTTCACCGTCCGCACACCCGACGAACGGCTGCTGATCACCGTCGATCACTTCGAGGGTGGCGCAAGGACGCTCGTCAGCGCGTGGACCGGGCGACAGGTGCCGCTGACGGACACCCGCCTCGTCTGGCTGACACTACGGACACCCTTCCTCATCCTCAAGGTGGTCGCACTCATTCATCTCCACGCCCTGTGGCTATGGCTCGCCAAACGCCTGTCCTTCCGCAGGAAGAAGGATGACCCCGACCAGCAACTCGACCTGCGCGACCCGCACCCCGACACCCCTCATGCCTGAAGCCAAGCCCCTCACCCTCGACGAAGCCCGCCAAGCCGGGGGACTCATGCGCCGCCTGGTTCTCGGGGAGCTCGGCAAGCTGCGCCACGGTCGACTGCGCATGACGCTGCCCGGCGGCGGCGTGCTCACGCTCGGCACCGCCGCGTCCGGCGGCGGATCCATCACGGTCAAGGATGAGGATTTCTTCCGCCGGATTGTGCTCAGCGCCGACATCGGCTTCACCGAGGGCTACATCGACGGCATCTGGGAGACGGACGACCTCGGTGCCGTCATCGGCTTCTTCCTTGAGAACATCGACCATACGCCCGGGCTCTCTGGCTCACGTCGCGGCAAAGCGCTCGCCCTCGGCCTGCTCCGCGTCGCCGACCGGCTCGGCCACCTGCTGCGCCCGAACTCGACCGCCACCGCCCCGCGCAACATCGCCGAGCACTACGACCTCTCCAACGACTTCTTCCGGATCTTCCTCGACCCCTCGATGATGTATTCCTCGGCCCGCTACCGCACGGGTCGCGAGACACTCGCCGAGGCCCAGCGCGAGAAGAACGAGTCGCTCTGCCAGCTGCTCCGGCTCGGCCCCTCCGACCACGTGATCGAAATCGGCTCGGGCTGGGGTGGATTCGCCCTCCACGCCGTCTCCACCCGAGGCTGCCGCGTGACCACGCTCACCCTTTCGCGCGCCCAGCGCGACCTCGCGGTCGAGCGCATCAAGGCGGCCGGGCTCTCCGACCGGATCGAGGTCCGCCTCGAGGACTTCCGGGACCACCGAGGACTTTACGACAAATGCGTCTCCATCGAGATGATGGAGGCCCTCGGCCATGCCTACCTGCCCGCCTTCGCCGAATCGGTCGGGCGTTTCCTCAAGCCGCACGGCCTCGCCGCCTTCCAGTACATCACCTGCCCCGACAGCCGCTACGAGGAGTTCCGCCAGGGCGTCGACTTCATCCAAAAGCACATCTTCCCGGGCTCGCTCCTGCTCTCCGTCAACCGCGTCAACCAGCTGATGACGGACAAGGGGCGCTTCCAGCTCCACACCCTCGAGGACTTCGGTCCCGACTATGCGCGCACGCTCGACGCGTGGTGCCAGGCCTTCGAGGCGAACCTGCCCGCGGTGCGCGCCCTCGGGTTCGACGACCGCTTCATCCGCAAGTGGAGGCTCTACTTCCGCTACTGCGAGGCCGCCTTCGCCCACCGCAACATCGGCGTGGTGCAGGCGCTCTACACCCGCCCGAACAACCCCGCGCTCAACGCCGCCCTTTCCTAAACCCACAACACCATGAACGCCCGCCGCTGGATCGGTCTCTACGCCCTCTTCGTCCTCGTCGCCATGACCTGGGTATCCTGGTATGCGACGACGACCCCCACGATCACCTCGCTCCCCGCCTACGCGCACCTCGCGGGCAAGGAGGGCGTCAACGTGCTCATCGGCTTCGAGACGGTCTGCTCCGAGCCCTGGGGTCTGGCCACGATGTTCGACGCCTACTTCGGCTTCCTCGCCTTCTGGCTCTACACCGCCTGGCGCGAGCGGACCTGGCTCGCACGCGCCAGCTGGTTGATTGCCCTGCTCCTGCTCGGCAACTTCGCCATCGCGGGTTACGCCTTTGCCTGTCTCTGGCAGACACCGTCAACCGCGACCATCGGCGAGACGTTCTTCACCCGTCGCGCGGCCTGATGGGGCGCCTTGGCGCATGGCTCGCCGGCAAGGTGCGCGACCCGCTCCTCGCCGAGCTGCGCCAAGGCGCGACCCCCGAGGGACTCGCCGCGGCCGTGTCGACCGCGGCCGCCATCGGCGTGCTACCGCTTCTCGGCACGACGACCGCGCTCTGCGCGCTCGCGGGCAAGCTCTTCCGCCTGAACCATGTCGCGCTGCAGCTGACCAACTACCTGCTCTACCCCGCGCAGATCGCGCTCCTCGTTCCCTTCGTCCGCCTCGGCGAATGGCTCACCGGATCCGAGGCCATGCCGCTCGACCCCTCGACCGTGCTGTCGGAATTCTCGGCCGGGCCCGGTGCCTTCCTCGAGAAGTTCGCCTGGGCGGGCGTGCACGGCGTGCTCGCTTGGGCACTGACCGCGCCGCTCGCCGGGTGGCTGCTCGGCCGCGCCCTGCGACCCACCTTCCGTCGACTTTCCGAAATCAACCTCAAGCCATGAACGACGTCATCCTGCCCTACCTAACCGTCATCCTGGCCTTCGCCATCATCCCGGCCGCGCTGGTCTTCGCCTGCACGTGGTGGATCGCGCGCCGCATCAACAATTGGTCGCTCGTGGATGTCGTCTGGTCCTACAGCTTCGCCTTGCTCGTCGCGCTCGCGCTCCCATTCGCGACATCGACGCAGCCCGGCCTGCAGAGCTACCACCTGCACGGGGCGCTCGTCATCGCCTGGAGCCTGCGCCTGGGCACGCACTTGGCCATCAGGTGGGTCGCGCACCTTGGACACGAGGACGGGCGCTACCTCGAGATGACACGTCGCTGGGGCGCGGAGACGCCCCGCAAGATGGGCATCTTCTACGCGCAGCAGGCTGTCGCCACCACCGTGCTGATGACCCCCTTCCTCGCCTCGGCCCAGGACCCGGTCCCGATGGGTCTGGTGCACTGGGCAGGCGCGGCCGTGGTGGCGCTCGCGCTGCTCGGTGAATCCATCGCCGACCGGCAGTTGGCCGCCTTCAAGGCTGACACCACCAACCGCGGCAAGGTCTGTGAGCGCGGACTGTGGGCCTGGTCGCGGCATCCGAACTACTTCTGCGAATGGCTGATCTGGGTCGGCTTCGCCCTGCTCAGCTGGACACCCCACCTCCATGCCATTCCGGGCGCGATCTGCGCCGCGGCCATGTACCACCTGCTGACTAAGGTCACCGGGGTTGCCATCTCGGAGGAACAGCTGTCGCGCTCCAAGGGTGCCGCCTACGCGGACTACCAGCGACGTGTGCCGGCCTTCTGGCCCTGGCCGCCCCGGCGCTAAGGGTCAGGCTTGCCCCGCCTCGTTTTGGGGGGACGATACGGGCATGCGCCTGTTGACGCTGCTCCTTGCCAGTCTGGTCGCCTCGGCGGCATCCCAGACCGCGCCGCCTGAGCCCTCATCCTATCTCGAGCGCAAGGATATTGCAGGACTGCGCACCGCGCTGGCCTCGTGGCTGACCACCCGTGAGTCGCAGCTCGGGTCGCTCCAGGACGGCCTCGCTAAAGCCGAACAGGACGAGCCCTACCGTCGCGCCCTCGCCGCCCATGAGGTGCTGCGCGTCTCGGGCGACGAGACGGTGGCATCGGTGCTGGCCCGGCCCGATGGCGCCGGATTCCTCCGGGTCTTCCTCTCCGAGACCGCTTGGATGGAGGAATACCTCGGCACGGGATGGGAACTGAAGCCAGGCCAAAGCGGACTCGACGTCCTCCGCCGGCTGCACGCCATCGATGGCGGCTCATCGGCGCGCAAGCGCCGCGCGCTGATGGCGGCGATTGCCGTGACCTACAGCGCGACGAGTTACTCGGACAACCTGACGCGCATGGCGGACTCGCCGTCGTTCAAGAGCACACCCGAGAACCGCTACAAGATCTACCGCGAGGCCCAGGAGGCTGGCTTCCTCCACCGCATGTTCTCGGGGCTGCGCTCCTGGGAACTCTGCTTTGTGGTCTCGTCGAACTGCGACGACGAAGCCCTGCTCTGGATGCTGAGGAACATCAACGTCCCGCTCCAGCGCTACACTGACGCCTGCTGGGCCGTGCGCTACCAAGGGGTCAATGCCTTCGGCGAGACCGTGCAGGGGCCGCTCTTCTATGTGCCGGGTCGTGCCCGGATGAACTGGGCCGAGTCGGTGATCAAGCAGGGCGGCGTCTGCGGCTCACTCTCGCACTTCGGCGCCGTTGCCGCCCGCGCGCACGGCATTCCCGCCTACACCTGCGGTCAGCCCGGTCACTGCGCCTATGCCGTGCGCCATGCCCGCGGCAAGTGGGTCGGTGGCTTCGGCGGACCCGA
>Ga0129333_10003005_pt1 | contig 15786 bp, 1 predicted proteins | sample CPB6_08_DNA_FD_94474 | JGI IMG/M metagenome (GOLD analysis project Ga0129333, IMG submission 94474) | Freshwater to marine salinity gradient microbial communities from Chesapeake Bay, USA - CPBay_Sum_0.6_0.8_DNA | ecosystem: Environmental > Aquatic > Marine > Coastal | place: USA: Chesapeake Bay...
AGGCCACGCAATAATGCTGCCACTCATAGTACCATATTTACTTTTTTCCTTAGCGTAAAATGATGCCATTAGTATGCCTTAATTATATACGTTACGTTTAAAGAAGGTGCAGAAATATCTGCTATAATATTTAGTGCATCTGGGATATTTTCAGGAGTTACATTTCCTATGCTAATATTAGAAACTGGATGTGTTGCTGGACCAGCTAATGATCCAACCGCCATTTGTACGTCAAAACTTCCATGATTGTGCGATCCAAACACTGTAGAATTTGGATTTTGTCCTGCTGCAAGATTATTCAATGTAGTCGGAAAAGTTCCATTCCTAAAAGTTAAATTTGCAGTAGTAGCAGTTGTATTTGTAGTACTATTACTCAGTTCAATTTCGTAAACATAGTTGGCAGTTGAAGTACCAGATTTTCTATTAATACTTAAAACTTGGGTTCCATCTGGAATATTAGTTCCTGTGACCCACATGAAAGGTTTAATTGCATCAAAATTTGTACCTATGCTTGCGCCAGCTGGAGTCTCAACTCTAGAAGAAGAAAGAGGAATGACACAACTGTTTATAGTAAATGCTGCAGATGCGCTTTCTGGGTCATCAAATATTCCATTTGCATTTGCTGTTTGAGAATCTGCATTATAACCAAAATAATTTCTTCTATTCGCCACCAAGTTTGGTCTTGGGAACATACCAGTCCACGCAGGCTCTTTATGTGTAGTCTTTGGTGTAGCAGCAAAAGCGGATGTATAACTATCCCCATTCACATTCATTTTCCACGTTGATGCCGTATATCCTGGTAATATGTCAACAGCAGGAACATATCCCCAATAATCTTTTCCAGATGGATTATTAAATTCCCAAAATCTATCAGTTGTAACCAAAGTATTTTCGTGCAATTCACTACCATAATATGTGATGATACCTTTACCTTGAGCCCACGAAGGTGCTTTAGAAGAATCTTTTAACTGACACTCAACGAATCCTTTTGTACTAGAACACAATGAAGCCGTACCAGACACAGCAATAGCATTTGATCCAAATGGCATCGGACCTACAGCAGAAACCGTTGCTTTATCATATAATCCAGGATGACTATGTGATGGTGTATGATTAATTCCTAATTTTCTATTTACTGTATAAACAGTTGTATTAAAATCTGGTTGAGTAAATGTTATGTTTGTCATTTTACCAACAAACACTAATGTAGAATCAACTGTAAAATCAATATCAGAATCAGCAGATATCAAAGTTGTGATTGGTGTTGTAAGACCAAATCCAGAAACCAAACTACCAAGAACAAATCCAGCATCACTCTGACCGTATTGATAATTAGAATCAGTAACATAAGAAGGTTCTAAGTCCATAGGACATCTAGATGTCATATTAGGAACTTTAAAGGTTCCTGTGTAATCAGGAAAAGTTCCTGCCATATTAGATCCACCGTAAGTGTCACCCAAAACAGAAGCAAGTAGCGGATACCTAGATGCTGAATATGTAGTTCCATCACAAAGAATCCACCCCCTAGGAACGTTAGATTGCAAAAATCCAAAGTTTCCGTCACCAGCCCATGGCATGATAGTACCGACTTTAGCGGTCTTCATGCTCTTTATTGTTGAGTAGTTAACTGCCATGGATTACATCTCCACTAACCACCAACCACGCAAGTTGGAAGGAATTTCTGAGGCAAGAGGATCGCCAGGAGCATCTGAAGTTCCAACAAATACAAGACCAAACGATGCGTTTCTAGTTTGAACGATAAGTTCTCCACTATCCCATGCTGTAGTTAAAGTAGAAGATCCAGCACCAGCCTTAGATCCTGTTGTGTCTCCCTGAATTGCAGTTGCGACACCGCCAATCTTCAATGCTCTAATGATTAGACTTGTGTTATAAGTTAAGTTGCTGCTAACTTCAATAAATCTTATCATGTCTCCAGTGCTTGCCGTTGCTGGTAGATAGAGAACTGTATTACCACCAGAAGCAGCATTGACAAGATAATTATTATTTGCTTGTAATGGATTTGCTTGAGTTTGACCCAAACCAGTTGCATTAGTTGCAACATACGTCCATCTTCTACCACCGTTAGCAGTAAAGTATTGCCTGATGCCGAAAGCATCAATCGAACCATCTTGATATACAATTAGATCTCTAGGACCAGAAGTTCCTCCAGATCCAGCTGACCCAAGGTTATCAAGATGGAATACTTTGTTCGAACTTGATTGTGTTGCAAGGACTTGTCCCTTGACGTATAGAGATTCGCCAACTTCAACCGCACCACTAGTGCCATATACTCTGAACTTTAATTCTTCGGTACAAGCACCGAATTCTTGACATGTATTATTGTAAACTCTAAATCCACCGTAAATATTTGCATCTCCTTTGAGATACATTCCAGTTCTTCCTGTTACCTCATCAATGATGGATCCATCACCTGGGTGACCGTCATCATTCGAAACAATCAGAATTGGAGTTTTGCTATCAGAACCATACATTCTGAGAACACCAGAATTAATATCAAGATCCCCATTTAGAGTTAGATTTCCACCACCAAAGTATAGAGATTCACGATAGTTTCCATCACCTTGAGCGCCATTCGCTGGATCTCTATAAGACTTAGGTGTTCTTACCCCATATACGGGATCGTTTGCACCTGACTTACTATCAGGCCAGAAGAACTCATTGTCAATTCTAATTAATTGATCGTTATCTAACTTATGAGCGACAAGATCTCCATTGTTAAGTTTAATTCTAATCTTGTTAACATTAGTGTTTGGTAACTCTACAGTAGTTCTTCCAGTTGCTGGAATTGCTTCTGTTAGATTAGTAGTTCTACTGTCTTTGTTAATCTTAACAACAATAGCACCAGTAGAGAAAGCGCGTGGTGTTGTTGTTTCTTGTCCTCTACCACCATTTGGATATGTACCTGCAGGATAAGTAGAATTATAAATTGTTGGTAAATATTTTCCGCTAGCAGTTATATATGGAGTGGCAGTAATTCTAATAATTTCTGCCTCTGTCGTTCCATTAGATATAAGAACTAAATCACCTACATTGAAACCTGCGATACTGTTGACAGGAATATCGAAGAAGATATTAGTGCCATCTGCTCTTGGAGCTGCTCCTGCGTTGTAAGCAGCAGTAATGCTGTTTGACAGAGTTGTGCCAGGTCCACCAGCATTCTTCGAGAATGGATCTCTGGTGTAAACATATACTGGAGTTGAAGTTGTGTGAGCTGCCGCAGTAGAACCAAAGAAAGCACCAATAGCAAATACAGTAGCATACTTACTACCAAAAGTAGCATCGCCAGTGCATGTATTAATACTTACCGTTTCATACAGACTATTTCTGAAAGTAAGTTTTCTATCTGTAGTTGTAGATCCATCTCCACAACCACCAGACAATGTTAGATTTCCATAAACTGTTAGATCACCACTACCAGCAAGAGAAGAAGCACCGATGATTGTATCACCAGATGTTGAATCTACCTGGAATACAGTTAGAGGTGTTGTTGCACCATCATTGATGGTGAATTTCCTGGATGTTGTGTTGCTAGAAGAATTAATCTTGACAAATTCGCCAACTGTTCCAGCAATATTTCTCTGGACGATGATATAATCACCAACAGATAGTTGACCGCCAAATTCTGCCAGTTGGAAATTATCCGTTCCAGCAGTATTATCAATGTTATTCTTAACCCAGGTAGCATCGAGAGCGATATTTATTTTTCTTACATAGGTTAAATCTGGATGATCAGTTCTAATTGGTGTGAATGATCCTAGTGGTTGTCTTTGAACGATAATGTAATATGGAGCATTGCTTGTTCTAACCAATCCACCAGTAGGAATTTTAACGATTTCTGGATGTCTGGATCCAACTACAGTAGTATCAATTAATAGGAAATCACCTTCTGCATATGTTGGGGCAACATCTAATGGTAAGTAATAATTATTACCTGTTAGAGCAGGTAGATTATTTGGTTCTGGACCACTGATATTAGTGATAGCAGACTGGAATAGTGTACCACCCCAAGGACCAGCACCAGCGGTATCAATTTGATTTACATACAGAGTGGTATTAGCAGGAGTTCCGTTAACAATAGTGATAAGATCAACAGTTTTATCTAATGGAGGTGCTTCTTGACCTGTCAATGCAAGAGCAGATGTTCCCAACTGTGCTCTAGCACCAACAAAATCGAACGAAGATAATCCACCGTTTAGAGTTACGTTTCCATTTACTGATAGACTTGCATCAACAGCAAGAGCATTTCTGACTTTAGTTGTTCCACCCTGACCGCCGAAGGTAATGGTAGAAGCATTATTAGCAAGATTTAAAACTGTTGCCTCATTAAATGCATCTAAAGTAGCACCAGTAGGAACTGTAATCTTGAGAGAAGATCCAAGACCTCTTAGATAGCTAAGAGCAAGGTCTCCACCAACTCTTGTTAACTTCGAATCAAGCGACACATAACTATTTGATTCATTGTTGTTAAATGCTCCACCAATATTGATCTTAGAAATATTTGAAGCATTCGAAGAAGGATTATTACCAATTCTAACGTTTACATGATCAGAAACATTAGCAATATTAATAAATTGATCGTCAGTTCTGCTAGTACCAATGTTAATAGAAGCAGCGAAGTTAGCTAGATTTAATCCAGTGGTAGTGATAACACCAGCTGTATCAGTAATGCTACCAACATATGTACTTTGATTTAGAATGTTGAAATCAGATGTTGTAACAGTTGTGGTAATATCTCCACCGTTTACAGCAAGATCAGTTTCAATTCTCAACGAACCACTAAAGGTTACGCTTCCGATTACCGCTAACGCAACATTATAAATTCCACTATTTGCAGATCCATTTAGTTGAGCGTTGGTTGTATTGATTCCAACTCTACCACTGTTTGTAGTAGAAACACGGAATACAGCACCATTATCTGGAGTTACACTATCACCACCAACCAAGAATGCATTATTCTGGTTGTTGAATGTTCTTGCAGCAAGAGTTGGATTGGCGATGAAGTTATTTGGAGAAGTTGATAGGGTCTTGCCACTGATAAACGCAGTACCAACAATATCTAAGTTAGCTCTTGGATCCGTTGCGCCACTTTCAACAAATCCATTTCTGTATGCAGTATGTGCTGCACGAGCAACTGTGTTAATACCTACTCTGTAATCTCCAATATCATCAGTCTTAGTTCTGATGGATTCTGCACCAATGACGCCAACTTCCTTCCAAGCAACATTAGAAATAGAGATAACAACAGTTGGTTCAGTTGCAGCAGAAATATCATAATTACCGACATCTACATAATCATTCAATGATATTTCAACATAATCATTTGTATCACCAAATGTATTAGAAACAATACTCCATGCACCGAGAACTTTGGTAGTTAAACCAGAGTTAGCAGAATTTTGGAATGTTCCAGTAATTTTAACTTGGTAATTTGCAGATTTAATTCCTACTTGTGTATTTGTGTAACGAGTAGAAGTTCCTGGAATTGTCGCCCATGTAATTCTAATCTTATTGTTACCAGCGCCAAAACCTTGAATTTGATACTTATAACTTGACGTTACAGTTTCAAAATTGTTACCGTATACCCAAGCAATAGAACCAGTTAATCCTACCTGTTCTCCTCTTAGAAGAATATCACCAGTCTTGAGAGGATACTTAGTTCCAAATCCAACAACCTGTGATGTAGTGCCACCAGCAAGAGCACCAAACGTATTAAGTTGATCTGGTGTTACTTGGTTGAGAGCAGTGCGAATTGAATAATCCTGCAGTCCTCTGGTATTAAAATCAATAACAGCAACTTGTAATCTGTTATCACTTAGAATAATATCTCCAGTTGGTCTTGTCGTTGCTGGATTGATTCTTAGACTGCTATCATCATTAGTAGAAATATTTGCCTTGATTTGAATAGCAGGTGGAGCATCAAATCCTGTTGTAGGAACGATTGTACCTACATCCATGTAGATTGGTGAAGTCCACTGGTTTGGTCCTTTATTAAGTGGAGCAAGGAATGATACAATATCGTTGAATGTAACTGGACCATCAAAGGTTGTTACAAAGTTTCCAATCGAATCGCCTTCGTCAGAAGACTCTACAAGTAATGCTGATTCTAAGAAAGTTTCTTCACCAGTGATAGCATTGATCTTACGGTTACCGATGTAAAGATCACCGTTAGAGTTTAGACCTGTGTAGAATACGATACCACCATTCTCTCTCTTTGCCTGAGCGTAGAAATCTTGAACGTCTGAGAGTACGACTTCCTGACGAGCGGGGAAACCAGTTGAGTAGTTACCAGGACCGAAACCAAGATACTCAAACGTGTGGTTACCAGAACGAGCAATAGATGGTCTGCGAAGTTCAACATATAGTCTACCTTCAGTTGGATATGGAGAATTGCCACAAATAGGAATTCTTCTAGCTTCAGAACCAGCAGAAGCACCGCCAGACTGAGCCTGGATAGCATTTGCTCCCGTGAATGTGTATCTCTTTGAACCTGGATCTAATACAAGATCCAATACACCTTCTTTAGTTACGCTAGACTTAGCTTCATTGACTGTTACTAAACCATGAACGTAGTTGTCTGCTGCAGAAATTGTCGCAGGTGGATCAATAGCACCCGCATCTAATTGCTTATACCACTCTGGATCATTCTTATAAAACTCTGGATAGAGTTTGGATACTGGTTGTGAGAACTTAAAGTCTCTAAAGTTTTCGCCAACTCCAGCACCAGTTGGGAATGGTCTAATGTCACCACGTAGGCAGGTTAGATAGTAGATACCATCTTGCTGACCGTAAATTCTTCTGCGTACTTCATCAATATCAAAGATATAGAAAGTATTTTCAAAATCGGCAGTATCTTCAACCGAAGCAATAGTATAGTTACCGTTTTCTGCCTGGAAAGTATCACCAGGAGTCATGGTATAAACGTTAGCACCTTCAATCACATAAAGGTAATTGTCTAGATCTGAACGACCTTCATTTGGAGGAGCAATTAAAGTAGAGGTTACAGAACCCTGAGTGAAAACAGTTGGATTATTAGCATCATAATTTAGTGACGATGTAATTGTAATATCCTTGAGAATCATGTAATTTTGATTCTCATAATTGAAATAAGCATGAACTCTTGCTCTACCTTTAGATCCACCATCCCATGTGATGATATTTGATGTATTACCTGCAGGTAAATTAGCGATATTGGCAACAAATGTACCAGTTCCTCCCTGAGGAGCGTCAATTTTAACAGTTGTAAAGAGTTTTTCTTTGTATCCTTGTTCTTCGATACCTACATTAAATACTGTTAATTCTAGATATTCTGTTCCATTAGCAGGAACCCTTCTAGCAGATTGAACGTAGAATGTTACCTTAGAATCTGTAGTAATTCTCTTTCTGTACTTAGGAGTTTCATCAATCTCAGATAATGTTTCTGGATTGTATGGATCATACAAACTACTAAAGTTTGGACCATGCTCTGCGGAAGTATATCCTAAATATTCTCTATTAGGTGATTTTCCAGATACAGCAGCGCCCTGATTAGGAATACTGAGTTCGGCAATATTTGCTCCACTACCAGTTGGTTTAATTAGAATTTTTTGTGGTAAAAGTCTTCTGGTTGAGTCGTTTCTTGCCTTGATAACAAATCCGCGTAGTGGATCACGAACCGCTTTTAGATAGTTAGGAATGACGTAACGTAATCTATAAACGCGATCTTCTTTATTTCTATCATCTCCAATTCTTTCAAACCAAGTATCTGGTGTTTTATCTTTTGTCGAGAAATCATCTCTTCTGATTCTCTCCAAAATTGTATTTGGTCTGGAAGAATCAGTTGCAATATACCATGTGCCACCAGCATAATTACCACTCTCAGAAGCAGTCAATAGTCTTGGATATGCTTCGGTAAGCGTAGTTGTCACGGATGGAGAAGCAACCGCCAGTGCTAATTTAGTAGCAGTTACTGTACCAGATTGCTGTTGAACTACTGTACCAAGTTGTGCGCGTTGAACGATAACTTGAGTCCCTTCAATTTGAGTAATTTTAACAACTTCAGTTAAAGCATTTTGATTGTTTGTTAATCTTACATAATCATTTACTGAGAAGTTATTTACTGAAGTAAAATCGAGAATAGTTTCTACGAGATCTACAGTTTCAGTTAAAGTTGTAGTTGTAACAGTTGGACCATAATTCCACTTAGATACTGTAGCACCAATAGAATGATTAACTGGATATGTACCAAGTGATGCTCTTGTTACAACAAGATGATCTGCACCCGTTGTAGAAATACCAGTAACAAAGAAGAATTCTTGATCTACTTTAACATAATCATTAACAGCAAAAACTGTTTTATTATTTACATATAGTCTTGTCTCATCATATGAGAGAGATGCACCAGCTTCTGGAGCAAATCTTAAAGGAGATCTCTTCTTGCTTGAGAATACATAGAAAGATCCACCAAAAGCAGGGAACGTAAGAGGGGTAGCACCCTGAATAGCTTGAGTTAAAGTATCATATACTTCAAATTGACAATTTGGTGGTAGATTTGCTTTGTTTATATAACGAGCATAATATTCTCTAGCCGAAGAAATACCAGTGGGAAGACCACCATTACCAATTGGTTTGAAGAAAACTGCTTGATATTTCTGAGAATCATTGAAGTTCCAAGAAGAGTTTGGTTTATCAAACACATGTGGTTCTTCGGTTACAAGAGTCGTACCATCTCCTCTTCTAACCGTATACTGATTCAGGTCATACTTGACATCAAGAACGTATTGATAAACATCAATTACGACATTCTCATCAATGCTTTCAGTCTCTGAAGAATAGATGTAAATACCAGTTGCAGCATTTTCTGCACTACTTGCAAGCATTAAGTTCTGGAAAGATCCAGCTGATGTACCATCAAATCTAGTAGTACCAGAATAATCGTATGGATCTGTTTTTCTGCCTGGAGCAATTACATAATAAACAGTATTCGTATCAAAACCTCTAGGGAGTCTGATAAGACGCTTATCTACATTAACACCTTCCTTAGCACGAGGAACAAGTCTTACTGGTGTTCCAGTTTCTAAATGGTGAGGATCTGTAGGAGCAGCGCCAGCAGAAGTATCAGTTAGAGTGAATAGTGTTGCTCTCTTGGCAAACGATCCTGTGTTGAGATTAGAAGTCTTCTTGGCAACACTACCAATACCGTTGTTAATAACCGTATTGAATGTTGTGAAGAACGTATTGATATTTTCCACTACCGACGAGCATTCGCCATTTGTAGCAGTATAAGCGTAATCTTGAATTACATTGAGATCAACGGTTGGTTCAATAGCATTAGCCCACACACCAGTTTCTAAACTGAAGAAGAACTTAACTGGAGTATTTGTTCCGAGAGAAGCACTAGCATTTACAGTTACACCAGAATTAAATCTAGATCCTTTTGTTCCTAACTGAATTTGATTTACTGCAAGACCATTGTTGCCGTCACCAATCTTCATGATGTAAGCATTGGAAGGAATAGAAGTGGTGTAATTTGCCGCTTTTGGCACCACTCTACCATCTACTACTTCTTCAAGTTCATCATTGTAATTTGTGGTTACTGTATTAAGTGAACCAGTATTAGTTGGGATTGTAGTTACACTACGAACCTTCATTCCAACTACAAGTCCACTTGTACTTGGAACAGTGATGATTGGAGAGTTGCCAGTAGCAGTACCATTTACATAAGTGTTGTGATTTCTCATCGAAGAAATCGCTAGATTTCTTACATAATCATAAGCATCTAGAGTTTCAACTCTTTCTCTTTCAATGTAATCAAGTTGATTAGCAATGAATGAAATAGCACCAGCAGTTACAGTTCCAGAAGTTTGAGTAACTGTAATTTGTGTTTGACTATCGATTGAAAGAATGGTTGGATTGACTCCAAAAGCACCGACACCAGAAGTCTTAGTAACTGCCATACCAACTAACAGATTAGCAGTGCTTGTTAATCCAGTAATAGTACCATTAGAAGCAAGTGTACCTGATAAAGTTTGCTGACCCGTTCCAGTGAAATATGCCTCAGCAGCATTGATAGTATTTTCATTTCCACCTAAACGTAAGTCAGCAGTAACCGCTTCAACAATATAACCAATGTCTCTGCGGCACTTACTGGACTCGCTAACTGTGCTCCATGGACCAGGATTAGATGCTGGGAGAGCAAGAATACTGGAAGTTGTTAATGCAGTTGTTAGAATCGAGAACAGAGTATCAATTGTATTTCTTACGTTAGCACAATCCCAATTTCCATTATCAATTGCGGGTAGAGAATTGAGAGTACCTACAGTTAGAGTATTAGTCACAATACCAAATAAAGCATCAACAGAAGATTGTACATCAACACAAGAGAACTGATTACCAGACCTTGGTTGAGTGATTGTTGCAACACCACCAGATACGGTAATATCGCCTTCAGTTCCTAGACCATCACCATAAGTAGCATCACCAACCGAAAGACTTAAATTCTTGGCGTAAAGTTGGTTCGTGATTGCTTTCTTAACCCACTTTCTAGCAGCGTCAAAAGCAACAACAGACTGAGTGATTTCACCATTAAGAGAACCAGTGCTTGTGCTTCCATTGCTACCAAAATATTCACGAATAGCACCAACAGTAAACTCATTACCACCCCAAAAGAGGTCTTGCTGGATAGAATCAAGAATATAACCTAGGTCACGCTTACACTTAGTTTCGCCTGCAGGAACAGTTCCAACAGTTTCAGTGGGAAGACCTGTTAGATTACCAGCAGTAATTCTAGCAGTGATTAAAGTAGTTAGAGCATCAACGGCAGATTGAACATCAGCACAAGATGCAGAATTTCCAGAAACACTAACAGGAATATTGCCACCACCGCCACCATAAGTAGCAGGACCAGCAGATAGTGTTAGATCTTTGGTGTATAGTTGATTTGTCAACGCTTTCTTCATCATGTCACGAGCCATGTTGAAAGCAACAACTGACTGCGCTTCTTCTCCTACGAGACCACCAGAAATAGGTGTTGTAGCGTTGGTGAAGTATTGTTGAATAAATTTACGCGAATATCTGTTACCACCGCTCTGTGCGATATCAAGAGAAACAGCATCGATGAAGAATTCAATATCACGCTTACACTTAACTTCACCTGGACCAGGAACACCAATGACATCAGCAGGTAAACTCGATAGATTACCAGCAGAAATAGCAGTAGTTACAATAGTTGCTAAAGTGTCAACATACGTTCTTACATTAGCACAAGAGTTAGGATCTGTGTTAGAACCAGTTGCAGGATCAGCGGTGATTGTTAAATCTTTACTGTAGAGTTGGTTGGTGAGAGCCTTCTTAATCATATCTCTCGCCATATTAAAAGCAACAACAGACTGAGACACTTCTCCAACTAAACCATTAGAAATTGGAGCGCCGCCGCTAAAGTAAGCAGAAACGAATGCCTTGGTCTTAACATTACTTCCAGTGCGTAGATCTTCCTGAATAGCGTCAACAAAATATCCAACATCTCTACGGCACTTAGCTTCACCAGTAGGAGGAGTGCCAAAACTTTCTTCTGGAAGTGAAGATAGAGAACCCCCAGAAATAGAATTGGTTACAATAGTTGTTAAACTATCAATTGCAGTTCTAACATTTGCACAGGAAGATGCACTCGTATTACTTCCAGTGAGTGGGTCAGCAGTTAACGTTGTATCTATAATAACACTTCCAGAAAATGTCGTGTTATTTGATAACTTGTAAGATGCTAAAGTATTTGTAATTGCCGCCTTCATCATTGAAGAAGCTGCTACAAATGCAGCTATAGACTGCGATTCTTCGCCAACAAGACCATTAGAAATAGGACCAGCATTATTAAAGTATTGCTGAACGAATTTGCGAGTATAAGTATTACCACCACCAATAGAAATATCTAGAGAAATAGCATCAATAAAGTAACCAATGTCTCTCTGACACTTAGTTGGATTTGGATTGGTGAATGAAGGATATTGAATAGCAATTTCAGCATAAGCATTATTAATAATTACCGTTCTGTTCTGCTGAATTAGTCTGTAAGAATCCTTGAATCTGTTGGTTCCCTCTGAAGAAGAGTTGCCAGGATATACAAAATCTGGATACTGAACTGCAATTTCAGCAACTGCTCTATCAACGATTTCGCGCTTATTAGATAAAACTAAATTTGCTGCATCATCAAATCTATCGGCATTTCCAGTTGTTTCTGAGGGAAGACCAGTTAAATTACCAGCAGTTACACGAGCAGTTACAACAGCAGCAAGAGAATCAATGGCAGATTGAACGTCAGCACACGAGTTTACGTTTGTATTGGAACCAGTAAGAGGATCTGGTGTTAAAGTTAGATCCTTGATTGCTAATTGGTTTGTAATTGCTTTCTTCATCTCATCACGAGCTGAATTAAAGGCAACGTTTGATTGTGCCTCCTCACCCTGAAGACCGTTAGCAATCCAAGAAGTGCCAGCGTTGTTGAAATAATTTTGAATAAACTTGCGAGTATATCTGTTACCACCACCTTGAGCGATGTCAAGTGAAACAGCATCAATGAAGTATCCAATATCTCTTTGGCAAAGAGTTGGATTTGGGTTGGTAAATGCAGGATATGCAGTAGCAATAGCAGCATAAGCAGTTGAAATGATGCTTGCTCTGTTTAATTGAATGAGTCTATAAGAATCTTTGAAACGAGAAATTGCTGTAGTTTGTGGATCACCAGGATAATAAAAATCTGGATACTGAACTGCAATTTCAGCGGCAGAACGGTCAACAATTTCTTGCTTATTTTTTTGAATTAATCTATATGCATCACGGAATCTGTTGTTATCATCCGTTGTACTATCACCAGGAACGACCCAATCAGTTCCCCAGGCAGTTTCATTATATTGAAGCGAAACTTCAGCAAATGCTCTATCAATAATTTCTTGTCTGTTGGAAGCAACAAGACCAGCAGCGTCCTTGTAACGACCAGCTGGATCATTAGTATTTTCTGGATCAATTGTGATTGTAGAACAATAGAATGCACCAGTTGCTGTTGTTACTGTTGGAGCAACTGATACTTGATATTGGAATTGAGTTGGAGTAAATCCAGTTGCTAATACAACTGTCTTATAGACATTGTATTGATCTTGTGTAGCGCCCCCAACATTGATTTCTTGACCGATATTAAGATTATGAGCGGTAGATGTGGTAGCAGTAATTGTAGTACCACTTGAAGTTAGTGAAATAACAGGGACTAAAGACTTATTACCAAGTAAGTTAGAAATTGCTTTCTTAGCCCAATCTCTAGCACGGTTAAAAGCAAATACTGATTGTGTTACTTCTCCAACTAAACCATCGCTAATTGGATTGCCATCAGCATCGAAATATGCTTTGGTTGCCTCAATCATGTGTGCGTTGCCACCATCATAAAGGTCAGCAGCAACAGCATCTACAATAAATCCTAAATCACGCTTACACTTATCTGCGCTAGGTGGAGTGAATGTTGGGTAAGCAACCAACATCTGATTATAAGCGTAATCAATGATTTCTTGACGGTTTGAGAGAATTAGATTACGAGCATCTCTGTAACGTCCAGATTCAAATGTAATATTAGGGTTAACATATGAAACTGTTTGTAGATATGGATACTTTTCAAGAATGTATCCAAATGCTTCTGCTTGAATGAAGATTTTGTTTGCATCAATCAGATTAGCAGCATCTTGACGTAGGTTGAACGAAAGAGTGTCAGCAGCAGTATTAGGACTACCATCTTCGTTAAAGTCACCTACACCTAAATCTGCAGGACTTAATGTGTCAAGAGAAGCAGACCAGATTTTGAAACCTTGTGGATAAACTACAGCAGTCTTAGTAGTCGAACCAGTTTCACCCGCAGTTTGATCTGCAGTAGTATTAACAAATATCTTTTCGCACTTATCATCGTTGATGTAAGTTCTAGCACCTAGTCTATAACCGTTAATACTAGCAGCAGGACGTGATAGGTAGTTATTTGCCTTGTCACCTGTTAGATATAGTCTGTTGCTATTTGTCGAAGGCTTAGATAGTTGAACGTCAATAGGATAATAATTTGTTTTGATTGGTTGTGCGCTTTCGTCTAGAGTTTGTGGAGGAATAATATCGGTAATATATCCACCCTTGTCTTGGTTGAACGCAAATCCCTTGAAACCCTTCGAGTGCATCGAAGTGTTGCCGAAGTTCGAGTTCGAGTTGGTGATTGACATGTCACCACCAGACTCAAGCAGGAAGTGATCTGCGAAACCAACAGCGAAAATCGAAACGTTCTGAATGAAGGAGTCATCCGAAGCACGAACGTGGAAGTTTCTCCAATCATCCTTCCAGTATGCATCTCCCTTGATGTGGTAAGGAGTTGTAGCAAACGCATCAGTTAGCGGTGCCTGATTCCATGTGTTGCTGAATTCGTCGTAGCGAATGAACGCACGGTCGTCTTTCTGTAGCGAAACACCAGTATACTGAGCGATAACCATCGACTTGAAACCAGTCGCCTTGCGACCATCAGCCCAGATACCGCAAATACCCCAAGTAGAACGAATCGAAACGTTGAAGACATATGGAGATGCTGATTCTACGCTATCTACCTCCGCCTGTACGGTGGCGTTAGCGTCTGGGGTGATAGAAGCGCCAGGAATCAATCCAACAGCGTTAGCGGTCGTTACAACGCGGTATTTGAACTCTTTAGGATTGGTTGGGCTGATGCTGATGACTTGGAATACACCTTCCAAGTTAGCATTTAGACCAGTGTTGGCAATAGCAACATATTGTCCTGGAAAGAATCCATGATTAATTTTGGTTCTAACCGTAACATCTAGTAAACCAGATGAAGGTTCGGTTACTACAAGTTCATCTAACTGAATGGTATCAGCAAGAGGTCCAACGATTCTGTTTTCTTGAATTCTGTAATCGAATTCACGAGAAATGGTGCTTAGACGCTCCCAATAAGTATCCTCTAGGTCAGGACGCTTATTTGTTGAAGCAGCAATAGCCTTATATGCTTCACCACCGAACACTACATTAGCATTGGTAGTATATGCCTGTGATGATACCCAAGTATCTTGAATTCTACCAGATTCAGCAGTATAAACGTCATCAATAGCAGTTTGATACTTACTGAAACACTTCGAAATCTTTCTGTAAAGTAAGCTCAAGTCTTCTTTGTCTGCAAAGACAAAGTTTGTCATTTTGTGGTGCGAGAACAGAGGAATTGACTTCTGTGTTGAACCAGGCTGCGTATAAACTTGACCGTTTAGAGGACCATTCTCTGGGTTACCGTCAAGAATAGTAAACTGCCAGAAATAGCAACCACCAGTTACGTTGAAGAGAGCAGTACGGGGAACATCTTTATCAGCAGGATCAGGTAGATAAAGAGCACGAACCTGAGTTCTACGAAGGTCTGTACCTACGAGTGAAGTACCTCTAGGAATAGTAGCACCACCATCACGACCGTTGAAACGGTAAAGAATATTGTTTGGATTACCTAAATCAAAGATAGCAGGATCGTTCCAAGTGTCAGTTGTAGCGTCGTAATTAAATACAGGAACGTTTGATGTATCAAGGTCGCCAGGACGGTTATCAATATAGTGTGTGCCAGGTGCCAGCATAATTGTAAACTGGTCAAACCTGTCATTATCAACACCAGGAACATATGAATAACGAGCTACTTCTAAGAATGCTCTTTGAATAGAAACAAAAGGTCTTAGTTGACTATTGCCTCTGTTGTCTAATGCGTCACTAGCGTTAAAATCATCAGGTGAAACA
>Ga0129333_10003006_pt1 | contig 15785 bp, 17 predicted proteins | sample CPB6_08_DNA_FD_94474 | JGI IMG/M metagenome (GOLD analysis project Ga0129333, IMG submission 94474) | Freshwater to marine salinity gradient microbial communities from Chesapeake Bay, USA - CPBay_Sum_0.6_0.8_DNA | ecosystem: Environmental > Aquatic > Marine > Coastal | place: USA: Chesapeake...
GGAATTGGTCGAAGAAGCGTCCGAAGTCGCCGGTCGTGACGTCGCTCGGTTGCTCCTTGATGCCGACGCCGAGGAATTGAAAGACACACGAAATGCCCAGTTGACGACTTTCGTGTCGAGCCTGATGGTGCTGGATGCCGTCGAACGGTTAGGCCTCGAACCAACGACATGTGCAGGACACAGCCTCGGTGAATACACGGCTCTCACGGCAACAGGAGCGTTGGCTTTTGACGATGGCGTTCGATTGGTTGTGGAACGTGCAGATGCCATGCATGAGGCGGGAACTTCGTCACCTGGAACGATGTCGGCGGTACTCGGCCTAGACGACGATCAAGTCGAAATTGCGTGCCGCCGTGCGGACGCTGACGTATGGGTGGCGAACTTCAATGCTCCCGGCCAAGTGGTCATCGCGGGAAGTCCGGCGGGCGTGACTGCTGCTTCTCAACACGCCAAAGAGCTTGGAGCAAAGAAAGTGATGCCGCTACAAGTGAGCGGAGCATTCCACACACCGTTCATGACAGCGGCGCGCGAGCGGCTGCGGGCCGCCATTGCCGACGCAGCACCTCGCGACACAGAAGTGCCGGTCATCAGCAATGTCGATGCGCTCGCTCACGACAAAGGTGACGAGTGGGCGTCGCTCTTGTCGGCACAACTCTCGAGTCCAGTGCGCTGGAAACATTGTCTCCTCACGATGGCCGACATGGGCGTGACATCGTTTGCTGAACTCGGCCCCGGCGGCGTCCTCACAGGAATGGCCAAACGATCCGTGGAGAACGCGCGCACCATCAGTGTCGCTACCCCCGAGGATCTCGACAAGTTGCTCGAATGGATCAACAACTCGAACCCGATCGTCGCCACCCCGCACGAGGGCGAACATCTCTTCGCACATGAACGACTGATCGTCAGCCCCGCTGCCGGAGTGTTTTCTCCCGTCACCACTTTGACGTCGGGTTCGATGATCGTGGTCGGTCAAGTCATCGGCCAGGTCGGCGACCATGACGTTCGGTCTCCCTTCGACGGCCAACTTCAATCCTTCACCGCACTCGAGGGCGAAAGAGTGACGTCGCGCCAACCCATTGCCTGGTTGCGTACCGAGTAAGGAACACCAGACATGCCACGTATTCCAACGTCTGCTCGCGGGGCACGCTTCGTCGGCTGGGGAACGGCCCTCGGACATGAGACCGTCACCAATCACGATCTTGAACAGAAGATGGACACCTCAGACGAATGGATTCGTGAACGAACCGGCATCGAGCGGCGACACATCGGCGGGACGAACGTCGAGTTGTCCACCGAGAGCGGACGCCGCGCCTTGGAGATGGCCGGGGTTGATCCTTTGTCTATCGATGCTCTCGTCCTCGCCACCACCACCCCAGATCGCGGGGTTCCTGGTACATCAGCGAGCGTTCAACATGCGCTCGGCCTGAAGTGTGGAGCATTCGATGTGAATGCCGCTTGTTCAGGATTCGTGTATTCCCTCGTGACCGCCCATGGCCTCATCGCGATGGGAGCTGAGCGAGTGCTGCTCATCGGAACCGACATCTTGTCTCGCATCACCGATTGGAGTGACCGCAACACTGCGATCCTTTTCGCTGACGGTTCGGGTGCTGCCGTACTCGAGGCGACATCTGACTCTGGACACCTGCTCGGCTGGGACCTCGACGCTGACGGGTCACTCGAGAATCTGCTGTACCAAGATCACGGCGATTACATCAAGATGGACGGAAAAGAGGTGTTCCGTCGAGCAGTTCGCATCATGGTCGACAGCGCAACAAAGAGCATGACCCATGCCGGCGTCACAAGCGACGACATCGCGTTGGTCGTCCCCCATCAAGCAAACATTCGCATCATCTCGGCAGCGTGCGATCGACTGAACATGCCACCCGAGAAAGCTGTGACCGTCATCCACGAGACCGGCAACACATCATCTGCGTCGATTCCTCTCGCTCTCTTTGACGCGGCCGACAAGGGGCGCATCAAGGACGGCGACTTGGTGCTTCTCGTGGGCTTTGGCGCCGGCATGACGGCGGCGAGCGCAGTGATCAGGTGGACGACACCATGAACCGGACCGTGTTGGTGACCGGTGGTTCTCGCGGGATCGGTCTTGCCTGTGCGCGACACTTCGCAGGTCTCGGCGACAATGTTGCCGTCACCTACAACTCGTCGCCTCCTCCAGATGGTTTGTTCGGTGTGAAATGCGACGTCACGAATCAGGCGGACGTCGACGCAGCTTTCACAGCCGTCGAAGAAAAGTTCGGTCCTGTTCAGGTACTCGTCGCGAACGCTGGCATCACAAAGGACACACTGCTCTTGCGCATGTCCGAACAGGATTTCACTTCGGTCATCGATGCCAATTTGAATTCGGCGTACCGCTGTTGCAAACGTGCTGCGCAAGGGATGCTGCGTGCAAGGTCTGGTCGCATCATCTTGATGTCCTCGGTCGTCGGTCTCCTGGGTTCTGCAGGGCAAGTGAACTATGCAGCATCAAAGGCAGGTCTCGTTGGTCTTGCACGTTCGTTGGCGCGAGAGCTCGGCTCTCGCAGTATCACTGTCAATGTGGTCGCTCCGGGTCCGGTGCAGACAGACATGACTGCTGCGCTCGGAGAAGATCGAGTGAAGTCGCTGGTCGATGCCGTGCCTCTTCAACGCATGGCTACGCCCGAGGAAATCGCTGAAGTCGTGGCTTTTCTGGCTGGACCCGGCGCCGGCTACATCACGGGCGCAGTCATACCTGTTGACGGTGGACTGGGCATGGGCCACTGAAACCTCGACACGCCGTATTGGTGTGCGAAACTGAAACACCCACCGAAGGAGACCAACCAATGGACCAAGAGCTTTTCTCGCGATTCACCAAGTGCGCAGTCGACACATTGTCAGTCGACGCGGCCAAGGTCACACCCGACGCTTCCTTTGCGGACGACCTTGATGCCGATTCGCTCGATCTGGTCGAACTAGTCATGGCACTTGAGGAAGAGTTCGGCATCGAAGTGCCCGAGGAAGAACTCGAGAACGTCAAGACCGTGGGTCAAGCGTTCGCATTAGTGACGAACAAGATCTCCTGACCAAGCCGTCATGCAGGGAGCCGGACACCGGGTTGCCATCACCGGATTCGGAGTCGTCGCGCCGTGTGGCATCGGCAAAGATGCGTACTGGAACGGCCTTCACGGACCTGGCGTCACCGGGACACGAAGCGTAGAACTCGCAGATTGGGATCCTCTTCCCTACTTCGACAACCCGAAGGATGCGCGACGGGCTGATCGCGTCGAGCAATTTGCCCTCGCTGCTGCGCGCGAGGCTTTTGAACAAGCTGGCGAAGTGGGTGTCGACCCAGCTCGTTTCGGAACCATCTTTGCCACGGGCATCGGTGGGCTGCACACCCTCGAAGAGCAAGTCATCATTCGCGTTGAAAAAGGCGAACGACGAGTGTCGCCATTTCTGGTGCCGATGATGATGGCGAATGCTTCCGGTGCTGCCATATCCATGCGCTACGGCCTACGGGGCCCGAACGAAACTATCTGCACTGCCTGTGCTGCCTCGACCCACGCAATTGGTTACGCCGCACGCCTGATTGCATGGGGGCGATGTGACGCGGTCGCGACAGGCGGTTCTGAAGCAGCTGCAACTGCGACGTCGCTCGCCGGATTCGGCAACATGACAGCATTGTCGTCATCTGGCGCGAGTATGCCCTTCGATGCCAAACGCGATGGTTTCGTGATGGGCGAAGGCGCTGCGGTGTTCATTCTCGAGCGATGGGACCATGCGGTCGCACGGGGTGCCTCGATTCTCGGCGAAGTTCTCGGCTCAGCAAGCAATGCAGATGCACACCACATCACCGCGCCATCTCCCGGTGGCGTCGGAGCTATCGCTTGCATGAAGCTTGCTCTTGAAGATGCTGGTCTGACTGCTGCTGACATCGTGCACATCAACGCGCACGGAACATCGACACCGCTCAACGATGCAGCCGAGGCCGAGGCTGTTCGCGCGATTTTCGGCGACAACAGCGTTCCGGTCATGAGTGGCAAGGGAGTCACCGGACATGCCCTGGGTGCTGCAGGCGCCCTCGAGGCAGCGCAAGTTCTCCTGGCATTCGAGAACAAATCGATTCCTCCGACGGCAGGCACCACCGAAGTCGACCCTGCGATGGCAATCGACTTGGTTCACGGATCGCCGCGCGCATGGACACCTGGGCCCACCCTCAGCAACAACTTCGGATTTGGTGGCCACAACGGAACAGTCGTACTCGCTCCGGCGAGCTGACTCACGCGTCGGCGAATACGAACATCAAGTCGAGTTCGCACGCAACCGCACCATCGACGAGAGCCTGACCGGAACCCTTTCCGGCGCGTGCGCTCATGCGACCTAACTCGACGACCAATTCCAATTCGTCACCAGGTGTCACCTGTCGGCGAAACCTCGCACCATCGATTCCGCCGAAGAGCGGCAACTTTCCTGCGTGCGATGGAGAGGTCAACACTGCATAGGCACCGACCTGCGCGATGGCCTCACACATGAGAACTCCGGGCAACGTGGGGCGACCTGGGAAATGTCCTGGGAAAAACCACTCATCGCCCGTCAGACGCCAATGGCCGACTGCCCGTACACCTGGCTCGAGAGCACTGATGCGATCCACCAACAGGAACGGCGGACGGTGTGGCAACACCTCTGAAGGCGTCGCGAAATTGCTCACGCTTTACCGAGGGCTTGGAGCAGGAACTCTGGAGTCTGCTTCGGTGAGATTTTGTACCAGGCGTGCAACACCGTGCCCTCAGCATCGATGAGAAACGCCGACCGCTCGATACCCATGTACTCGCGGCCATACATGGACTTCTTCTTCCACACCTTGTACGCCTTTGCGACCTTGTTCTCTGTGTCAGCGAGAAGCGTGAAACCGAGCTCGTACTTGTCATCGAACTTCTTCTGCTTCTCTGGCTTGTCAGGGCTCACCCCGACGATTGCGGTGCGACCGATGCTGTCTTTCACGTCGCGTAGTCCGCAGGACTGCTGCGTGCATCCCGGCGTGTCGGCCTTCGGATAGAAGTACACGAGCACCTTCTTCTTGCCCAACTTCTTCAGAGAGAACTGCTTGCCATTCTGGTCGAGAAGTTCGATGTCCGGAGCTTTGTCGCCTGTCTTCAACACGGTCACGACTTTATGCCAGGGAACCTCTGGTCCAATGCCTGGCGAACATCTGCCACGAACTCACCCACCGCTTCAGGACCGCCCTCCAACATGCGTCGCACGACAGCGGCGCCTTGGATGACACCATCGGCTACTTCACTCGCTTGCACCGCCTGCTGTGCATTCGACACGCCCACGCCCACGAGCACCGGTACCTCCGTGATCGCCTTCAATCGTGCAGCAAGTGTGGTGGCGGTATCTGCCAATGTCTGCCTCTCGCCCGTGACGCCGAGTAATCCGACGGAGTACACAAAGCCCCGAGCGCGTGCTGCGATACGCGGGAGTCGATCGTCTGGTGCCGTCGGTGCTGCCAACATCACTGTCGCCACTCCATGATTGTCCGCCGCATCACACCATGGCCCACTCTCTTCCAAGGGAAGGTCAGGGATGATGGCACCGCACACGCCGGCATCGACCAGCGACTTTGCGAAACGCTCGTGTCCGGCATGAAACACCGTGTTGTAGTAACACATAACGACAATCGGCACCTGCACATCGAGTGTGCGCAATTGTTCGAAGATACTCACCGGAGTGGCGCCAGATTCAAGTGCGAGTTGTGAAGCTTCCTGAATGACCGGCCCGTCCATCACTGGATCTGAAAATGGAATGCCCACTTCGATTGCGGTAGCACCATGTGCCGCACACGCCCGCACTGTCTCCACCCATTGTGGCGCGCCACCAGTGACGTATGGAACTAGCGCTTTTCGGCCTTCTGATCGAAGTGCACGAAGTCTGGGTTCGAGCTGACCCGAGCTGCTCAAATCGAGTTCCCCAAGATGTCCATCATCTGAGCAACGTCCTTGTCGCCACGACCAGAAAGATTCATGAGCACTGTCTTGCCTGTGAATGTGTTGCTCTCCCGCACGATCCACGCAAGAGCGTGCGCGCACTCGAGAGCCGGGATGATGCCTTCAGATCGGGCCATCAATTGAAACGCAGCGATGACTTCATCGTCTGTGACGGTCGGATACTCTGCGCGACCGATAGAAGCGAGATACGAGTGTTCAGGGCCGACACCTGGATAATCAAGACCAGCACTGATCGAATGAGCTTCTTGCACTTGTCCGTACTCGTCTTGCATGAGATAGCTCTTCATGCCATGCACCACTCCGGGCTGCCCGCGCCCGACGGCGGCGCCGCCAGCTGGTTCGACGCCGATGAGTCGTGCATCAGTGTCAACGAACCCTGAGAAGATTCCCATCGCATTCGAACCGCCGCCGACGCATGCGACGACGATGTCGGGATCATGGTCGTAGCGACGACGCATCTGCTCTCGTGCTTCATCACCGATGACGCGATGAAACTGCCTCACCATGTACGGATACGGATGTGGACCCATGACGGAACCGAGGCAATAGTGAGTCGACTCCACCGATGCCACCCAATCGCGCATGGCCTCGTTCACAGCATCTTTCAGTGTTCGACTTCCGGAGTGGACAGCTTCCACCTCGGCGCCCAGAAGTCGCATGCGAAAGACATTCAACGCCTGCCGTTCGACATCGACTGCCCCCATGTACACCTTGCATTCGAGACCCATGAGAGCGGCCGCCGTCGCGGATGCAACGCCGTGCTGACCGGCGCCAGTCTCTGCGACGATGCGACGTTTGCCCATGCGCTTGGCAAGTAAGGCCTGACCAAGCACGTTGTTGATCTTGTGTGAGCCGGTGTGGTTCAAGTCCTCGCGTTTGAGTACGAGCCGAATACCAAGTTGGCGACCGAGGTTCTCACACTCGGTGATGATGCTCGGTCGGCCTGCGTACTCGGCGAGCACTCTGCTCAATTCGGAACGAAATGACTCGTCAGACCATGCAGCAGAAAACTCACGCTCGAGCTCTTGACAAGCCGGCACGAGAGTCTCAGGAACGAAACGTCCTCCGAAATCTCCGAAGCGACCATCGGCCCCTGGCGTCACGAGCATTGTCACTCAATGATTTCACCACGAGTGGAGGGTGTTTCCCTAACTGAATTCGCTCTTCCTTATTCGTCGTACCAGTCATAGGGGGATGTGTCACGGGCTTCGTGGTGCGGAAACACAACCGCACGAGCGGCCTCGATGAATCTCCGCATTTCAATCGGATCCTTCCTTCCGGGCTCTGCTTCGACGCCGCTCGAGACGTCCACTCCCCACGGTCGAGCAACTTCGATAGCTCGAGCCACGTTTGCCGCGTTCAATCCGCCAGCCACGATGAGCCGTCTCACTTCGGGCATGTCGGCGAGAAGGTTCCAGTCAAAGACGATGCCACCCCCTGGATTCGGCGCATCGACGAGCACCATGTCGGTATGAAACGAGGTCGCTCGCGAGGCGTCAACCGAGCCTGCCGCCACTGCCTTGATCACATGGTGGACATGTTTCTTGACACTCGACACCACGTCAGGTGACTCATGTCCGTGAAGTTGAGCGGCTTTCACACCAGCTTTCTGACAGATCTCGACGATTCGCGCCGGATGCTCATCTCGGAATACTCCGACGGTCAGGGTCTCTGGCGGTAATCGACGCGTGATGTCATACACCTTCTGAGGTGCAATCTGCCGCGGTGATGGGGCAAAGACGAATCCGACAGCGTCTGCACCGAGTGCCACAGCGAGCAATGCGTCGTTTTCATTTGTGACGCCACAGATCTTGATGAACACGCTCAGAAACTAGTCGCGCGGGTCGAGCGTCTGGGGACGATCAACTCCGACAATGCTGCCTCTGTGTCCTCGGCCCTTACCAAGTGTTCGCCGACGAGTAGCGCGTCGTACCCCGCAGCAGCAAGACTTGTCGCGTCATCACGACCCCGGATACCCGACTCTGCCACTCGCACGCACGCCTCCGGAATCACAGAACCCATTCGCATTGCTCGTTCATGGTCCACGTCGAAGGTGACGAGGTCGCGCTGGTTCACACCGATCAAGACCGCATCACACTCCACTGCACGGGCAACTTCGATCTCGTCGTGGACCTCAACAAGCGCATCTATCCCGATGTCTCGTGCCAAAGACAACATGTCTCGGAGGTCGACCTGAGACAACACCGCGGCGATGAGGAGGACACAGTCAGCCCCCATGAGCCGCGCATCGCAGACGTCGCGAAGGTCGACCGTGAAATCCTTTCGCAAGACCGGCAGGTCCGTCGCTGCGCGCGCGGTCTGTAGATCGTTGATGGATCCACCGAAGTGTTCGCTGTCAGTTAGCACCGACATGCAAATTGCGCCAGCACGTTCGTATCGACGAGCGAGATCTGCGACGTCGAGCGAAGGCACGAGCACACCTTTCGACGGCGAGCGCCGCTTGATCTCGGCGATGACAGCGACGGAGTCGCCATTTTGTAGTCGTGAGGAGAAGCCGCGCGTCGGGAGTAGCCGATCGGTCGCCGAGACAAGTCGCGACAGCGGCCTACTGTCGATATTGGACCGGTGTCTATGCCACGCGACGATTGAGTCGAGATACGTTGACATCTTCAGTCACCGCGACCGCGACGACGCAAAAACCGACGACTCGCCGACGACCTGCGGACTCTCAGAGTCCTTTACCGGCGATGGGACGAAGAAAATGAAATTCCGGCGCTCCTCCGAATAGAGGTGCGATCTTCGGACCGAGCTGTTTGAACCACTCTGCACCCATGTGCGCATCAAGATCTGCCTGTGAGTCATACATCTCGTACATCCACAGCACGTCTGGGTTCGAGGTGTCTGCATGAAGGATGTAGTACCGGGTACCGGATTCCTGACGCACGTGATCGAGCGCTTCCTCCATGGCGGCGGCCAGATCATTTCCTTTACCAGCTGCCGCAGGCAACTTCACTGCCAAAGCCACTTTGCTCATCGTGTCGTCCTTCCGTCGTGTCACCTTCGTGGTGACGACTCTGAAACTACACCGTGCGCATCGCCCTCAGAAGTTGAGTTCGACTCATTCGACCAGATGTCTAGAGGCCGAGCCGGCCGGCCACTTCCGTTTCAAGATCGGCAATCGGAACTCGCACCTGCACGGTGGAGTCTCGGTCACGAATGGTGACCGCATTGTCCTCGAGCGAATCGAAGTCCACTGTCACGCACAACGGCGTACCGATCTCATCTTGCCTGCGGTAACGACGTCCGATTGCCTGGGTCTCGTCGTACTCACACATCCAACGACGAGAGAGTTGCCGGAAAATGTCTCTTGCGAGGGGCGACAGCGTGTCTTTCTTGGACAACGGCAACACTGCGACCTTGTACGGCGCCAAACGTGGGTGCAGTCGAAGGACCGTGCGGGGTTCGTCGTTCACCACATCTTCGTCATAAGCCGCAAGTAGGAACGCGGCCATGGTTCGATTGGCACCTGCGGCAGGTTCCACGACATAGGGCACATACCGCTCATTGGTGGCTTGGTCGAAGAAGTCGAGTTTCTGACCACTGTGCGTCGCGTGTTGCGTGAGGTCATAGTCGGTGCGCTGAGCAATTCCCTCCAGCTCACCCCAGCCCCACGGAAAGAGAAACTCGACATCACTTGTTCCTGCCGAGTAGTGCGACAACTCGTCGGCATCGTGAGCCCTGATGCGGAGCATCTCGCGCGGAATACCGAGATCGACGTACCAATCAAGCCTTTCCTTGCACCAGTAGTCGTACCATTGCGGCCCTTCCGCGGGCGGCACGAAGAATTCAAGTTCCATCTGCTCGAACTCGCGAGTGCGGAAGATGAAGTTGCCGGGCGTGATCTCGTTTCGGAAACTCTTGCCGACTTGAGCGATACCAAAGGGTGGTCGTTTGCGACTCGTCTGCAACACATTCATGAAGTTCACGAACATTCCCTGTGCCGTCTCTGGGCGCAGGTACACCTCTGCCCCCGCCCCCTCGATGGGGCCTGCATGGGTCTTGAACATCAAGTTGAACGCTCGTGCCTCGGTGAACTGGCAGCCCTTCATCGACTGCGGGCAATCACGTGTGTCGAGGTGGTCCTGCCGAAAACGACGTTTACAGACCGTGCAGTCCACGAGTGGGTCGCTGAAGTTCGCCAAGTGACCACTGGCTTCGAACACTTGGGGCGGGCCGAGAATGGCAGCGTCGATGAGCACTGTGTCGTCGCGCATTTGGACCATGGTCCGCACCCATGCATCTTTGACATTGCGCAGCATGAGCGACCCGAGCGGTCCGTAATCGTAAGAAGAACGGAAGCCGCCGTAAATTTCCGCGCTCGGGTACACGAATCCGCGACGCTTGCAGAGGTTGACGATTTGGTCGAGGTCTTGTGCCGGCATGGTCTGGTCAGCCTACAAGTGACGATCGAACACGCCGATGCTCTTCAGGCGACGTTCGAGGTGGAACTCCATGGCACGGCGAGCAAGTGCGTTGACTTCATTCACCACCGGCGAATCTTCCGACTCGAGCGCTTGCGCCAATGCCCCACCGAGAATGCGACGGATGAGTTCCAACGCTGCAAAACTCACCGGAGTACCGGTGCGGCATTGCCCACACAGCGCTCCACCTTCGACAAAGTCGAAGGAAACCAACTCGGCTTGCTCATCACAGCGAGCACACGAATCAAGTACCGGTCCTGCACCGTCAGCGGCGAGCACCTTCCAATAAAAAGCCCCCAGAAGGAGCGGGGACTGTTGTCTGTTCAGTTCAGCAAGCGCACGCGACAACAGTTCATACAGGTGTTCCACGGGCTCGCGGTCAGGCGTCAAGGTGTCAATTGCCTCTGCCATCGAGAGACCTTGCCCCAACCGAGCGAAGTCAGTTCTCAGTTTCGTATGAGTGTGCACCAGTTCAACTTGCTGAATGGTGTCGAGTGACCGACCGAGGTGCAACTGGATGTCGACCGTGCTGAGGGGTTCGAGACGTCCGCCGAACCGAGACTTCCCCTTTCGCACCCCCTTTGCCACAGCGCGCACTTTTCCGTGATCGCGGGTCAGCAACACCACCACCCTGTCTGCTTCGCCAAATTTGTAGGTTCGCAGCACCACTGCTTCGTCGCGATAGCTCTTCACCATGTCGAATACGTCACGAGTCAAGTCCACCAAAGCGCCGGATTCGACGGGTGAAGTCATCGACGGCCAATTCCAAGTCTGCTGCCATCACGTTCGTCCAGCCAAGGTCTAGGAACACGATCTCGCTGTATGCCAACTCCCACACGAGCGATGTCGGCAAGCGTGTGGGCGGACCAAGAATCACCACCAAGTCCGGCTCGCGTGGACTTGGAGCCAGCACTGCATTCGCAACGGTTACGTCGTCAAGCGGCACATCACTGTGCCGCGTCTTCAACTCGTTCAGAACACGGGCAAAACGACCTCGACCATCGGGTTCGGGTTCCACGCAAAGTGTCAGCCCGTCATCTGCCTCGATGAGCCAGCGTGGGAACTGATCATCACCAACGTTCTTGATCTTTCCCAGGGTCGACAACACATCATCCATCTGCCGCATCTCACTCGGCGACAAACGGTCTCCACCAAACGGGTACAACGTCAGCCATCGCGTACCAGCGCGCGCCACACCTGCGGCCAACGCGTCGACTCGCTCTCGCCACTCGACGGCACCGAATGCGGCCCACTCGCGCGGCGTTCCACCTGCCACAACGACATGACCTAATTCGTGGTGGTCACTTTCTTCGAGCGAAGGTCGACCAGTCGGTTTCGGCGACATAGGTGGATTCTCTCACCACAGGCCAGTCACTAGGGTGACATCACCGTGACAGACGCACCTTTGACCACTACCGGGGACCATGTGAGCAATCGTCCGGTGCACATCGCTTGCATCATGGACGGCAACGGACGATGGGCCAAGCGACGCGGCTTGCCACGCACCGCCGGACACACGGCCGGCGAAGAGGCTCTCGCCGCGGTCGTCAGAGCCGCTGCACGGCGAAACATCGGATGGCTCACTGTCTTTGGCTTTTCGACTGAAAACTGGGTACGTCCACGTGCTGAGGTGCGTCACATTCTCGGGCTCCATCGCAAGCTTTTCGGGCGAATTGACGAGATGAACGAGAACAATGCACGCATCGGTTGGATCGGACGCCCATTCGACGAGCCCGGAGCTCGCACCCCCGTTTATGTCCAGAGAGCGATACGCAAAGCCATGGCCGACACCGAACACAACACCGGGCTCGTCGTCACGGTGGCATTTGATTACGGCAGTCGAGCAGAGCTTGTCAGAGCAGCTCAAGCGTGCATCACTGCCGACTCACCCATCGAAAGAGACGACATCGACAGGCATCTATATGCGCCCGATCTTCCACCAGTCGATGTGTTGGTGCGCACATCAGGCGAGACCCGCATCTCGAATTTTCTTCTCTGGCAGATCAACGGTGCAGCTGTGTACTTCACTGAAAAGACGTGGCCTGACTTCGACTCCGACGAACTTGATCGGGCACTGACACTTGTCCGCAGCAACTGAAGCCATAGCGACACTTCGTCGCATCACTGCCCGACTACCCGCCGCAGAAGAACGACAAGGTCAAATAGACATGGTGGCCGAGGTGGCAATGGCGCTCGACAAAGGCCGTCACGTGGTCGTCCAGGCAGGCACCGGAACCGGGAAGTCACTCGGATACATCGTCCCTGTCGTATTGAACGGCAAGCGAACTGTGATCGCCACGGCCACCAAGGCGCTTCAAGATCAGTTGAACGCGAAGGATCTTCCTCTCGTTGCAGAAGAGCTACCCGAGACCTTCACATGGACTGTATTGAAAGGTCGCAGTAACTACGTGTGCCTCCAACGCCTGGATGAACAACTCTCTCCTGACGCACAACTCGAGTTCGGCGACGTAGAGCGAACGAAGAAGACGGCACAGAAGGTGAAGGCCTGGCTTGCGACGAGTCACACAGGCGACATCGAAGAATTTCCGGGTCGGCTCAGCGATGACGCGCGTCGTCAACTGACCGTCACGAGCGAAGAATGCCCGGGAGCGCGGCGCTGCCCGCGTGGAAGCGAGTGTCTGGCTGAAGCAGCCCGCCACCGCGCCGCAGCTTCAGACATCATCGTCGTCAATCTCCATCTCTATGGTCTCGACATAGCAAGCGACGGTGCAGTGTTACCCGAACACGATGTCGTCGTCTTCGACGAGGTTCATCAGCTCGAGTCCGTCATGAGCGATGCAGTCGGCACATCGATCGGGCCCGGTCGGTTGAGTGCACTTGTCTCCGTCGTCCGCGCTGTGTTGATCGACAGTTCATCATGCGATTCCCTCGCCGGCCGCGTGACGATGTTGCGAGCTCTCCTCACACCACACCTTGCGACCCGTTTCCAGACCGGAGTCCCTGCAAACATCGCCACGTTGTTGACCGACGTTCGCAGCGATGCTTCGTCGATTCTCGCTGAGCTCCGTGCAGTCGAAAGTACCAACGACGCACTCAAACAGAAGGTCTTGCGTGCCCAGACGCAGGTGACCAGACTCGTCGAAAGTGTCGACATGTGTCTCATGGCGCAAGACAACCAGGTGCTGTTCGTGGAGGGAACCGACGACAGACCAGTTCTTCGGGTGAGCCCACTACACGTCGGAGATTTCATGAATGCTGGTGTGTGGCACAAGCGCACCGCAGTACTTACGTCTGCCACCGTGCCCTTGAGCCTTCCCCAGCGAGTTGGTCTTCCAGACGAGGGAACCGAATCGCTTTCGGTCCACAGCCCGTTCGACTATCAGTCCATGTCGAAGCTGTATTGCTCACCGGAATTTCCCGACCGCAATTCTCCGAAGTTTGACGAGTTTGTTCACGACGAACTCGAAGCCCTCATCAACGCGGCAGGTGGTCGCACTCTCGCATTGTTCACGAGCAACCGGGCACTCCGCGCGGCAGTTGCAGCGCTTCGCGAAAGAGTGAGCTTCCCGATAGTGACGCCACTCGAGACACCCCGACAGCGATTGATCGAGGAGTTCTTGTCTGACGAGGCCACCTGCATTTTTGCGTCGCAGTCCTTCTTTCAAGGTGTCGACCTTCCGGGAAGGACTTTGTCCCTCGTCGTGCTCGACAAACTTCCCTTTCCGCGACCAGATGATCCGCTTCTTGAAGCTCGACGTGATGCTGTAGGACGAAGAGCCTCGTTCAACATCATCGATCTTCCGATAGCCGCCACGTCCCTTGCGCAAGCCGTGGGTCGCCTCATCAGGACCAACGAAGACCGTGGCGTCGTCGCCGTCCTCGACAATCGACTGGCATCTGCCGGATATCGACGCACGCTCATCGAGGTACTTCCGCCGATGTCACGCACCAGACACCGAAACGAAGTGGAAGCTTTCCTGCGCGACATCACGACATGACAGCGGCCTCCTTAGTAACGGAGACGGCGGAAGCTAGACCTTTCGCAGCTGCTAGTAGCCGAGGCGCTCGATCTTGTCTGGCCGCTTCTGCCAATCCTTCTCGACAGCGACATGAAGTTCTAAGAATGCCCCAGCCGGCATCTGAGCGCGAACGGCCTGACCAACTTCCTTGAGCATCGCACCGCCCTTGCCGATCACCATTCCCTTTTGGCTGTCACGTTCGACGACGATCTCACAACGCACCCGCGGCCACTCCCATTCGGTCACGCGTGTTGCGATGGAGTACGGCAGTTCGTCGGCGAATCGTTCTAGCAACTGCTCGCGCACTAGTTCAGCCACCCACAGGCCCTGCTCGGTGTCTGACGACATGTCGCGAGGAAAATACTCCGGACCTTCAGGCATGGCCGCTCGAAGTGCGGCGACGAGTGCATCGATGCCCTCGCCGGTGCGGGCAGACACTGGAAAATACTCTCTCGCATTCAATGCAGAGACGGCCACCAACTGCTCAAGAGTCCTCTGCCGCGACACCGAGTCGACCTTGTTGACGACGACAAAGGTGTTTTCCATGCGGAGGCGATCGGCAACGTACTGATCACCGCGGCCAAAGGGCTTGCCCGCGTCGATGACGAGACACGTGATGTCGACATCGTCGATCGACTCGAGAGCCGTCGCATTCACACGCTCACCAAGCGCTGTGACTGCTTTGTGCACTCCTGGTGTGTCGACGAAAACAAGCTGACTGTCGGCGCCGTGGACGACCCCGCGAACTCGATGGCGTGTGGTTTGAGCCTTGTTCGACACGATGCTCACCTTGGAGCCACAAATCGCGTTCACGAGGCTCGACTTGCCGACATTTGGTCGGCCGACAAGAGCCACGAAACCGCTACGCACCATTTCAGGCTATCTATGTGCCGTCACGACACCAGATGACCTGCAACACTTGGCACATGGCGTCTTTGCAATTTGGATTGGATCCACGAAAGTGGTTCGAGCGTTCTCTTCCTCAGACTCTCCAGATCGCACTCTGGCTCCTATACATAAATGGTGCATTCGCACTCATCGAGTACTTAGACGGCACCGACGACCTCGGCTATCTCCGTGGACGGTCAGCTCTAGGCGCAGCAACGGGTCTGATCGTCTGCATCTTGTTCATCGGTTCGGGGTTTCTCATCGCCAATGCGAAGCGTTTGGGCTACAACGCTGCCATTGCCGCTGCATTCTCCCCCTTCGTCGTTCGGTTCTGGGCATATTCCGATTTTGAGAGCCGAGCCGGCGTGAGTTTCTCTCTCTGGGACAAGATCACCGGGAACACGCTCATCGGATTTGCCTTCGACGTGGCCCTCTGCGCCCTCATCCTTCACCCCATGAGCCGAAATCATCAGCGCATTTGGTTCCGA
>Ga0129333_10003007_pt1 | contig 15783 bp, 20 predicted proteins | sample CPB6_08_DNA_FD_94474 | JGI IMG/M metagenome (GOLD analysis project Ga0129333, IMG submission 94474) | Freshwater to marine salinity gradient microbial communities from Chesapeake Bay, USA - CPBay_Sum_0.6_0.8_DNA | ecosystem: Environmental > Aquatic > Marine > Coastal | place: USA: Chesapeake...
CAGCAGAAATGATCTCATTTGCATTATTTCTTACTTTATTAAGCTTAGGATAAAGATAGTTGCCAATTACGGTATTCATCTGTTGATTACTAATTCTCATTCCTAACATTTATTTTATAAAAAAAATAAAAATATGGCAATAAATATATATTAAGGATTATAGTAAAGTATTTCACTAGTAGAAGTATCATAATATAATTGTTTTAGACCGGCATTACTGTTTGTACTTCTAATAGGATTTACATAAAAAGCACCTGAATTTTGGGAAGATAACACCAATCCGCTTGCATTCAAAATAATCGAATTAGGATGTTGATCATATTGTCCAGCAAATGTTCCAATAGCGATTGCATTTGCTCCCTGATTAGTCTGCCCAGAAAGATTTCCTATAGCAATACTATTAGTTCCTTGATTATTTTGTCCTGATCCTATTCCTATAGCTACTGCTCTAGAACCTTGATTAGTCTGTCCTGATCCTGTTCCTATTGCTACTGCATAATCAGATTGTTGAATTTGACCAGAAGATGTTCCTATTGCTATACAATCTATTCCTTGACTTGATAGACCACATTCTATTCCTATAGCAATAGAATTAACATTCTGATTTTCATATCCTGAATATGCACCAATAGCAATTGAATTATCTCCTTGATTAGTCTGTCCTGAATTAACACCAATTGCAATAGAATTCTGTCCTTGTATATTTGACCCTGCTTCATATCCTATTGCCACTGAGGCACTTCCTTGACTAGTGCGGCCTGCATAAGCTCCTATTCCAACACCATTCTGTCCCTGTGAATTTGATCCTGCAAAATATCCAACCGCTACTGATCCAGTTCCTTGTGTTGAATAACCTGCCACAGAACCTATAGCTACTGTTGCAAAATTCTGATTATTAGAGCCAGCAGCATATCCTATTGCAACTGATTCAGAACCTTGTGCATTAAGTCCCGCGTCAAAGCCAACTGCTACTGAAACAGTTCCTTGTGATTGAGAACCTGCATTGCATCCTATATTTATATTTTTACTTCCAACAGACCAACTACTAGTATTTGTATTCCAATAAACATAATCTCCAAAACAAGATCCAGCCGAAATGATCTCATTTGCATTATTTCTTACTTTATTAAGCTTAGGATAAAGATAGTTGCCAATTACGGTATTCATCTGTTGATTACTAATTCTCATTCCTAACATCTTTATTTTATAAAAAAAATAAAATTGAATATATGACGATAAATATGAATAAAAGAAAATTATAATATCAAAAATGTCTAGAATTGCTATTGTAAATCAAGACAAGTGCAAACCCAATAAATGTAGACGAGAATGCATAAACAACTGTCCTCCTCAATCAAGCGGCAAAGAAGTAATTAAAATAGTGGATATAGGTGATATTGAAGATATAGGACATAATAAACTAAAGGATATAAAAGATGTGAAGAAAATAGCTAAAATAGTAGAAAGTCAGTGCATTGGTTGCAATATATGTGTTAAGAAATGTCCCTTTGGAGCAATTTCTATTGTTAACCTTCCTTCTGAAAAAAAGGAAGACATTATTCACAGATACGGAGAAAACGGATTTAGACTATACCGTTTGCCTGATCTGAAAAAGAATATGGTTACTGGAATAATTGGTCAGAATGGGGTAGGGAAGACATCTCTTATAAATATACTTTCTAATAATATTATTCCCAACTTTGAGAAATTTGACTCTCAATTTTCTTCAAAACAGATAATTAGTAAGTTTAGAGGTTCAGTGCTATATGACTATCTTAAACAGCTTTACAATAACAACCTTAAAGTATCAATAAAACCGCAGAAAATTAAAAATTCTGTCGGAAATGATATAACAGTTGAACAATTTATAGATTTTAAAGATGACGAAAAAGACTCTATTTTAAATGAACTTGAACTAACACATCTACTGAAAACAAAAGTAAGTTCTTTATCAGGAGGAGAAACGCAGCGTCTATTATGTTATAACACAATGAGATCTGATGCAGATGTATATGTCTTTGATGAACCATCAAACTATCTTGATATTAAGCAGAGATTGACAATTTCTAGACTTATCAGAGAACTTGTAACTTTTAATAGGTATGTTATAGTTATTGATCACGATATGAGTATGTTAGATCTTGTAGCAGATGAGTTGCTTATTTTATATGGAAAGCCAAGTGCTTATGGAATAGTGTCAAATCCAATCAGTACTATGGAAGGTATAAATATTTATTTGGAAGGTTATATTAAAAGTGAGAATGTTAGATTTCGAGAAGAAGAATTTAATCTAAAAACAACAATAGAATTAGATTCGATCCAACTTAAGCAAATAGAGAATATGTCATCTCTTGCTTCAATGATTGAGTATCCTTCTACTACTATTGAGTATGACTCTTATAAACTAATTATTCCTCAAGACAAGATTGATATGAATAGCTCTATTAATGTTATTATGTCTGAGAACGGAAATGGAAAAAGTACCTTTATTAAGTATATAGCAAAGTCTATAGGTGTTCCTGTATCATACAAAGAGCAGACATTGGATATCAGAAAGTATGCAAAGAAAGGTGTATACCCAACTGTTAGAGAATTATTTTACGATAAAATACATATTTCTTATGTAGATGCAAAATTTATTAATGAAGTAATAAAACCTTTAAATATTTCAGGAATTGAAGATAGAACTATAGATAAACTAAGTGGAGGAGAATTGCAAAAAGTACTTTTAATATTGTGTTTAGGAACTCCTGCTAGTATATATCTTATTGATGAACCTTCAGGAAATCTAGATGTTGAAAATCGTTTAACAGCAATAAAGGTTATTAAGCGTCATATTCTTAACAATAACAAGTGTGCTTTTATTATTGAGCACGATATAACAATGGCTATTGCGTTTTCACAAGAGTATACTAGCCGTATATTGCTTATTGACAGAAAATATGAAGATAATCAGAGAGTTTGTAAAGTATCTTCTTATTTAGGATTTAAAGAAGGTATAACTAATTTCCTAAAGTCCCTTGATATTACTATGAGGATTGCTGAACATAATAGACCTAGATTTAACAAGTATAACTCTCAACTAGATAGAGAACAAAAACTAAAAGATGAATTTTATGTTTAATTTGTGTTTAATTTATGTTTCTTATTTTACCCCTTCTTATAATATAAATTATATCATAAGAAATTATTATCTAGATTGTAAAAAAATCCAAAAATATTTTTTCAAAATTTTTAAAACTTTTAAATTTTTCATGAAAATATTTTTTAGAACAAGAATTTATTTTTAGGCCGGGGGTCTAACACACACAATTTTAGAAAATTCTATTGCGACGAAAAACGAACTGTAAAACAGAATAAAAATCGATCCAAAATAAATTTTTCTAAAATGAAATCACAGAGACATTTTGAAGCAAAAAAGAGTCGCAATAGAAAAAAATAGAAAAAAAAATTCTATTGCGTTAAGAACTTAACCTGTAATTTGCTTTAAATAAGCGCAATAGAATTTTTTTTGATAAAAATTCTATTTTTTCTATTTAAAATTTTCATTATCATATAAATATGGATGAAAAGAAAGATATATTTTCCTGTGACTTTTGTAAAAAAGTTTTATCGTCTAAACAAAGCTTAAAACTACACATAAATACAAATAAGAAATGTTTAAAAGATAGAGGAATAGATTTATCTACTATAGAGTCTTTTAAGTGTAAAAATAAAGGGTGTATTTATTCCTCTTTTTTAAAACAGGATATGGATAAACATTTATTTACCTGTAAAAAGAAGAAAGAAAAAGAAAAGAAAGAACGGAAAGATAACATTATACAAGATAAACTTATTAGTCTCGTAGAAACTTTATCTAACAAGCCAAGTATTATAAATAATACAAACACAATTATTAATAATCTAAGACCTATTCCTATTAACGAGGAATATATGAAAGATCAGGCACAATACTTAACAATTGATCACATAAAAAGAGGTTCAATTGGATATAGCGATTTTATACTAGATCATCCTTTACGGGATGCGGTTGTATGTACTGATTTTGCAAGAAGAAAAGTTAAGTATAAAGATGAAGATGGTGATGTTATTACAGATCCTGATATGTATAACATACTATGTTTGTTATTCACCTCTATAAAAGAGAAAAATATAGAGTTAACAAAACAGTATGTAGAAGAACTTTTAGAAAAAATTAAGGTGGAAAATAAAGATTATTTTGAGTTACTACTAAATAAGTTTACAGATCAAGATATTAAATTTTTTGAGATGCTTAAAGGAGTTAAGAATGAGTTATACCACGAAATTGTAAAACTGATATGCACAAAAACAATCAAGATATAAGATAGGATATATAAGATATAAAGAATTATACTATTGTATAAGAAGATATAAGATGCTTTCATATAATATTAGAAATAAAAGTGACTATAAGGTAGTAATGGATATGATTGAGAGAATGTTGAATACAGATGGGCCACAGGGATCTATTGCATTCGGAAAGTATTATGCAACAAAGTATAGGGATATGTTTAATAATATGCTTAGCGAGGATGAAGTTAACTTGGAAATTTTGAATAATGCATTACAAACAGTTGATGGAGATTTGATAGAGGTTCGTAATGATTGTAGACGCCGTATTAGATCATCTTTTACAGATCAAAATAACTATATGATGTCTATGATAACAGACTTTGTTAAGTCTATTTAATAAGTAATAAAATTAAAAATGAATTTAATGGATGTTTATCTTTTAAAATTAAAAACTGAATATGTCTTCTATGTCATCCTCATCTATTCAAGAAGAAGAAAAGCGAGAGAGACGTCGTCAACAGCTTCGTGAGGCACAACGTCGCTTTTATAATACACACAAGAAGAAAGAGAAAAAAGATCCAGTATCTTATTCAGTTGAGTATCAGAGAAGTTACCATAAGTCCTATTATGAAGCAAATAAAGAGAAACTTAATAACAAAGCGAAGCAGAGATATCACGATAAAAAGATTAAAGAGGAAGAAAATAAGACTAAAAAAATTGTAATTACAGATGATAATGAGAATGAATAATTTTATACTATAGTATAAAATTATGCTTTATTTATGCTTTATTTATGCTTTATTTATGATTCAAAAAAAAATACCAAAGGTAGATGGAATAGTACTCTTTAAACTTTCTAATTTTTCTTTGATGTCCTTTACTATATCATCAATAAATAACTTATTATCATCTAGATCTTCTTTGTTAAAACAAACTTTTCCTTTAGTTTTTTTATTTTTTTCAAGACCAACTATAATTGCTTTGTCAAACTTATTTCTCTTATCGTTTCCTCTTCCATCTCTTATGTCAGGAATATGCATAATATAAGGAGGAGTATCATTTAATTTTAGTGAGCAGTATTTAAAAGTGTCTTCATCTCCTAAGTAATATTTTCCTTTGTTCCATCGACAATCTCCTTCATATAGTGTTAAGATTACCTTCTCATCTTTAGAAATATTCATCTCAATTATATATTTTTTATATGTATCTGTAAAGTGCCTTGCCTGTTTAACATTTTGATCTAATCTGACAGTTAGAATATCATTAACAATAAAATTATACATATTCTTCTCTTCTTCAGACTGAAAAATACTTATATTAAAAAGGGGTGTAGAAAGACCAAATGACTTCTTTATCTCAAGTTTTATCGACTCTTCATAAGAAGACTCTGAACAAGAGTCATAAGAAGAGTCATACGAAGAGTCGATAAATAAAGGAATAGTATCTCCAGCCATATTCTTTGCAAACATCTTGAGCAAGTTATAAGAGTTAATATTGTGTAATTAATAAGTAATATATCATTTTTATCATTATCTAAAAGCATATACATAGCGACTTTATTCTTTTTTGAAGAATAAAGTAAAAATATAAAAATATTTAAGCAAAGCTTGTTACTTGAGTAAGTCCAGATGACGGAGATGCAGCAAGAGCCTTTTGTAAAACAGATAATTGAGGATTCTGACCTTGTGCTCCAGTTGAAGCCATCAAGTTTCCTGCTTCGCGAGCAAAACGTGCAGTATCACTGTTAGAAGAAGTACTTCCAAGACCAGCAATCTGTTGTAGAGCACCAGTTCTCAAGTCCTTAGGGCCAGCAGAAGATTGGAACCATCCTTTCTGGCAAGGATCAACACATACAGCCAAGTCACCACGAATCATATCACTTCCTCCTTGAGTGTTAGATCTGTGACCTCCCATCTTTCCGGAAGAGTATACAAATCTGTCATAAAACATAGCATTTGTAGCAGATAGATTATCGGTTGCGCCACTTTCCATACTTGATAAAGGAAGAGTGCCTGAATTTACCAAATCTTCTTTTCCATAATTTCTATTTCCTTTGTCTATAGCAGCCAAATAATTATTAACATTGGCAACATTTCCTGCTGGTCTATTGACCTGTCCTCCATATGCATTAACTCCTTCAGGATTCTGTTCATATCCTTGTACATAGGTGTATCCTTCTACTAGGCCAGCATAATCCATTGGATCTGATTGGTAAGCACTAGTAATTCCCATCTTGTCTAGAGATGGTGGATTATATCTAATCTGTGCTGGTAGATTTAGGGAAGGTGATTGTAGAGGAGTTGACTGATTAAATTGTGGGTAAGAGACATAGTCATTTCTAGTAACTGCAGCTGATCCTAGTCCTAGTTCTGAAGGAGGGGCATAGTGTTCAACTGGGCCCATAGCTCTTGCCAAGTTAGATGTTTGTTGTGGAGCGATTGCTCTTGCTAAGTTAGCTCTTTGTTGATTTAATCTTGAAGAAGCCTGTGCTTGTAGGGTGGAAACTTGTTGTGCTTGTGGCACGCCTTGTCTCTCCATTCTAGCTATTTCAGCAACTTTAGGAGCTAAAGAATTTCCAATAGACTGGGCAAAGTTTACAGAAGAAAGTTGTCCAGTTCTAGGGTTTCCAACTTCTTTAACTTGTACTTTTTGGAAGGTTGGAATCATTCCCCAATCTTCTCTAATATTTTTATCATTTTGATTCATTCCCATTATTAGAGCGCCAAGACCGACAGCACCCAAAACAGTTAAAAGTAAATTGTCACTCATTTTTATAAAAAGAAAAAAAAAATATATAAATATATTTTTTTGTGACTAAATTATTACGAATTAAAAATAATATAACATTCTCTGCATAATGGAATATATTCATCTTTTCCTCCTATACTAACAATATTGTGAATATTTTCAATTTTGTCAATGTTTTCAACGTTCTCTTTATAACATTTATGACTAAAATGAGCCTCTTTAATTTTTTTATAAGCAGCACAAACTTTACAAAATGAAGAGAGTTTTGTTATTCTGTCGCAATAAGATATTAGGCTAAAAATTTCTCCAAAAGTATGTCTATTAAAATCTCCACTAAGTCCTGCTACTATAACTCTCTTTCCCTTTTTTTCTACTAGGTCCAATACAAAATCTTTTAGTCCACTAAAAAACTGTGCTTCATCAATCGCAATAATCATAAAGTTAGAACACAGGTCATATACTTCTTTCTTTAGTAAATTATCTGTCTTTATAGAATCAAAGTCTTTATTTTTATCACTAATGAGTGGATTGTGTGTCGAAAATGATGAGTCTGACCTGTTATCTAAAGAATGATTAATGTATAGTACTTTTGCTCCCATAATAGAAAATACAGTTAACTCCTTAAGAAGATAGTTTGTTTTTCCACTAAACATAGGTCCTATAATTATATCTAGAAATCCACATTTACTGTTTTCTTGGTCAATTGAGATTATTGAGGCAGACATAGAGGTCTTTACACAAACTTTATCTTATATGCCATTCTTATAAATTGAGTTTAGTAAAAGGAAAAGAAATATTTTTACGCAATAATATATTAGTAGTTCTTTCTACTGATATTTCTGCCTCTAAAATTCTATTGATAAGTTTTAGATTCTCATTTCTAACTACATTACAGGTTGATTCGTTATCTAAAACTTTCTTGTTCATATCTTTTATTTTTTTACGAAGTTCTTCATCTTCATTGGATAATTTATCCATTTTAGTATTGATATCTTGAAGAGTTTGTAAAATAGACTGATTAGTTCTCTCACACTCTTCGATACGTTTTAGAAGGGAATGTATGGATATATCTTCACATTTTTCTTCTTTATTATCAATGTTATCAATGTTATCAATGTTATCATCCTCTTTATCACTTAGACTATCACCAGTGTTATCTATAGAAAACCATCCAGACTTTAGTATATCTGGATCCATAGAATGCTTTTTATTATTTGGACTAGGATTAATACTTATATTAATTTTTTTATTATTCGGACTCATAGGACTCATAATGTTCATACTTTATTTATTCCAAATCATATTTTTAAGTATTTATATTTATCTAGGTGCCTTACGTTACTTACGTGACTTACGCGTCTTACGCGTCTTACTAGACTTACTACTAAATGTCCAATTTCCTATAAATTCATCATCTGAGTAGTATTCAAGATCTGGATTTCTTTTTCGTTCTTTATATTCGGGTTTTCGCCTTACTTTTACTCACCGACTCCTTAATAAAATTCGTCAAAGAACTTGACATTTTACTTGATGATTTCTTGGGAATATTTATTAAATATAATTATATTATATTTAATCATCAAAAAATGGATTTTTCTTAAATACTGATACAGGAGGAGTATTTTCTACAATATTTTGTTTATTTTCTTTATTATCTTTCTTCAAAGAATATTTTGGTTTTTCTTTCACCTCCTTAGTCTCCTTAACCTCCTTAGTCTCCTTAACCTCCTTAACCTCCTTAGTCTCCTTAACCTCCTTAACCTCCTTAGTCTCCTTAACCTCCTTAGTCTCCTTAATATCTTCCTTAGTCTTAATTTGGCTATTAATAATCTTAGGTATATCTAAGTATACATCAAAGACTCCAGTTCCTGTCTTTGGCATTTTTCCGAGCATAATACTTGCTGATACTCCATCTGTTGATTCTTTTTCTCCATTAATTCCAGCCTTTAGAAAATTTTCAAGACTTTCTTCAAATGAAGCTTTTGCCATTGGTCCACATCCAACTTTCTTTTGTCCATAGCGGCTAATAGAGATAATAGTTCCTGTATAGACCATAACATCTACTAGTAGTTCAACGTGACTAGAGTTTACAAAAGAGCCATCACTGCTTACTACTTCCATATATTCTTCTATTAAGAATTGACGAGCAGCTTCAATTCCTAAGACATTATATATTTCCCACATATCATTGCACATTGTTCTGTACTTATCTACTAGAGGATTGGAGAATAATCCGTACAGATTACTTCCTTCTGTAGAAATAATCCATTCGTCCTTTCTCTTTTCGAAGAAGATGTCTTTGATATTTTCTATTCCAGAGATCCTGATATTTTGTAGATTTGGAAGAATCTTGTCTTCCATATGAATAACACGAACAATATCATCAGGAATAGTATCCTCTTTACCCTCAAAATTTAAAGGTTCTTTCTTAAAAATTGTCTTTGTAGTTGTAGTAGGAGAATCTTCATCTTCTTCATCTTCAATTTCGCTCTCCTCTTCTTCTTCTTCCTCTTGTTTTAATTCATCGGCCGTTTCTGGTGGTTGTTCAAAAATATTTTTGAGCTGTTCTATTTCAGTAAAACAGGACTCGTCAACAAATACGTCTAAAATTCCCTTCCAATCTGGAGTATAAAGTACAGTAGCGTCTGCATATTCATTCATAATAGATTTAGCAACCATTTTCAAAGTAATTTTGTACTCATATAGCACAGAAATATCAATAAAAAATCTAAGACGCCATCCCAAATTAGATGGTTTAATATCATATAAATCACAGAATAAATAGTGCCATTCTTCCAAAGGATCATCTTTAATAAGCTCGTATGACTTAATTAGACGTTTAAACGTGATATCTGTCATAGAATTTCCAATTTTTTCTCGTAGTTCAGAAATGTCTTTAAAATCATCGTTAAGATAGATCAAACAGTTAACCATTTTTGGAGATTTTGTGGCATTAAGTAGTTCTGAAAAACGTGGAACACCAACTACAACTGTTTTTACAGAAAGACCGGCAGCGTGAAAAGAGTTGAGAGTAGTTTGTGTTTGTCTTTCACCAAGACTTGTACTTGCGTTAATTCCTACAGCTAGGCCTCCTTCAGCTAATGTTTTATAGTAATACTTGACAATTTCATCCTTGAATTTTTTATACATTTCTGGATAGATACTGATATTACACAAGTCATTATAGAGACGTGTTCTTATACGATTTGCAGTAGATTTTGCAACATACTCTGGAAGAGACATATTAAGAGGAATAGCCATACATATATCCTCAATCTGTTCTTCTGTTAGAGGGATCTTCTTTGATGAGTAGACAATGCTAGTCATTATTATAGTTTTGTTTTTAAAAAATTTTTTAAGAGTAATTTCATTTTTAATTATAAATAAATGTATAACAAGTTTAATAAGGCGACGGTTAGTAAAGTTGATGCTAAAGGACTCTTGGCTAGATCAAAACTCTTATCTAACATATCTAACAAAGTGAATAACCCACATAACAATCCACATAACAACCCGCATAACAATCCACATAACCAAAATAATCCAAATAATTTAGAAATTCCTACGTTTAACATATTAATTGCAACTATAGGAAGAGATTCGTTAGAGACATTATTAGAATCTTTATCTGATCAGCTTACAGATAGAGACTGTATAACTATTGTATTTGATAATAATACAATAAGGCCTTTAAGAAATAGTGAAAAATTAAAGTGTAAAGTAAATATATATAACGAGAAATCAAAGTTGGGATACTGGGGACACGGTATTAGAAACAAGTATGCTAAAAGTCTAGAATACAGAGATTTTATTCTTCACGCAGATGATGATGACACGTACTTTCCTAATGCCTTTGAAAAATTAAGAGAGATATGTAAAAGTGGTGATATGTTGTATATAGCAAAAGTTATATATAGAAACAAGAGGATAATTCCGGGAAATAATATGATAAAAGAAGGAAATATTAGTACTCAATGTGGCATAGTTCCATATAGATATAATCTAGATGGAAATTGGGGACATTTTTATGGAGGAGATGCAAATTATTATAGACAAATAATTAATAAGTTTAGAAGATGTAAGATATTAGATGTGTATCTGTATAATTATGAAAACTCACAAGAAAATTTTGAGTACTTTAAAACATTAACTTCTTCGTCTGTCTAATTAACCTGCCATTTTTTCTGCATAATAATTAATTCCAAAGTGTTTTTTTATAGCATCAATATAGAATTTGTCACATTCTATCATATCAGTATGGATTAACTTTATTAAAATTTTTGATATTTTACTGGTCAAATCAGATATATTTTTATATAAAACCATATTGCATATGTTATCCATCCAACCGTCTACTATCTCGTAAAAAACAGAGTATACACAATTTTTAATGTATATTTCTGATATCTCTTCTATAAAGTCACATAATTGTATGTTTGACATTGCTGTATAAAAATATTCAGAATTTTCCTCGTTAATTTGGAGAGTCTTGAATATATTAATAACATCTTGTGCATCTGTTGAGTGCTTAAGTTCATATAAAAAATCCTCCTCCATTTGTTTTTAAAAACAAAAAATAATATAACTTGAAATTCATTTTTATATTTCTTCTTCCATTTCTTCTATGCTTATTATTAGATTTGTGCTCTTATGTTTTAGTATATTTCCTTGTCCCTCCATAATTATTTTTTTAGAGTTCTCTATGATATCTATAAGTTTCTCTGCTGTTATTGTAATTATTACTTTTTTGTTTTCTTCTGCAAAAATATTAGCATTATATCTTTTATAAACAATGTTCAAAATAACTGGGATATATGGGTCAACAATTGCTAAATTAACTTTGACAATATAATTAATATCTATATCAAAATTGTTATCATAATTATGCATTTTATTGAGATTTGACATCATTTTTGTCATATTTGTAAATAAATCGTTAAAATTTTTAAATTCATTAAAGAAATCGTAAGGATTTATATTTTGCATATTTGATGAATTGGTCTGTGAATTGGTACGCGAATTCTTGTTTAGTATTTCTACTCCTATTTGGTGATAGAGGAGTCTTTGATTTGGGTCTCCTAGTATATCTAGTATTTCTTTTGTCTCTATAAATTTTTTGGAAGATTCCTCCTTATTTTCGTTCTTGTCAGGATGATGCTTTAATAAAAGCTTCTTTCCTTCTCTCCTTAGTTCTTCATCGGATAGATCTGGAGATAGCCCTATTTTTTGATATAATATAGTATCTTTCATTTAATATTTAAAACATTATATTAAATATTAATATAAATATGAAAAGAACTATATTGACATCTCTTTTGTTTTTATATCCAATTAATGTATCATACGAGCATAGGGATAAATTAATGTTAAATATGAATAGCTTAGGTATGGCTATATCTTTGATAAATCATTCACATTCTTTTCATACCGATAATTTTAGAAGAAGATTGTTTGGCTTTATTGATCAAAAGTATATGATATTATTTGGTCTTTTTGTTTCATATCGTTGTCTTAATAAATCTCCTAATATTTATTGTTTTTTTAGAGTGCTTGGAAATTTGGGTCTTATATCTTATATTTATTTTTATCTACTTGAAGGACTTAAACAGAAAGAGAGAATGCTAGAATCGTATACAGAAATACAGAAATATCTTCATATGTTACTTCATTTTATTGCGATTGTTGGATTTACAGATGCCTATAAAAAGTATTACTTGAAGACTTTAAAGTGATCTTATTATTTGAGAGAAATAATAAGACAAGACTAAAAAACTGCAGCTATTAGAGTTATAATTTGAGGATTTACGTTCAGTGTAGCTAAAAATTTTGCTAAAGCATTACTACATATTAGTTTTATTAATCTTTTGCCCAACCACCCCACGCCTTTAAAACTAGACGTAGTACATTCTTTGCACAACTTGGCTTTCTGATCTTCTTCTCTAATAGAAGAGTGTCAAAGTCCTTCTTAAAGGCTTGCTTTGGTGGTAGATTTGATAGACAGTTTTCACATCCAGCATCATCAACAAAGTCGTCTAGTTTCTCCCAAGAGTGGACTAGAGCAACAGTGTGTACGTGTTTGTTAGAGGTGATGTCAGCGGCCTTTGAAATTGCCATTCTGTGGTTCTTGTCTCTTACATCAAAAGTTACATAGTCAGCATTATTCTGACTGATCAATTGATCTAGAGGAATATTTACGTGACAACTGTCATAGGCTAAAACCTTTCCATATAGGCGTAAAAGCTCTAACTCCTCTTCCTCAAGATCTCTTGAACATACAAGTAGAAAAACTGGATTTTCAGCACTTGCTAATTCATCCTTGTGGGCGACTTTTTGTTCTTGCACTTTTAAAACCGAAGACACTTGTACCTGTTGAGGTACAATGACGTCTGGTAGATTCATATTATCCAAAACGTTCATTTATTAATAGATAAAAATAATTTTACTAATTTTTCAATTCTTTCATTTGTAACTTTTTTATAATCCTCCACACTTTGTTTATACTCTTTTAAATCATTTACCTCCTGTTGTAAAGCCTCTGAATTAACTTTTACTACATCAACCGATTGTGTGTTATCTTTTTTATGTAATTCTAAGTCTATACACATTTGAGACATTCTAGACTCTACATCATTCTTATGCATTTCGTGAGACTCCTTTAGTCTCTCTAACTCGCCAGAATGAACATTTAATTTATCTGATAACTCGGTAAGTTTAGATTCTGAATCTACCTTACTACTCTTTGGTAATCCGACACTCGTAATGAGTTTAGTATATTCTTCAAGATTATCCAAAATATCCATTTTTATTATAGAAAATAATAAAAAAATTAATAGTAATTATGAACGATATACGACAAAACGTGCAATAGACAATCTGACATATCATCCTTCTTTTTCTTCTTTGTAATCATATCAATTGTATCCATATCACCTCTCAATGTCCATATCTCATTAGCCTTCTCAATTGCCCACTTTTTTCTCTTTGGCTTATCCAGTCCAGCAGGCGCTCCAAGAATCTGAGTCTTATTATAAGAGGGAAACTCTACAATTTTTTTACTATTGCCATACCTAAACAAGAAATATGAATAAGTATGCTGAGCTATCTTAATAGCCATAGTATTGATACTCCTGCCAAAACTCATCTGTTGTTCTATAATAATCGTCGAACACTTATCAAAATACTCCTTATGATTGTCTAATAGTTGAGTAAGCCTCAAAAAAATATTAGAATCTAATGCCTTACTGCCCTTTGGCTTACTCTTAACCTTGGTCTCATCTTTAGTCTTTCTACCTTTGCGTTTCTCTTCCTTCTCTTCCTTCTCATCAAAATCAATAGTTATGTCGTTATTTGAACATAGAATTGTCTTTCCACAATGATAAAACTCCTCTAGAAAATCTATATACTTATCAGTCGGTGTTACATCCTTCCTACCATTCTTGACAAAACGATCCTTTTTATCAGGGCAAATAATATCCTTTAACATATCCTTGTCTACTTCCTCAATAATAAAGGCAAAGTTTACCTTTCCGGGATCAAAGGCCACAAACCACTCCTTATTATCTTTAGAGTCACACATACTTATTTCTTATTATAAGGATTATTTCTTTATAATCTCTTTGAGTTCTTTGAGTTGTTTATTAATTTCCTTTATCTCTTTTTGAAGATTTTCAGTGTCATTCTTAAGAAAATAATATGATTGTCTTATGTTAGATATCAAAAAAAAAGTATATATTCCTCCAAAAAAGAAACTTGAAAATGCTGGTCCAAAAAGAATAGGATCGTCGTAGTTACAAGTAGAATATTTCCTACTATTTTTAAGGATATTTTTAAAATTTCTCGAAAACATAATATTTTTTATGATATAAAATAGTCTTTAAATAAAGGTTGCAAATCCTTGACAAAGAGGCTTTCTTATCTTTCTAATATTCTGAGCAATCTCAAAACAGTCTTCATTAGTTAAAGAATCGTCCTTTACTTTCTTTGCTATATTCTTAAAAATTTTTCTAAACTCTCCTGAAGATTTCTCTAAAGTTTTTATATGTTCTCCCTTTACATCTAGTGTAATTCCTTCTTCTAAAAATCCTTCTATAGTAAGGCAATGTTTTAGTATACAGTCTTGACATCTCTTTCCCATTTGGAATAGATGGTCCTCTAGTAGAATCATATTCTTAGCAGCCTCTCTCAAGTTAAATCGTGGATCCATAATAGGAAATAATTGTCCTGATCCTCCACATATATTTTTTACACCATCTGGATCGGCAGAGCAAGAACCTCCATCATTATTATCATTATCGTCATTATTACTCTTTTGTGGAGGAGCATAAGATTCCTTTATTTTATCAGTATCTACTTTGACTTTATTCTTATCGAATCTATCATATTGTATTGTGCTATCTAAATCAAGAGGTCTATTAGAATTATTGAGAAGTTTAGAAAATACTCCATTAGTTTCATCTCTAGTTCCTCTATAGTTATTGTCAAAACGATAGGAATATACCTCACCTGCGCCGACATCTTTTAGATTTGGTCCATATGAGTAATTAATTTTTTCTTCTAATGTTTCATCTGGTATATACTTGTTTACTTTTGGAGGAACTTCGTATACTACAGCATTGGGATTAATAAATTTTCTATTATCTAGGATAGCTGTAGTTGGATTTCTATATAAAGATGCATACATTTTTATTTATTATATACATTTTTTATAAATTATAAAATTGA
>Ga0129333_10003009_pt1 | contig 15782 bp, 22 predicted proteins | sample CPB6_08_DNA_FD_94474 | JGI IMG/M metagenome (GOLD analysis project Ga0129333, IMG submission 94474) | Freshwater to marine salinity gradient microbial communities from Chesapeake Bay, USA - CPBay_Sum_0.6_0.8_DNA | ecosystem: Environmental > Aquatic > Marine > Coastal | place: USA: Chesapeake...
CTGTGGTGGTCGTTGTCCCACAGGTACTGCCGCAGCTTGATGTCCTTGGCAAAGTCCACGCCAGTGGGGTTGCCAGTGGACATCCGGGCGGCTTCAAGCGGGGCGTTATCGTCGCCCCAGTGTCCGATATACCGGACGGTCACAGGCACGACCCGGACGTGGACAGAAACACCAGAACCGTGACGTGTGTGACGATGATCACACCAAGCGCCAGCGAGTCCCATACCGACCACTCAAACGACTGCACGGCCTGCCTTCCTTCTTGCGTGGTCGATGCGGGCATTGGCAATCTCGGCGTACTCTTCCGATAGCTCAAAGCCCACGAACTCAAACCCCTCCAGCATAGCAGCCTTGCCCGTGCTACCGGAACCCGAGAACGGGTCCAAGATGGTGCCGCCGGGTGGCGTAATCAGGCGGCACAGATACCGCATCAGGTCCGTTGGCTTGACCGTGCAGTGCGTGTTCTTGCGCTTGGTGATGCTACCAAGTGAGCCGTCAGCGCGCCCCTTCATCCCACCGGCGGTCTTGGTCGCAAAGTCGTCGAGACCCTCATCGCGGTCGGCGGCGCTGGCCTTGCTGCAATAAAAGAACCTTGCCGCCGACCCGTGATCCGTGATGCCCTTGTCAAACTTCTGCACGGTTTTCAAGTCGCCCTTTTCCACAAACCGAAAGCCGCCCGTCACCTTGCGTGCGCCGTACTGTCCCGATACGTTCGGAAACAGCTCCACCACCTCGTCGCTGCCGTCGTGCAGGATGTTGGCCGGCCAGCGTCCCTCCGGCATTGGCGCTTGGTAGTCGGGCAACTCATAGCTGGTGCTGTTGCCCGGAACACCCCCACCGTGCCGCACGCGCCCGGCTTCCGCACCGTGGCCCGGTATCCGGCAGGCGTCAATATTGAGCGCCCCGGTGCCGTAGGTCAGGGTGTTTGCCGCCACGGTTCCATCCAGCGGCTTGCGGGCCAGCACGATAGGCTCAAAGGCCGGCTTGAGTGCCGTGCCCCAGCCCTGCCACTGCTGGGCCTCGGGCGTAATACCGATGTGCGCTTCCATATCCCCGCCAACTCGGGTGAACCCCGCACCCAGTCCGGCCGTGTTGAAGGCCGTGCCGCGATGCCCCATCGCGCCTAGCATCTTGTCGATGGCGGGTGCGAGGTTATGAGATTTCGGAAAACCCGACGAGTAAACCCACATGAGGCTATCCCTGATCTCAAACCCGGCATCTTCAATCGCGCACGCCATACGGTGATACGTTCTCGTGCCGCCGAACGCCAGCAAGTGACCACCCGGTTTAAGCACCCGCAGGGCGTGCTTCCAAACGTTTGCATCGTATGCCACGCCGGAACTATCCCAGTTGCGGGCCATGAAGTTCAGCTCGTAGGGCGGGTCAGTGACAATGGCATCAATGCTGTTTGGCTCAAACCAAGACATGCCCTCGCGGCAGTCGGCGACGATTACAGCCATCAGTCCTCCAAATCGAGGTGCTCAGCCGAGTACTGACAGACAAGCGAACAGTATCGGTTGTATGTCCCAACCATCTTCTCAAAGTCGCTGCCACACCACAAGCACTGATCAGTTTCCACGGAGTACCTTCCTCAAGGCGTCAATGTTGGCTTCGTCCTTGTCCATTTTGATCAGATATGGACCCTTGAACCGCAAGCAGTGTTCCCACCCTTGCAGGGCTTTCTCAAGCGCCGCTTCAAGTTCTTCGATGCGTTCCAGTGTTCGTTTGGTTTGGCTCATGATTTCAGGATGTCGTCCAGCCGCAACTCAGCAGCGTGAACAGCGGCGACGTTTACATTGTTAGGGTGATTGGACCACTCACGGAAAGCCTCGATGACCCCCATGGCAGCGGAGAACCGCTCCTCCAGTTTAGCGATTCTGTCCTCGTCGGCCTGTTTCATGGACGAGATTTGCAGCAGCATTTCGCTGATCACTTGATGGTCCTCCCGAAACCAGCAAGGAAATCCCGCGCCTCCTGAATCACCGCCGGGTCCGTTCGCACCGGGATGCCGGCATTGAACGCCGCTAGGCGAAACGCCTCAAGGCGCTCCTCGTCGTCCAACAGCCACCCGTCGAAGTCCTCGTCACTGGCATCTGGCGACAGTCCGTAGCCCGTCACGTCGATGACCATGCGAACGCGCTTGACGTAGATGCCGGTGTCCAAAAGAACCGGCACGGGAAAGTCGATAAGCGTGACGTACTGCCGGTCTGCGTGCTTAGGCTGACGCCCCTCAACGAACGCCTCAAACTCAAACATCGGTGTTCTCCATGGTGTTGACATCGTAGAAATACGCACGGCTGGCTTCCGTAGCCCACTTGCCAGTCGTCTCGCATTTCCAGACGTGGGTGTTGACGAAGTAGTCCGGCCGCGCCACGAAGGGACTCGTGACGAACGCCGGGTCGGCCCACAGCATCCGGTTGTTTGGCTGGGCGGCAAAGTTGCCGTTGGCCAGCCGGATGATGTGGGCACACTTGTGGCCGATCTCGCCGGGGTTCTCGGCGTAGGTCGAACCGTACCAATCGACGGTGAACATGTATTCGCCGTCGTACCACTGACCGTCCTTCAGGACCGTGCGAACCTGCGCCCGGTCGATGTGGCTGTAGGTGTGGACGGCCACGTCATAGCTCATACAGTCCCACAGTTGCAGGTCGCCCAGCTCCATCGCAGGAGCCGACTCCTTCCAGCACAGGGCATGGATGGGCAGGCGGGCAATCTGCGCGCCGTCTTCGGTCAGGACGTGGAAGCCCAGCGCCCGCCCCTGCACGGACGATATTCCGAATACGAGGCAGGGGACGTGTTCGCCCTTCTCGCGCACGAGGTCGTACAGGAACTCGGCACGGACAAACGCCTGAAACACAGGCACGTCGGCATTAAGCGTAGCCATTACTTCAACTGGTCCTTTGCAGCTTCGGCGTACTTGGGATGACACCGCTCGATGTAGGGACACACCATCTTCCCGTTGTGGCACGGGCTGTTGAACTGGACGGGACTGGCCATTGGAAACACGTCCTTGCTGATGCCGTCCACGAGCCGCTGGCGACGTGCCATTGTCTCCTCGGCAAGCTCGGGGTCGTAGTCCGCAATCACCACGTCGTTCGCCCGCAGGAACCCGATGCCAATCGCGTCAGGCCGCTGGCCGGTCAGGTGCTCATACACCCAGCCGTACAGCAGGAGCTGGGGATGGTGCGCGACCTTGTACGAGTCCTTGTGCGTGCGGCTGTTGGTCTTCCAGTCGATGATGACCAGCTTGCCGTCGATGGTGCGGGCGACTAGATCGAGGAAGCCCTTGAAGCTCTCGCCGTACAGGTCCACGTCGAAGGCGTACTCCACATCCACCACATCCTTGATGATGAGGGGCTTGGTGTGCGTCTCGATGATCTCGCAAACGTCAATGTAAACATCAACGAAGCTGACCGAGCGCCAGATGTCGCCCATCTTGTACGCGCCCTTGTCCAGTGTCTCCTTCTTCTTGGGAAGGCCGGACGCGCCGAGGGCTTGCTGCCAACTGGCAGTCATCGCCAGATTCTTCGGCACTTCCCCGGAGGAGGTGCGAATGGCGTCCGGCCCGCGATAGTCCTTGCTGGCGCGGAACTTGAGCTGGGCGTACTCGCGGCGGTAGTCGTCCAACAGGCGACGGATGAAACCGAGCTTGGCCTCCTCAAGGAAGTTGAACCAATAGTCCTTGGCGATGACCGGTAGGTCGCCGTCCTTGGCCTTGTAGAACTGCTCAAGGATAGCGTGCGCGTGGACACCCACCAGCGTGTGGTAGTTGCTGTTGTCGGGTCTGTTGTCCGGGTCAGCGATGTACCACAGGCGGTACTTCTCGCCGCACGCCTGATACATTTCCAGTGCCGAATGACTGTAGCTTTTCACTTCTTCCAGCTTTCTTCAATCTTGACTTCGACAACGACGGGCACCTGCGTCAAGTACCGCTGCCCGGATTCCACCATTCGATCTTGCATCACCGCCGCACAGATTTCAGCATCGTCCTCGTCCACCTCAGCAATAAGTTCGTCGTGGACGCCAAGTAGCAGCGGCATCTCGTGGGTCAGCAGAATCTGCGCCCGCTTGAGCATGTCGCCGCTGGTGCCTTGGATGCGGTGGTTCAGGGCTTCCGAATAGCCCGTGACCCACCGGCCCCGGCCCTCTGCTGTAGATACCAGCAAGCCTTCTTCGCCAGCCACCTTCAGGCGCTTGCCCATCTCGCGATGGTACCCTGCCACGCCTGCGTACAGGCTCATCCACATCGTTCGCTTGGCCGCCGCTTCATCCAGTGTCCAGCGCAGGTCATAGTCCTTCCAAGCAAGTTCTTGCAGCTTCTGGGCACCTGCACCGTAGGCTAGCCCGAAGTTCAGGGCTTTGGCGTCTTGGCGAGCCTTGAGCAGCACCGGGTCTTTGGCGTGCATCAGTGCTTCCGCCTTTTGGTAGGCGGGCAACAGGATGCCCCATGACGTGTCGCTCAAGTTGAAGTGCATCATCGCGGCGGTCAGCAGGTGCAGGTCGAGGCCGTCCTGAAACGCCCGGGTCATCGTCTGGTCGCCGAAGTATTCCGCCACCAGCCGAAGCTCGATGTTGGAATAATCCGCGATGACCAGCTTCTTGCCGGGCCTCACGCGGAAGCACTCGCGGATGCGGCGACCCTGAGCGGAACGCGAAGGTATCTGCTGCAAGGCCGGACGCTCGACGCTGGCCCGGCCCGTCGTGGTGGACGTGACCTTGTAGTCGCAGTGGATGCGGCCCGTGCCCGGATTCACGTGTCCCGGCAGGCTGGACACATACGTGGACAACAGCTTGGTCAGCCGCTTGTACTCAATGATCGCGTCGATGATGGGGCTGTCCTGCCGGAAGTTCTTCAGGTCTTCCGACTTGTACGAAGTGGCCGGGATGCCTGCGTTGTTCAGGCGTTCGACCATCTTGTCGTTGCTGTTGAACGGGACATCTTGGATGACGACTTCGCCCTTGGTCATCTTGACACGACCCGTCGTGGTCAGGACCGGCTCCCCGTCGCCGGCCTCGTACAGGGCGGCGCGGATGCCTTCCTTCAGCATCTCGATGTCGTTCGTCCACTCCGCCTCAAGAGCGGCACAGTAGTCCACGTCGAACGGCATCCCGTTCAGCACCATCCGGGCGACCGCTTCGGTGTGGTTGCAGTCGATACGGAACAGGTTCAGCAGGCCCGGCACCCGCTCCATCTCAGTGCGCTGCACCTTGGCCAGACGGCTGGCGTAAATGGCGTCGAAGGCCGCGTAGTTGAGCTGCCGGGGCGTGAGGCTGGTGCCCTTTCGGAAGCTGGTCCGCACCGCGACATCCTTGTCCATCTCGACACCGAACCGTCGCAGCACGGTGTCGCCGAGCGACAGCTTCATGTGCGGCTTGATGCCCTGCTGCGGCACGCTGTACGTTCCGTCCGGGTTGATGATGCGGCCCTGTGCCAAATCGTACTCGGCAATCTGGGTATCCCACACCGGACCCATCCGCAGGGGCGTCTCAAACCGGAAGGCGTGGATGAGGTGGCTGTGCTCAAACACGGCGTTGTGAATGATCTTGGTGACATCGGGGGACTCAAGGTACTTGCGGAAGAAGTACGCACCGTCTAGCCCGGCGAGGTAAGACCCGGGCGGCACCTGCACGACCCAGACCTCGCCGTTGTTCTCAATCTGGACGGTGGCCACGTCGCCGTCATGCGGGTTGATGCCAGAGCGCCGACCGTCCGGCAAGTCCACTACTTCCGTTTCTATGTCTAAGCCGCTAATGCGCTTACCGACCCACTTTCCGGCGTCGTCAAAGAACATAGCCAAGAACTTGAAGTCGTGAACGTGGTGGATAGTGTTCATAAGTGCAGTATACCTTCTTCGTGGTCACACAACAAGAGGCCGCTGCCTGATAGACAGCGGCCCCGTGGTAGGGAATCGACTACGCGAGCGCCCGAGTCACCTTGCGAATGGCACGGCGACGCAGCTTGAGCAGCTCAAGCTGAGCGTCGATTTCGGCCTGCGCTTCTTCCGGGGACTTGTCGCCAATAGCCTCCGCCGCGATGGCGATCAGCTTGTGCCGATTCTCCAGTCGCTCGATGCGGGCAACCCGCCGCTCGCGGCCTGCTGCGGCCTTGGCGTCAAACTCCGCCAACTCCGCCTTATATGCGTTGAGAAGCTGCGCCACTGACCGACGCGAACGAACCTTTGCAGCACTAGTCATAAGTACCTCCGTATTCAGTTTAGACAGCGGCCACTCGACCGTCAAGGCCGACGCTGACTTCGCGCACGGCAAAGCGCGGCTCGGTGCGATAGATGCGGTTGCGAGTGTAGAACTGCCGCCGGAATACCGGGTGCTCGTCCACAATGTCGGCCACATACGCGCCTGTCTTGCCCGGCGACGACCGGATCACGCGACCGATGCGCTGAAGGGCGCGGGTGGATGATGCGCCCGCCCCGGCGAGAATCAGGGCATCTGCGGCCGGTAGGTCCACGCCCTCGTCGCAGAGGCTAGTGCCAATAAGACACCGCACGTTACCGGCGCGGAAGTTATCGAACGCAGCCTGTCGCACGCTCGCACTGTCGCTGCCTTCGACAAACACGCTGCCCGGAATCAAAGTCTCAAGTGCTGTACCGTGGTCAATCTGCTTGACAAGTACAAGCACGCGCCTGTCCTGCGCCAGTTGTGCTGCCGCCAGACTTGCCACGAACTGGTTGCGAGCGGGGTCGTCTACAACAATGGCGCGGTACGCCTGACCGTACTTCTGAATACCAGCATCCAGTCGCCGCAGGTCAGGCGGTATCTGGCGACGGTACACCACAATGTCAGGCGGTACCAGAAAGCCTTGGTCAATGAGGTCACTGGCAGTGATGCGGTACTTCACCGAACCGCACGCAGCCTCGATCATCATGTCGTGCCCGTCGTCACGCCACGGGGAAGCGGACAGGCCGACAACGAACGGCGCAGCAACAAGGCGACCGCGCACCGAGAACACGGTAGGCGCGGCTACGTGGTGGCACTCGTCGAAGATAGCCAACTGCACCGTCTTCAGATAGTCGTCGTGTCGGCCCTTGGTCAGGGTCTGGAACGTGGCCACGGTGACGGGCCGGATGTCGTCCTTGCCGCCGCCGATCTGGCCCACTTCGATGCCGAGGAAGCGGCTGAACTCCCGCCGTGCCTGTGCCAGCAAGTCCTTGGTGTGGACACAGAACAGGGTGCGCGTCCGCATGAGCTGGATAATCTTGGCGGCCATTACAGTCTTGCCCGCGCCAGTCGCAGCCTGCAAGATGCCGCCGGGCCGTGCGCCGCGAACGACGGCCAGCACCGCGCTGGACTGATACGGACGAATGGGGAACGGGGCCATGGACATTTCCACAGGCTCAACCGGCGTCTCGTCGATGTTGAGCTTGTACGCCACGCCCGCCGTGTCCAGCGCCGCCACCACACGGTCGAGCAGCCCTGCGGGGAATTTCCACAAGTTATCCCGGTGGTGGTGGAGCAGCGTGACCATCTGCTCCTTGTCATTGGCAGGCTGATACGACAGCACAGCCACCATGGAGCGCAGCGTTGGTCCGGGCGGAAGCGGTCCCACAATCGCCCACATCTTTCCAACTACGATGTGCATCTTGTCTCCTTGACAACATGTTTGTTTACTGTAGACTTAAGAAATCGGGCGGACGTGGCCCACACCGCGTCCCTCCTATTACCTGACCCCTCGGGGTCGCGGTTGTTCGTCGGTGAAACATCCGAGTCGCCGTCCCTCACGGGAGGTACCCGATACACGCAGGGGAAGGTTACTCCATGACCTTCCCCTGCACTGTTGCGTGGGTCAGTACCCGAGCGCCTTGGCCACGGTGTCCATCTCGATTTCCATACGAGACATGACAAGAGTCATGGCCCGCTTGAGTGTCGAGCGATCCAGCATGTCTTGGTGGTCGCCGCCCTCGATGTCCTCAATCACGGAGGACAGACCCTCAAGCGTGGAGCCCAGCAGGGCGATATAGGACTCGCTCGTGTCAACGTTCTTGTGGTACGCCATTGGTGATCTCCATGAAAAGGGGGCGGGCCGAAGCCCGCCCCTTGGGGTTACAGTTACAGATTGAGCGCCCGACGCAGAAGGATCATCATATGTTCGATGACCTGCGGCGTGTTGACCCCGGGGCCAACGTGCTGGAGCACTTCGCCTGCCAGCTTGAACGCCAGCGGATGAAGCTCCGAGATTGCTAGAGTCTTGGAAACCTCGACCGGGGCAGGCACGTCCAAGATGACGTGGTCAGGCTCGACGACCTTGTGGCCGGGCGGCAGCGGCACGTTGTCCAGCACGGCGGTCAGCACGTCGTCGTCCACGGTGCGGACGGCAGGCTGCTCCACCACATCCCGCGCCTTAGGCGGACGGCCGCGACGCTTGGGTGCCGCAGGGTCGGGACCGCTCACGTCGGACACGACATACGGCTTCACACCCGGGTGGATGGTGACAGCGGGCGTGGGCACAGGCTCCACTGGCGTCTCAGGCAGCGGCGCATCGTAGTCGTCCGTACTGGGCCGAAGCTCAACGGACGAGTCGTTGGTCAGCATCAGCATCTGCGTCACCTGCGTGTCCGTCCAGTGCACGTGACGCCGCACGTTGACCTTTCGCATGATAGCCTCCAGCGGCTCCGTATCGAACTCACTGTGCTCCATGACGTAGGCCATGAACAGTTCGCGGGCTGTGTCGGTGTCCGGGGCGACTGCCGCGAACAGCTCGTACACCGGGGTGTCCGTCTCGAAATCGTCGATGACGAATTCGTTGCGTGGCTCCACAAGCACAGCCGGAGCCACCACAGGCGCGGGTGCAGGCGTCGGCTCGGGTGCCCGCAACAAGGCAGCGTCGGCCATGGCGAACAACTTGTACGGGGCGAAGAAGCCCTTGCCGGGACCGTCAGTAGGAGTGACAGCCACGACACAGGTTCCGCCAAGGATGTTGACGCTCTTGATGCGCCACTTGCTGCCGCCGGGGTGCGTCATGTACTCGGCCGCCAAAACGATTTCCGACCCGACACTGTTCTTGAGAAGGGTCTGCGCTTCCGCCGGGGTGAGTGAACTAAGTGCGTTCACGGTTGGTCCTTTCAGATGATGCAGGCGGGGCCGAAGCCCCGCCCGCTGGGTGAGTTACGCCTACAGCGCCACGAGAGCGCCGACTTCCATAGCAAGGAGGTCGAACTCGTCACGGGTGAGCTGTGCAGGCTCCTTGCCGAACGACGCTTGGCTTGTCGCCTTCACGTCTGCCCACGATTGGCCCGCCTCCTTCGCGCCCCGCATCAGGGCTTGAAGGTCCGAGGTGGACACCTTCGCAGGTGCGGGTGCAGGTGCGGCCACCGTAGCGATGGGTGCTCCGCCGCTGCCCTTGCGGCGCTCGATCTCCTCACGGAGCACAGCGCGCTGAGCTTCGTTGGGTGATCCGTCGCGGTTACGGGCATTGGCCGCGCCCCACTCAAGGGACTTGATATCCACGCTGGGATCGCTGAAGTGCTTGCCCTTGCAGGAGCCGTACCACAGCATCCCGTTCCACCCGCCGGCGTTGCCACCTGCGGCTGGCGTGAACGTGGCACCGCCCGTGTTACCGGACGATCCGACAGCATCCCCGCCGTACAGGCTGGAACCCAGCCCGTGCTTGGCCCACGCCCGCCGGAAGGCCATAGCCTCCGCATTGGAAGTGGGATCGCCGTACGACGACGTGCTCTTGGCCTCGTAGCCAATGGCTTCCCGTACGACGTTGCCGTCATCAGCAGGCACCGTGATGCGATAGATGACGGCGACTGCGTCGCCAAGGTCTTGCACACGAGCCTCCCCGGACCAGCCGGGGGCGCGCTCGTCCGCCAAGGTCGAGCAGTTGTACCACGGCAAGAACGTGAGCGTTTGCCCACCCTGCTGCCGCTGCCGAAGCATCTCGGCAGGAATCGGGGACTTAAGTTCAGCTTGGATTTCGGCGTAGGTCGCCATGACTAACCTTCTTCTTTCTTTTGGACAAACCGTAGGTCGCTCATACGGATCATACCGCTGAGCTTTACGCTACCGTCAAGCATGTACTCATCGTCGCCGGTCGGCTTACGCCGCCCGACCACAATAAACACCTTCTTGAACAGTTGACCGTCGCGTAGGGGTAACTCGAAACCACAAAGCACTTGCCCGGGGGTTTCGGGGTCTTCCAGTAACCAAGACATGCTTGGTGTCTGCTTCGGCATGCTAGAGCCTAGCATCGCCGTCGCCCGCAGTCAAGATGAGTGTATAGAATGTCATACCTCCTTCCATTGTGTTGACGCCATCATAGACTCCATTTCTTTAATGGCGCGTTTATAGTGCCGACTGCGTAAACAGCCGGCACAGGTCGTGCTAAGCGGGTCCATCTCGGACATGCTTCGCAACTCAAACATCGTCCCGCTCAGATGCCCACAGCCGGACATTACGCCGCCCGTAGTATCGTCGATGACGAAGTAATAGTGTGTCTTGTTCGGGTCACTCTGCGAGTGCATAGATATTCTCCTTCACACGCCGGATGCGACCGGTCTTGAGAGCGTGCAGCAACACGCCTCGCGCCTGCATACGGTTGCGCTCGATGAGCGCACAGATATCGTCAATGTGCATCGGGCCGAACGTGGTCAACCCGCTGCGCACCGTGTCGATGAGCGAGCCGTGCCCCTTTCGTATCGGGGCTTCGACGGCGGGGGCAGGGTCGGGCACAGGCTCCTGCTCAGGCACGGGCGTGCGGCCCAGCAGGTGATCGCGCAGGCAGCTCTGAATGACCTGCCGCTGCACGTCCATCGCACTAAGGGCAGTCTCGATACCGAGACGCGTGGGGTGCGCATCAGGCAGCCCGGTGATCCACCGGGCCACGTCGTCGTCGCTCATCTGAATGTTGTACATGGAACCTCCGTACAGTACGTCATACACCACAGGGTTATACATCGTCAATAGCTCCGCGACGAGCTGAACATGGATTCTTCGCCAGCCTCAAACTTGTCGATTTGAGTCTGAATACCGGCATTGTCCGTAAGTAAACATGGCTGGCAGACCAACCAGTCGTTATGGACGAACGTATACTCTGCGCAAATAGGGCAGATGGATTGCGCGTCATAACACACCGTAGGGCTGCTGATCCGATAGTCCTCACGCGGGTCCGGCTCATCGTCCAGCAACCACCGATCCAGATCAGCATCAGTGGTCACGGAAGCGGGCTTGGTACCAGTGGTCGCGGGAGCCGCCGGCCAGTTATCGTAAGACCCGCGATAGGACGACGACCGGTAACTGTACGACCGATACGAGCCGTAGCCAAGCGACCGGTACGGCGTGTAGTTGATCGGTGGTCCGTCGATCTGATCGGTGGTCAGAACGATCGCAGGCACGTCGGTGTCATACAACATCGACCACACCTTGGCCTGAGTCCACAACATATCGGGCACGCTGAGCCACTCGGCCTTGCCGTGCTGCTGCCGGTACCCGATGGACAGGTTCAGGTGAGGCACCTTGCTGGTGCGGGTCAGGTCCGCCACATCGGAGTAACTGCCGCTGGCCTCGCTGAAGCCGTACGCCTCGGCCCACTCCACGATCTCGTTTGGCAACTCGTGCGTGTAGTAGACGAAGTCACGCTCGTTGGCGCGGTCAAGCTCGACAAACAGCTTGATGCCGTTATCGTTGACCCACTCGGCGAAGTCGGGCATGGCCGCCAGTGCCTTGGCGCCCACGCCCCCGATCTCCTCGTGATTGGTGAAGATGATGGGTGGCCGGTGCTCGCTGCGCTGGATAAGATCGAGAATGGCGTAGACGCCCGCTCGATCGTCAGCGCCAAGGACGCCGAGGCTGTTACGCACAACACCCCCGCTGAAGGTCAGCTCGACGCCGTCCTTGCGGACGATGGTGTCGAGATGTGCGACCAGCGCGATGCCGTTGTGTGGCGTGCGGCTGGTGGCAACCATCCACTCAGGCTCGCTGCCGTCCTCGTGCGACATCATGATCGTGTAGCCGTGCCGTGAAAGGAACGCCTCGGCCATGTAGAACAGGTCGCGGGCGCTGGCGTGAAAGACGCGGTGGAACAGTGCAAGGTCAAGCATTGACCGTCTCCTCAGTGGTGGCGGGGGCAACAGGGGCAGCAGGTGCACAGTCGGGGTCGGGGCACGGGTACTCGGTAAGATGCAACCGCTGCGTGCGGACGCAGCTTACTGTGGCGAAGGCGTAGCAGTGCGGGCAGATGGTGGCGTGATCACCGTCCGCCACACGAATGGCCTGCCGTCCGTAGTCGCCGCGATTGAACCGCTCGTCGCAGCTAACGCACGTCTGCGTGTAGTTCTGCACGCAAGGCTCGCAGTACATCACCTCGCTCATCTGAGGTGTATAGGTCTGGTAAGTGGCGTTCCACGTCTCCCGGCCACGCAGAACCACCTCGACGGTGTCGCTAGGTGCCGCGCAACTACACGACTGGCACGTCACGTACCGATCCTCGAAGCAGTCGCGACACACGACACGGCCGTCATGGGCGGTGCGGTAGTTGTCGGACCACTCGCCGCAGCCGGGCTCCGTGCACTGCTCGATCTTGTTGCACTCGCCGCAGAACGGCGAGTTCGTGCGATCGTCGTACCCGCCGTCGTCCTCGTGGCGCTCGATGTAGTCGCCGCAGTGGAGACATATAGCGGCGCCGAAGCGCAGGTACGGCCACGCAGACTTGAGGCGAATGGCACGCCGCTCGACCTCCACCTCATCCTCCTCGTCGGCGGCCGTCTCCTCGGACGCGGGCTCCGCCATAGACTCCAGCACGGCCACGGGGACGGCCATGCGGTGCACAGGGTCGTCGAAGAACCCTGCGTAGTTCATGTGTCCGTCGCAGCTACCGTGGCCGCCGATGTTGTCCAGCATGCCCCAATCGACTTGCACGTCGTTGCGGAACCGCCAGCGCTCGTTGGGCCGCAGCATCTGCTCGATCTGGCGCATGACATCGCCAGTCATGGATGCAGTGGCGGCCCGGCCGTACAGCTTGCCCATGATGATCTGGTCGCGGTCGCCGATGTAGAGCCAGCAACGCGCCACCTTCTTGAAGGGGTACCCGTCAGTGCGGCGGCGCGTCAAGAAGATGAGCGCCGTGTGGCCGTCGTTGACATACGCCACGTTGCCGTGGCTGTGCATCCCGTCAAGGCTATGACAGGATGTGAAGTCGCACGGTCCACGCGACGCCGACAGAAGGAAATCCATCGGATTGACGCTGATACATACCTCAGCGTTGCTGCGGGCCAAGATGTCCGCGATAACGCTGAATATCTGATCAACATTCTCGTCGACCAGATGGTAGTACTGCGTGAACGTCAGCAGGGGCTGGTACTTCTTGAACCAGCGCGCCGTGCGGATCGTCCGCGGCTTGCCCGTGATATCGGGCATGGTCAGCGGCCACGTGGAGATGAGGTCCAGATACTCGTCGCACCGACCGTATAGTTCGGTGCGATCCAGCAAAGATTTGATACGGCGCATCGCCAGATACGGTGCGCTGTAATCCGGATCGGTCTCCGGCTTGCCGTATTCCTTGAGCCAAGCCGCCCACAGGCGCTCGATCTTGGCGCGGTGGGCCGCATCCTCGATGTTGGCGATACAATCGGCCACCGTGTCGCGACGCAGCTCAGACTTGCTGAGGTATTGGAATGCGTTGATGAACTCGTACAGCACCTCGGCTGCACGATTCCCGGTGGTCTCGCGCTTGACCGCGTTCCAATCGCGGTCGGGCAACGTAATCCAGCGCCGGCCGTCGGGGCCGAGGCCGAGCTTGCGCGCCAGCGGCTCCTTGAGCCTAGCCGCCTTCATGTGCAGCTCGACCAAGCGGTCGCGCTTGATCTTGCGGATCAGGTGGCCGCCGTCGTCGGCAGCCAGCGTGGGCACGTCAGAAAAGAATATATCCAGCTCACGGTCCCGCGTGGGGAACGTGAGCAACGTCTCGGACTCCTTGATCATTTCCATGGGATAGTCGCCTCCTACGCGACAGTATGGGTACGCCACTACAGCACTACGACACTACGCCGTTTACGCCCACACGCCCTTAACGGGCTCGGACGACACGCGCCCGAAGATATACTCACCGTCGCGTGACGCGACGAGAGCAAGTATACCCTCCATTCGTATGTAATCCATAGCGCGCCGAGACGCGCTAATCGGGTCTTCGCCCGGCGCCAAGTCGTACGTGGTCTCCCACAGTACGACATGACACATATCTTCGGCCTCTTCGATGTGACCCTCAAGGGCCAGCTCAGCAGCTTTTCCCTGCTGCTCGGGTGACGCCACGTAGACTCGGGTGCGGTACTTCATGTGATCCTCCATGTAAAAAGGGGGCCGATCACGTCGATCGACCCCCGGGGGTGTGGGTGTGGCTAGGTCACTGGTACCAGACGGTACCGTTCGGCTCCAGCCATGTGGCCTTGCGGCCGTGGATATAGGGAGCGCGGTTGCCCCCGAAGCCGTCAAGAGCCAACGGCTGGTCAAAGTATGCCGCCACCTCCTTCCAGACGGCCCACGTCAGGGCGGCGTCCTGCTCAGAGGTGAGCCTCCCAGTGCGGGCCGGGAAGGTCACGTCGATGGTCGGCCTTTCGTCGTCGTACGAGTCGAGGCGCAGACGCAACGTGATCAACACGCCGGCGCACGACGCCTTGTACGTCGGGTCCGTGACGTTTTCCCGCCTGTGGCGGTACTTCAAACATGCCGAGTCCGGGTCCAGCACGAACCATACCCGGGCGCCCCACTCGCCAAGGTCGAGCCAAAAGCTCTCGGGCAGGGCGATGTTCTCGCCCTCGCCCGTCGGGACGTAATGCCAGTGCTCGGCCACGGCCGAGCGCAGCGCCTCATCCGTGCGCTGCTGCACTGCCTCCAGCACCGCGACCTCGGCCTCGGTGAGGCTGAGATGGCGGAGGTCGGAGACGCCCGTCCGCGCCAAGGCGGCGGCGTTCTCCGCCTTGCCGACGGCGCGGATGCCACGCCACACGGGCGTGTCGTCGTCCGCCTGATAGCGGTACTCGCCGAAGCGCACGGGGGTGTTGGTGTTGATGGGATTGAGCATTTTGTGATCCTCCATGAGAAAAGGGGCGCCAGCCTAAGCCGACGCCCCGGGGTGTGAAACTTGAGACTAGAAATCGTCGCCGTACAGGCGCTCGAGGGAGCGCTGTCGCTCGTCGGCGAGCCAGTCAAGCATCGCCGAGTCTGCGCCGTGGAGAATTGCTTCCGCAAACTGGCGGTCGAGCGCGGCTGCTTCCAGCCGCAACTCCTCCGCCAGCGCGGCCGACAAGATCGGGCTCAATTTGATGAAATCCATCACTTGTCTCCCCCGATTACAGCGATCATGAGCACAAGGGCATACAGCCCAGCGGGTATCCCCGCCAGCAGTATGACCATCGCCGCCAGAGCGCGGCGACGACGCCGCCGCCAGTATCGCCGCGACTGCACGCGGCTGATATAAGCTGATGCGCGGCGGATTCTCTCCTGCCGCCAGATGTCATCGGCTATGGCGGCTTGCCGCTCCAGCACGAAGTTGGGAAGGCTTGCTGACATGTGATCCTCCATGCGAAAAGGGGGCCGATCGATCGATCAGCCCCCAGTGGGTACGTTACGCCATACGCCATGTGCGTGAAGGGGAATCGAACCCCAACCCGGTCGCCCGGGGCACCTGCCACGCTTTACGCCTCATCCGCTCATTTCCGACTCTCCCGAGAGACCTTGTGCACAGGCCGGATATCGTGAAAGACCGGGACCGTACGTGCGGGCATAAAGCGCAATTGCGCATGCCGCTCGCGGCTGATTGTTTACATGCCGCA
>Ga0129333_10003010_pt1 | contig 15776 bp, 14 predicted proteins | sample CPB6_08_DNA_FD_94474 | JGI IMG/M metagenome (GOLD analysis project Ga0129333, IMG submission 94474) | Freshwater to marine salinity gradient microbial communities from Chesapeake Bay, USA - CPBay_Sum_0.6_0.8_DNA | ecosystem: Environmental > Aquatic > Marine > Coastal | place: USA: Chesapeake...
CTACGCTACTAACTTGCCAGTTATGACTGGGATTAGTGGTTTAGCTACACATATGGCTAACTTCTTAGCCACTGGAACAAGTTCAAACCTATCTAATGCTGTTACTAGCGTAAGTGGTACTGCGGGATCTTTAGTATTTTCTCATAATTCCATATTTACGGGCACATCAACTTTTGGTAACGTCTCGTCAGGGAATGTCAGTATTGGGTATGACTTAGTAGTTACAGGGAATTTTACAGTAAACGGCACAACTACTACAATAAATTCTACAACACTGTCGGTTGATGATAAAAATGTCATATTAAATGATGGTACAGGAACTTCTGACATATCAGCTGATGGTGGCGGTATAACTCTTAAGGGAACAACAGATAAGACTATTAATTGGTCAGTTATTTCGGCCGCATGGACTAGTAGCGAGAATTTTGCTGTAGCTGCTGGTAAGACAGTAATCTTTGGGGGCAGCACATCTGGCACCACTGCATTACAGGCTTCGGCTACCGCCAGTGGCACATTAACACTACCTGCTGCAATTGATACTCTAGTAGGTAGAAATACCACTGATACACTAACAAACAAAACATTAACTGCTCCTAATATCGGAACACCTAGTTTTGCAGTTTTAACTAATGCCACTGGGCTTCCGGTTAATACTGGTATAAGTGGTATGGCAGCCGGCGTAGCTGATTTCTTAGCTAATCCAACTGGTACTAACTTATTAACTGCCATGGTTGACGACACTGGATCTGGTAAACTGGTATTTGATACCAGTCCAGTCCTAGTAACACCAACACTTGGTGTAGCTACTGCTACAACTATTAATGGGTTAACTATTACTACATCAGCTGGTGGAACCTTAAGTATTACAGCTGGTAAAACTTTAGCTTCTTTAAATTCGTTTACATTATCTGGCACTGACGGCAGTCTAATACAGTTAGGGACCGGTGGTACTGTGGCCTACACTGGTAGTAGCGGTTCTAAACTAAATGCATTTGCAAGTACCTCATCAAGTGAACTTGCTGGTGTGATAAGTGACGAAACTGGAACTGGTTCACTAGTTTTTGCCACAAGTCCAACTTTAGTTACACCAGTACTTGGCACTCCTACTAGTGTAAACTTGTTAAATGCTACTAACTTACCAGTCAGTACCGGTATTAGTGGCCTAGCAAGTGGTATAGCTACTTTCCTAGCCACACCAAGTAGCAATAATTTATTATCGGCCATCACTGATGAAACTGGTACCGGAGCTCTTGTATTTGCCACAAGCCCCACATTGGTTACACCAAGTCTTGGAACACCAACCAGCGTGAATTTGTTAAATGCCACTAACTTACCAGTTAGCACCGGTATTAGTGGCCTAGCAAGTGGTGTGGCTACTTTCCTAGCTACACCAAGCAGTAGTAACTTGTTAAGTGCTATCACTGATGAAACTGGTACTGGAGCTCTTGTATTTGCCACAAGTCCCACATTGGTTACACCAACTCTTGGTGCTGCTCTTGCTACTAGCATAAATGGACTCACTATTTCTTCCAGTACCGGTACATTAACTATTGCTAACGGGAAAACTGCTACACTGAATAACACATTGATCTTTAATGGCACTGATGCCAGTACAGTGAATTTTGGTGCTGGCGGTACTGTGGCCTACACAGGTCTGAGTGGAGCTAAGTTAGATGCATTTGGAAGCACTACATCTAGCGAACTGGCTGGTGTAATCAGTGATGAAACTGGTACAGGTTCATTGGTATTTGCAACAAGTCCTACTCTTGTAACGCCAATACTCGGCACACCACAAAGTGTAAACTTGTTAAATGCCACTAACTTACCAGTTAGTACTGGTATTAGTGGGTTAGGAACTGGTGTGGCTACTTTCCTAGCTACACCAAGCAGTAGTAACTTGTTGAGTGCTATAACTGATGAAACTGGTACCGGAGCTCTTGTATTTGCCACAAGTCCAACTTTAGTAACACCAGTACTTGGCACACCAACCAGTGTAAACTTGTTAAATGCCACCAACTTACCAGTTAGTACTGGTATTAGTGGGTTAGGAACTGGTGTTGCAAGTGCTCTTGCAATAAATGTAGGTTCAGCCGGTGCATTTGTAGCATTTAATGGCGCACTAGGTACACCAAGTAGTGCAACATTAACTAATGCAACTGGACTTCCGGTCTCTGGTTTATCTGGCCTAGGCACAGGAGTGGCTACATTCCTAGCTACTCCTACCAGTAATAATTTGCTAAGTGCTATAACTGACGAAACTGGTACTGGTGCATTGTTGTTTGCTAACAGCCCAACAATGGTAACACCAATATTAGGCACTCCACAGAGTGTAAACTTAGCCAATGCTACTAACTTACCTATTAGTACTGGTGTAAGTGGCCTAGGTACAGGAGTAGGAGCAGCATTACAGGTAGCTGTTGGCAGTGCCGGTGCAGTCGTTGTCAATGGCGGTGCAGCAGGAACCCCATCAAGTATTAGTCTAGCTAATGGTACTGGATTACCGGTTAGTACTGGTATTAGTGGACTAGCAAGTGGCGTAGCTACTTTCTTAGGATCACCTAGTAGTTTGAATTTAGCCAGTGTATTAGGTGATGAAACAGGGTCTGGCGCATTAGTATTTGCTACAAGTCCAACTCTGGTAACACCAGTTTTAGGAGTTGCTAGTGCTACAAGTATTAATAAAGTAGCAATTACCACTCCGGCAACCAGTGCCACACTAACAATAGTAGATGGTAAAACTCTAACAGTCAGCAATACCTTAACATTCACTGGTACAGATAGCAGTTCAGTGGCATTTGGTACAGGCGGTACAGTTGCCTACACTGGAGCAGGCGGTAGTAAATTAAACGCTTTTGCAAGCACATCGTCAAGTGAACTTGCTGGTGTGATTAGTGATGAAACTGGAACAGGTTCATTGGTATTTGCTACAAGTCCTACTCTTGTAACGCCAACATTGGGTGTGGCTAGTGCTACATCGGTTAGCATTAGTTCGGTACTAACATTAACACCACAAACTTCGGCACCGGGCAGTCCTAGTGCTGGAATGGTAGCTGTGGCAGATGGAAGTAGTTGGGATCCAGCCGGTACCGGCAAGTCAGTGCTAGTAGTTTATTTGGCTGGCGGTTGGAGAGTAGCTGCTACTGCCCCATAATACTGGGGCGTATTTGGATTTAGGCAGTCAAACATTTGTATTTCACTAGAATCTAGTGTATAATATCAAAAATGTTTGCTGCCGTCCAAGACACTGTTTTACAACTACTTCCCTCTAAGCGTCGAAGAAGCCCTAGTGGGTGGATCTCATTTAATGCTGTCTGCTGCCATCATCGTGGACAAAGTCAAGATTCGCGAGGCCGAGGCGGCATCATGATTGCAACAGACGGGCTTGTAAACTATCATTGCTTTAATTGTAATTTTAAAGCCAGTTATAGACCAGGTCGACATTTAGGATATAAATTTAGGAGATTGCTGTCTTGGCTTGGCGCTAATGACAATGACATACAACGCTTGGTCATTGAAGCAGTTAGAATAAAAGATCTTGTTGTTGTGACAGATGAATTAACCGAATCTGAAGAGATTGTTTTTAAGCCAAGGTCTTTACCTGATGATGTTAGACTAGTTGATGAAGATGCAGTTGCATTAAAATATTGTCAAGAAAGACATATTAATCTTACCAAATACCCTTTATTAGTTAGTAATAGAACCGACCATAACCTTAATCGTAGAGTAATTATTCCCTTTACTTGGAAGGGAACCTTGATTGGGTATACTTCGCGAGCTTGGGATCCTTTAGTTAGACCCAAATATTATAGTAATTATGAACCTAACTATGTTTTTAATATTGACGGGCAAGGCCCTCAATCCAAATTTGTGATTGTAACCGAGGGAGTATTTGATGCCATGAGCATAGATGGTATAGCAGTTCTCAGTAATAATTGTAACGAAACACAGGCCGATATTATTGATAGTCTAGCACGAGAGGTCATAGTTGTAGCTGATCGTGATCGCGCCGGTAGGCAATTAATTACCAATGCCATTGAATATGGATGGTCGGTAAGTTTTCCGGAATGGTTGGAGACCTGCAAAGATGTAAATGATGCTGTGTGTAAGTATGGTACATTGTTTGTGTTAAAAACCATACTAAACTCTAAAGAAACTGGTAGATTAAAAATCGAATTAAAAAGCAAAAGACTATATAGTTAACCATGGAAAAAAATTATTCGATTGACTTACAAAAGCTATTTTTAGAAATACTTTTAACTGATGCACAAAGTTTTGTTCGAATTCAAAACATATATAATTCAGAAAACTTTGATCGCAGCCTTAGATCAGCAGCTAAATTCATAGCCGAGCATTCTAGTAAACACAATGTGTTACCCACCATAGATCAAGTTCGTGCAGTAAGTGGTGTTGAGCTTCGTGCAGTTGAATTAGATGACAATAATTTGAATTGGTTCTTAGAAGAATTTGAAAGTTTTACTAGAAAACATGAATTAGAAAGAGCTATTTTAAAATCTGCCGATCTAATAGAAAAGGGTGAATTTGATCCAGTTGAAAAACTTATTAAAAATGCAGTTCAGATTAGTCTAACTAAAGATTTAGGAACCGATTACTGGGCCGATCCTACTGAACGACTCAATCGGTATTTTAACTCTGGAGGTCAAGTCAGTACAGGGTGGCCGCAGTTGGATAAGATCATGTACGGCGGGTTCAGTCGTGGCGAGCTTAATATATTTGCCGGTGGTTCGGGGTCTGGTAAAAGTCTTGTAATGATGAATATAGCATTAAACTGGTTATATCAAGGACTTCATGGTGTTTATGTTACACTAGAACTAAGCGAAGAACTGTGCGGACTTCGCACTGATGCCATGTTAAACGATATTAGTACAAAAGAAATTAGAAAAAGCATTGATGATACTGCACTAAAAATACGCATGGCCAGTAAAAGAGCAGGTAGTTATCGTATTAAGTATTTGCCGGCGCAGAGTAATATAAATGATATTCGCAGCTTTTTAAAAGAATATCAAATCCAGACTGGTAATCGTGTTGATTTTGTCATGATCGATTACTTAGATCTGTTAATGCCAGTATCAGCAAAAGTTAGTCCAAATGATTTATTTGTAAAGGACAAATATGTTAGCGAAGAACTTAGAAACTTATCTAAGGAACTTGGTGTTCTAATGATTACTGCCAGTCAGTTAAACAGATCTGCGGTGGAGGAAGTTGAGTTTGATCACAGCCATATTTCAGGCGGTATTAGTAAGATTAATACAGCAGATAATGTGTTTGGTATCTTTACTAGTCGTGCCATGCGAGAACGAGGCAAATACCAAATTCAATGTATGAAATCTCGTAGCTCTACTGGGGTTGGTCAAAAAATTGATTTGGACTATAACATGGAAACAATGCGTATCTCAGACCCGGGTATACCTGATTCTGAAAACAAGTTTAATACTACCTCGTCGATCATGGATAAAATTCGTGGTAATACCGATACAGAAAAACCTTCAGCAGCACCAATTATTAAATCTGTTAACGCAGATTCTAATAAATTAAAACAGATGTTGGCCGGTCTTAAACAATCTCGTGCATGAGTTATAAATAATTCATACGGGGGCTGTTTTGCAAAAAAGAACTAAAAGTATATTAGCTGAACTGGATAATCTAGGATTAAGCAGAGACAAAGAAAATTTTGTTGAAACTAGAGCAGTAAATGTTATTCAAGGGGCTATTAATCTATTAGGGTACATAAAGGAAAATTATGATACCGAAGTTGCAGGGGAACTAGAACGCAGGTTACTCAACAGTATTCGTACTGGTGACACCAGCAAGTTTGCCCGTGGAATACGGAAACTAAAAGATGAGAAACTTCTTTAAATTATATGAAGGTGGCAATGCCATCCCAGACAGTACACCGGTAGCTAAAAATGATATTGCTGAGGTAGTTAACAAAGCCAAATCTTTCTTACCACCTGAAATAGTGCGTGGTCTTCAAATTGATATAGGCAGTGCCGGGTTCAAGGTGCAGTCTGGTGATATAGATTTAATGGTTGAAGCGCAAGATGTGGTTGATTTTTTTAAAACCGCAGAATCAAAAGATCCGGTCAAAGATGCCAAACAATTATTTCAGAAATATTTTGCAGACAAAGGTCTACAAAGTACAGTAAAAGGTAGAAATGTTCATATAGGTGTACCATATCAATCCAAGCAAGGCAGAACAGCCATTGCTCAAGTTGATGTAATGGTTATTCATGATGCTGCTGTGGTAGCGCCATGGCACCAACATGGTCCTCGTGGTGCGTATGATGACCCTAATTTTAAGGGCAGTGATGTTTTTATCTTATTAAACAGTCTGGCCAAATTCCAAAATTTAAAATTTGACGCTTTTGGCGCGAACCTGATGACAAGAGACAGTAATCAAGTAGTTGGTCGTACTAGACAGCAAGTTGCTAAAATTTTATTAAATCCACGAGCACGAGAATCTGATTTAGATAGTGTAAAAAACATAATGGCAGCGTTAGCCGATGACCCAGATCGTGAGGGCAAACTAGCACAGGCTAGACAAGATGCTGCTCGGGGATTATTAAATTTGCCTGAAACAGCGCAGGTTGGAACAGCAGCGTGGTTTAGAGAATTGACCAGCAAGATACAATGAAATCTTTATCACAATATCTACTAGAAGCCACTGCTGAGCCTAGAATTCCGCATCCCGAGGATAGTATATTTGAGGGCAGTGATCGTGCTCAAGCATTTGTACAAGCATTGAAAGATATAGCCAATAATCCTGAGCAAATCAGTATAAAATGGGACGGCGGTATAGCATTAATCTTTGGTATTGATCCTGACAAAAGATTTTATATCAATGACAAATATATGCCTGATGCTTTTTTTGCACATAGTCCTGAAGATTGGGCCAAATATGATACCGAGATAAAAAAATCCCGCACAGCAAGACCTGATTTGTATGATAAGTTGGCAGGATTTTGGAATGGATTGAGAGATCTAGTAACAAAAGCGCCTGGCACTTATAAAGGTGATTTGATGTTTGCTCATGAGCTCAAACCACAGGCAGGAAATTTTGTGTTTAAGCCAGTCACAGTTGAATATCATATACCGGTTGCTAGCAGTTTGGGAAAACTTATTCAAGGACGACAAGCATTAATAGTTGCACATTTACTCAATGGTAGTCCTTGGCAAGGTAAACCAATGACCAATAATATAGTTTCTGTAATACCTTCCAACATGGGGGTACAATTTAATGTACAAGCACCAACTAATTTAATTGCTCAAGCCGAGTCTGCTATATCCAAATTTGGTAATTTAGCAGATCAGTTTAGACTAGGAATGCCTAAGACCTATAGTCAATTATTACAACAATACCTAAACCAAACCATTACCCAAACTACCACTGATAATCTAACTGATTGGATTAAAAAAAATCTCAAACCTGGGCAAATCAAGTTCTTATTAGGGGATAATGGACAAGGATATTTGTATGAAAATCGTGCCGGATTGGATGGGTTATTTGCAATTTGGAACGCTATATATGCTTTAAAAAGCAATTTAGCTCAGCAATTAGAGTCACAAGTAACTGGTATGAAGCAATTTGTTAATGGTCGGCCGCAAGGAGAGGGGTTTGTTTTTCAATCTCGGTTAGGATTAGTTAAACTTGTGCAGCGCCATGTGTTTGGTCAGGCACATTTTAGCGGATTCAATCAGACAAAAAAATAGTTTGATCATAAATAAAAACATACGCTACGGCGTAACATATTTGAAAGGAAATAAAAATGCCTGTATTTACAAGAACTAATGGTGGAGTTGCACCTGGTGAGTTTATTAGTCGCGATATTAAGTTTGTTAAATGTACATCAAACGCTATTGCTACTAGTGCTACTGCTGTCAACAGCGATCATGAAATTGCTACTCGTATTTTATCACAGTATGCTACAATCACTATAGTTGGGACTCCGGCTTCGGACAACGCCATTTGGGCAGTTGAAGGTTTGCCAACTGATGTAGCAGGAACTGCTATTGTTAGTCAACTAAACACTGAAGGTAATGCCGCATTAGCGTCTGGTGCAACTGTTTGGGTTGTTTACGACGGTATCAGTGGTACATCATTCGCTTAATTAGTTAAGCTCACTCAAAAAGCCCTACTTGTTAGGGCTTTTTTGTTGTTAAACAGATCAACAGTTTCATAAATATTTTCAATATCTACTAAAGTTAAGTAGTAAAAAAATTTAGGATTTTAAATACAAATGTCAGCTAGTGATATTGAAAAAGAAAATTTGGAGGCGCATGTGGAATTATGTGCAGAGCGTTACCGACAGCTTAATTTAAAATTGGATAATTTAGATCAAAAGGTTTCCACTATGGAATCTATGATTTCGGAGATTAAAAATACATTATCTGATGCAAACGACAAGCACAACAGACAGTTAATCACCATTGGGACCAGTATCATTGTGGTTTTGATTGGAGCCATAGTTAGTTTATTAGTGGCATTAAATCGATGAGATTCATTGAATTTAACAACGGTTTGCAAATGCCATTAAATAATGAAGAAGCAGACCTTTTAGCTCGATTTGAAAGCGTGGAGCAACGAATTCAAAAAAACAGTCTTACTGAAAGAGAGCAAGTTATTGCCAATCAATTAGTAAATAGAGGCGCTCTAGTAAGAAATAATCAAGATGGAAAAATCACTTTTCGCAGACAAAACTCAAGTTGAGCAAGCAGTAAAACTAGCAGTACGACATATAAAACAATGGACTTTGAAAGAATTACAAAAACTTTTAGAGAAACCTAGGCCAAAAACTCAGTATCCTATTATAGTGTCGTTAAACGATCAAGGGTACTTAATAGGCAATTATGCTATACTAAAATCCGATAAAGAATGGCAAATGATATATCGTTACAATGATACAGTACTGTCATTCAATGATCACAAGCCGGCAATTTTTTATGCTCTTTGTTGTCAGACTAACCAAGTACAAATAGCTGATAGGATTTATAATTACGACCAAAGTATAGGCCGATTAAGAACCAAAGCCGAACAGTTTAAAATAAGATTAGATCTTAGCAAAAAATCAAAAAACAAAACACAATGTTCTGACCTGTTTGTAAGTCGATATAAACAAACACAGAGTCAGCTTAAGCTGAATCAAGTCTTATTGGAAAAAACTTATAAATTGACTAAATACTATAACCTTTAGGAATCCCCTATTATGAACTTAAAAGATTTTAATCCTACAGCAACAAGCCGAAAAATGAACAAGCTCATGGAAAGCCGTTTTGGTTTCAGCATAGACTTTGACCGTTTGACTTACAGCAAAGCGCAAAAGTTAACACAGCTGGTCAGTGAAAATATCAACAAAATCAAACGTAGTTATGGTATTCATCAAGCCGAGCGCAATCCCAAGTACATGGAATTGCTCATGGTGCGTGAAAGTCTTGGGCGTTGGATGAATGAAAACCAAAACCTTATGGAAAGCGAGATGGGCAAGAGCGAAGCGATACTCGCAGCCAAGGACATGGTTGACAGCATTCAAGACATGGTTGAAAAGGTCAGCAAGATGCAGGTAGAACAGCTACCAGCCTTGATTGATACAATTCGTGACCAAATTGGCATGGCTGAAGCTGATAACTTTAAAAATGCCATGAGTCAGTTATTAACTGATGTAAGTACATCGCTAGGCCAAGCTAGGGAAGCTGCTGACACTAATGCTAGACAGCTAGCTGGTGAAGACATGGCAGGTGGCGGGTTAGGTGGTATGCCTGGTGCCGATACATTAGGCGCACCAATTCCGGCAGCGCCGGCCAGTTTAGGCGAACCAAGTGATTTAGATACTGATGAGTTTGGAGCGACCGATGCTGCTGCTGGTGGAGAAGAACCAGTGGGGCGAGCCAAGCGATAATGAGATTCCGGGAGTTTATGATGGAAGGAGACTTTTCTCCTTCCATGTTTAATCTAGTAGGTACTTTAGAAAATTTACGGAATCGTACCGATCAAATTCGTGTCGACAGTTTAGTCAAATTGGTTAGAGAAAAACAAGGTTCTGAGATGTTCAATGTTGACATCTTAAATGATGCCTTTAAAAATAATACAACTGTTAAAAACATGATTAACAAGATTGGCCGCAATCAAGATGGGGTTCCTTATGTGTACCTCAAGGCCTTAGTCGATGAGCCCGAAGCGGCAGTTTCAGTAGATGACAACCAAGTTGGAGGCAATCAAAATACGGTTTCCTCAATGGCCAAAAGAGCAGCCAAGAAAAGACTATAAAACATTGTAGTCTATACATAAGTATGCTATTATGTCAAATAGTATGCTAAAAGAAAAATTCCAATATAAACAAATAAATCGAACTAATGTAGATGGTAAGAGGTATTATCTCACACCAAATGGTGGTCGGGTTCCTAGCGTAACATCAATCCTTGATCGCACCAAACCTGCCGAGGCTGTACAAGCATTAAATGAGTGGAAGGAACGAATTGGTAAAGAGCGGGCACAAGCAATTACCACAGAGGCTTCTAGTCGTGGTACAAGGATGCACAAATATCTTGAAGATTATATTCGAGGGGAACCGCTAAAAACTGCTGTATCCAATCCATATGCTCAAGAAAGCCTTGACATGGCCAAAACTGTAATCGATCAAGGTTTTGGGCGAATAGATGAAGTATGGGGTAATGAAGTTCCTTTATACTTTCCGGATTTGTACGCAGGCACCACTGATTGTGTAGGAGTTCATCAAGGGCAACCTAGTATATTAGATTTTAAACAAAGTAATAAACCAAAAAAACTAGAATGGATTGATGATTATTTTTTACAAATCACAGCTTATGCTCTAGCTCATAATGAAATACATGGAACCAATATACAAAAAGGTGTTATTATGGTCTGTGTACGACCGCAAGCTGGTAGCCAGCCTGTGTATCAAGAATTCATCCTTAATCCCAAAGACTTTCAATATTGGACAGATCGTTGGTGTGATAGAGTAAGTCAGTATTATAAATTGCTATAAATACTGAATTATAGGCAAATCATAGATGGCTGTTCAACAAATATCACAAATTCAGGTTCGTCGCGGCTTATTTCAAGACTTGGGACAGTTGGCCAGTGGTGAATTTGGATGGGCGTTAGATCAGCTTAGATTATTCATAGGTAATGGTAGTCTACTAGAAGGTGCCCCATATGAGGGCAATACCGAAATTATGACCAGGGCCGGGGTATTAAACATACTCAATACAGCTCTTGGTGCAACTGGAGCCACCGGTGCAAGTGGAGCCACCGGTGCAAGTGGAACAACTGGTGCAAGTGGAACAACTGGTGCAAGTGGAGCCACCGGTCCCGAAATCGGGTTATTATATAGATTTAAAGGACTAGAAGGTGGATATGAAGTTCAGACCGGTGTCGATCCTAATAATCATACTATTAGAAGCCTACAAAATAAGTTAGATGATGTAATAAATGTCCTAGACTTTGGTGCAGTAGGCGATGACATGACTGATGACCTTGACGCCATACAACGTGCCATTGATCAAGTATATAATAGATTAGGTAGTTACACAGATGAAAAAACTAGACGAGTCATAAATTTTCATCCTGGAATATATAAAATCTACGGTGAGCTACGAATACCCCCTTATTGTGTTTTACGGGGAGCAGGTAAAGATAGTGTAACTATCAAGCAAGCTAGTCCAGCAGCTACTTGTGTAATAAAAACAACTACCAGTGAAGGCAATTATGATTCATTTATTCTCACTGACGGTGAACCGCCGGGACCGGTTGAAATATCAAATATTACATTTGAATTTAATTCAATGCCCGGCAAAAGCATTGCTAGGATTGAATCAAGTCGTAATGTAAAATTTTATAGATGCAAATTTAGAAGTAGCACAATTAGGCCCAGCATAGATGAGAATGATGTAGCTATTCGTATTCAATCGAATTACCTCACTACTAGTTCTATACATTTTTCCGAGTGCGACATTCAAGGTGTTAGTACCGGGGTATTAATTAGTGATAATTATAGAATTCAAGACATAGTATTTGATAGATGTACTTTTACTGATTTGTACCAAGGCTTTGTGGCCTATACAAATAAATCCTATACGATATTGGGACTTAAAGTAGTTAATTGCGTATTTGATGCCATTAAAACATATGGCATATTGGGATTTAATAATGTATGTGGTATTACCAGCAGCACTAATACATACTTAAATGTTGGCACTGACTATACTTCAAATACTTCGACTCCATTGGGTTACCCACTACCGAGATATAGTGTGAGAGGTGACAGTATCTATAATGATATCATGGTTTCTGATGTTGAGTCTGGTGATGGTTTTAATATTAATCTTACTTCAATCGATCTAATAGAAACATTGGTGTATAGAATAGTTGACTGGGTAGATAGTAGCCCTGAGCATTTAGATCGCGGCAACTTAGTGATGTCGTCGTATGAACCAGTTATAAACAATCATACACCAATTACTCCAGTTATTAAATTTTCAGGAAATGCTTGTTTTTCTTTCGGTGATTTCTTTTTCAGAAGTAGGGATGACGATTACCAAGTTGATACCGTTGAACATACTGCGTCTGATATAATTAGTTTTGATCTTACCAGTGCTATAAAATATGGCGAGACCTATCAAACTATTGGCAAAAGTGTTGTTCTACAACCAAATACTGTTAATTTTATTCCTCTATTATCTAAATATTTTGGCGGTATAATTGATTACAGAGTAGAAAGATTTAGCAAATACCGTAGCGGCACTGTGAATTTTAGCGTTGATCCCATAAACAATTTTGTGTGTTGGCGAGATTCATTTACAGAAAGATTTTCAACCGCAGTTACTATTGAAATGGAGTACAATAATTTCCTAAGTCAGAATAGAGTGCAACGAGCTATATTAATTGTTAAGGTTGACAACACTGATGGACCTACTATTTTTAGTTATGATGTTAAAGGTCTCGTAGACGATAATATAGGGTTGCCAGATCTCTCAATACCATGGATCAAACCTCCTGCTGTGTACGCTTTGTTAGCCACAGCAGATTGTTCAGTTGAGGGCGCCGGATTTATTCTTAAAGTTACTGGTAAGAATGTACCGGATTGTGCAAATGGTCGAAGATTTAAAATTACTGCTAATGCTAATGATCTCGATTTGCCATTGGGTAGTGGTTATTATATCGTAGCAAGACAGACATTAGATTTAGATTATCTACTAACTGAAGCAGGCCCCGGCACTAATATATTCTTTTCGGTGCATTCATTAGATCAATACGAAAACTTAGTATACAGTATAGAAGATCATCCATCGGGCGCTTCATTGCCTAGTCCAACAGTAACTGGGTATGAGCATGTATTTGATGCCAATGTTTTGCCAACTACAGTTGGTGTGCGAGTAAGAGAAGATTTTAATACTGAAGGGTTAGAGCAAGTTAAATTTAATTTGTATACATGGTGCATCGGTGATCCCGAATCTACTGAATCCGTGGCAGAAGATTACGCCTTAATTTGTGATACTAGCTTAACACCACCTATTACCCCAACACCATCACCGACCCCAAGTGCAAGTCCAAGTCCGGCACCATCAAGTACTCCTAGGCCGACTCCTACACCTACAAGAAGTATTAGTCCTACGCCGACACCTACTAGGACAACGATGCCTACGCCCTCACCGACACCTAGTAATTCACCCGGTCCAACACCCACACCTACACCCACACCTACACCAAGTACAAGCCCAGGAGTTTCAGCTAGTCCTACACCGACACCAACACCAACACCTACACCAAGTACAAGTCCAGGAGTTACACCGACACCGACACCGACCAGAACACAAACACCTACCCCATCCCCAACTAGGAGCAATACACCTACACCTACACCAACAAGATCAAGAACATGCGACATTGTACCTACCATAACTATAAGTGGTACTCAGATTAATGCGAGAAATTCTTGTGCTCAAGATAATAATATTTTAACACTTACAGTTAACTATAATAGACCAATTTCGACATTAACAAACCTAAGAACAAATACCCCGTATATAGGATCTTGTTTACCAGGTGGGCCTCGACTAAACTATAGGAGTGATCAGTTTAATAACGGAACAAACTTACAACCTATTAATGCTCCGGGATCTGGTATCATTTTTTGGGGACCAGAAATTGTGTCAGGAACACAACTAAGATACAAATTTAGTGCAAGTTCAAGTTCAAGAGCCGGAAATTACAATATTAAAATGGCGGCAGGTGGTCTAGCAGTTATACCAGGCCAGTGTCAAAATGGATTATCGTTTTTTGAAAGTAATACAGTTTCTGTAACAATAGTCAAATAATTTATGTGGAATTCAAGACCCGAGGAAAGACTCCAAGAATGGCGTCGTTTCCGTATTAACATCAATAAACTACCATTAGAACAAGCAATAAAAGAAACAGTTCATTTATGGAGTTATGCGCCTTATGTAACGCACTATTTGGTGCCAGATCTGCCCGATGAATGGCCAGATCCATGGACCTTAGTTTATGAAAATTACTATTGTGATCTTGCTAAAGCCCTAGGTATGTTGTATACTTTGTACCTATCCTCGCATTATATCGAGCAAGATCTTAAAATGGAACTAAGAATTTACAAAAACACCAACGATAATGACATTGTGAATACTGTTTGGGTAAATCAAGGAAAATATATACTTAATTTGATCTACGATACTGTAGTAAATAAAAATTCAATCGATCAAAGTTTTATACTTAAGCACAAGTACACTATTCAAGATCTAAAGTTAAATCTACAACAAGAAGAATAAGGAATCAATTCATGTCCCAAATTTATGTAATAAAGCGCAGTGGGCAGCGTGTACCACTTGATATATCCAAAATACAGAGACAAGTAGCTAATGCCTGTAGAGGAATCGACGGTGTTAGTCCTAGCATGATAGAAATCAAAGCGCAATTGGAATTTCAAGATGGAATGACTACACGGACCATTGACGGTCTGCTATTACAAGCCATGGTTGGTCTAATTGATGAAACTGAAAATCCTGAAATCAACAATGTTAATTATCAATATGTTGCCGGGCGGCAAAGACTTAGTATGCTACGCAAAGAAGTCTATGGAGATTATGATCCGCCCAAGTTATACCAAATAGTAAAGAAAAACATAGATGCCGGAATGTATACCCCGGAATTGCTAGAGTGGTATACCCAAGATGAATGGAATATTATTGATCTTTTTATTGATCACCACAAAGATGAAAATTATACTTTCGCAGCTATAGCCCAGCTCTGCGAAAAATATCTAGTGCAAAACCGTGCCACCGGGCAAATATTTGAAACACCACAAGTTCGCTATGCCATAGCAGCAGCCACAGCCTTTCATAGTGAACCTCGAGATAAGAGATTAAAATATGTTAAAGAATACTATGAGTGCGCTTCAGATGGTCATTTCACTCTTGCCACCCCTGTGCTTGCTGGGCTTGGCACTACTACTAAACAGTTCAGTTCTTGCGTTCTTATCAGTAGTGACGATACCCTTGATAGCATATTCGCAGCTGGTGAAATGATGGCCAAGTATGCCAGTAAACGAGCCGGCATAGGCTTGGAGATTGGCCGCATCAGACCACTTGGTGCCGCCATTCGTAATGGTGAAATCAAGCATACTGGTCTAGTACCATTTATGAAGAAATGGTTTTCCGATCTACGCAGTTGCAGCCAAGGCGGCATACGCAATGCATCATGTACTGTGACATTTCCTATCTGGCACGCA
>Ga0129333_10003012_pt1 | contig 15774 bp, 11 predicted proteins | sample CPB6_08_DNA_FD_94474 | JGI IMG/M metagenome (GOLD analysis project Ga0129333, IMG submission 94474) | Freshwater to marine salinity gradient microbial communities from Chesapeake Bay, USA - CPBay_Sum_0.6_0.8_DNA | ecosystem: Environmental > Aquatic > Marine > Coastal | place: USA: Chesapeake...
CTAACCATACCCCGGCCATTGATACACAAAGACCAGCTGCCAAAGCCGGCCATTTATCGGCCAACATGAGACCATAGACCAGGCCACTAGTAAACACCACGTATATGCGGCCGGCCTTACGTGCGCGGCCGTTCATGCGTAAGCCTTTAGCAAAAAGTCACCGAATGCGTCGAATTTGTGACCTTTAGCAGCTAGGTCGACAATTACCCCGGCCGGATCATTGAAGCGCTCATCGGTCACGTCGCCATCGACGGCCGGCCAAAGCACCCCATCCAGCTCAATTGCCGATGCTGCCGGGGTAGTTTTGCGTCGATTAGTCACAGCTGCCACAGATCCACCCCGGGAAAGAAATTCGCTCACCCGGTCTAAGTTGGAATTCTCATTTAGTGAATATGTCAACCTATAAACCTTGCCAACATAGCCGGTACCGGCCAAAATTGCCGGGTTCTTGGTGTAGTCATAAAAAACTACACCGGCCCCGAATAGCTCACCAGTAAAAAATTGTGGCACTATCTTGTAGAAACGTAGGTCCGAATTTATATTGAGCCGCACAGCTACTACCCTTTCCGGATCATTAGCCCGGGCCTTAGCTACTTGGGTAGCTATCTCACCAGCTAAAAGCGTGAGAAATTCGACGGGGTGAGCTGCGGCAAATTGGGATTTAACGATACGCGCGTGCTGTGTCATTTGATAGCGGCCGTTGCCGTTATAACCTACACAAAGCGCGCTACAAGTAGCTGTACGCCATGGGCAAAGCTCAACACCGGCAGCGTCGCCACTAGCTAGCGTTAACCCGATCGAATAGGTCTCACTTTTAGCTAGTTTCTTTTGGTTCTGTGGCAATGTCAATAGATCACCATAAGACCTAAATCCGGCACCGGTCCTAAATTGAGACCAGGCCGCACGCGCGGCCCGATACGCGGCCGGATCTAGCAGCGTCACCGGATCTAGGCCGGGGCCTACTCTTTCCAAAATTGTCGACAACGTAGGTACACCAGCTGCCGGCAATAAATTAAGTTTCCTAGTTTCCATTAGTTACCCTCCTATGAAATACGGCCACAGCGGCCACGTCAAAAGAATACACACAGACCCGGCAATAGTCAACTATTCCCCAACTAGCTCACCAGCTCACCAGCTAGCTAGGCGTGGTCCAAAGATATCCACCAGCTAGGTCTGCTTCTTTTGTGGATATGTTGACCGGGTAGCCGGGGTGGATGCTGCCGGGGTTAAGTGTTGGCTAGCTAGCTGCCGGGTAGCTGTGCTGCCGGATCCCGGGCCGCCGGCGCGCACGCGCACGCGACCGGGCTATCTGCCGGGCCACCCCCCTAGGTATATACGTATTACCCTTTTTCTCTAGAGATTGTTTTGTTCGACTGGTACCGGTTTGGTGCTAGCGCGGTGCTGTCGCACCTTGCTGCTCTTGAAGGGGTGTGTGGTTGAGCTGGGTTGTTTTGGTCACTGTGGGTGGTTTTGTGGTGGGTTGACCGCGTTGGGTGGTTGTGTGTTTATGCGTTGGTTTGTATGTTTATTCATTTGTGTGTGGTTGGGTGTTGAGCTTCTCGCCGCTGGGTTGTTTTGATCCTTGCCGGCACCAAGCCCCGTGCAGGGGCGCGGTAGTGGGAATGGGTGTGGTGCTGGGTTTTTAGTCTCCCCCACGCTTTACGAATCTGTTGTTCGTGGGTGGCCGTGACCAGGTTGTTTTAGCCGACACCCAAGTTTCTGAAACTTTTGTTACCCCTGTACGTGTCACATTTTTACTCGCTGTGGCTAAGCGTCGTGGCGTTGTTGATGATGTTGGGGTCGGTCCCCGTTTCCGGCCATCTTCCCGTTCCTGGCTGGCTCATCTCTGTGTCCAGGGTCTAGGGCTTGCTCCACCACTTGCGCGGATCGTTTAGTTGTTCGAAGGTGAGGGAGCCAACAGAGGAAGGGTTGACTCTGTGGCTCAACCTCGTTGACATCGTACACCATTGGATGTATTGTTCAACGGTACTGAAGGGAGTTTTTTATAGCTGATTTTGAAGAGATGAAAAATGCGGTGGCGCGAGCTACCGAAGGTGACATTGTGACCCGACTACGGGCGATTGTTGCAGACCCGAAGCCCATCTTTACGGCACAATTATTAGACAATGCCGCCGATGAGATTGAACGCTTACGGCTAATACTGACACACATCTGTGATGTTTGGGGAAGCGACCTTCTTTCCATCATTGAAGAGATGAAGCAATTTAAGAAAGACATCAAATGAGCGATGACATTGCGACCCGACTACGGGAAAACTGCGATACATCCGACTGTGTAAATGTCCGTTCTATTGCCCTTGTCAAATGTGACAACTGTGATGCCGCTGATGAGATTGAACGCCTACGGGCAGAGGTTGACTCAACAGACGCTAAAGCCTATGCAAACTTGCGACGTTTATACGACAAGCGTGGTGATGAGATTGAACAACTGCGTACACTGGTGCGTGAACTACAATCGGAAACACACCGATTGGAGAAGCTAGTTAACTATGGGCAATGAGTATTCGGGGCGACGTAAACTCCCCACCGAAATCCGTGCCAAGTTTTTTGCGCTCCGATCTTCCGGTCTGACAATCAAAGAAGCTTCCGCAATGGTTGGCATCCATGTCAACACGGGACAGAAATGGGATGCGAAAGCCAAAAAGGTGGGCGCAGAGATCAGGGCTGCTGATCTTGGGGTGCGTAAATCTAAAGTTACTGGCGGTCGAGACAATGATGCCTACAAACAGGCGATCACTGAAGCGATTGACTTGCCAGCTGTACGCCAATACGGTGACCTTTCAGATGAAGCCAAGCGTGGGTTAGAGGATTTTGACTATTTTCGGCGCAGATATTTGGGTCGTGTCCCGTCACCGTGGCAGGTTGATGCCGCAACACAGATTGTTAAATGGCTTGAATCACCTGAGAAAGAGTTTTGTGTAGTCAATGTTGCCCCAGGTGCCGGCAAATCTACCCTTTGGCATGATGTTGCTGTATGGGTGATTGTTCGTAACAGGGCGATCCGTGTGATGATTGGGTCAATTTCGCAATCTATGGCTAAACAGTATTCGCGGCGTATCCGTGAAACCCTTGAACGGCCATTCCCGTTGGAACCTGACCCTGAGCTGGTGCGTAAAGGGCTGGCTTTGAACGCTGAAGCTTGCCTTGCCCACGACTATGGCAGGTTTAAGCCGGCGGCAACAGGTGGATTGTGGCGGGCAGAGGAGTTTGTTGTTGAACAGTTAGGTGTCGGCGGTCTAGACAACAAGGAACCTACCGTGTCGGCTTACGGTATTGAGTCAGAGTTCATCGGTCACCGTGCCGATCTATGTTTATTTGATGACGTTGCTGGCCCTGAGAACGCTAAAGAATCCGCAGCCCGTGACAAACTGATTGAACGCTGGGATTCTGTAGCTGAAGCCCGTGTTGACCCAGGTGGACTCCTAGCTGTGGTTGGACAGAGACTAGGACCCACCGATCTATACGCCCACTGTTTATCCAAAGAAACATATGACGACTTTGATGACGACTACGATGGGCAAGATGTCACACTCTTGGACAAATTACAGGAAACTAAAGAACCCACCAAGAAAAAGAAGTATCACCACCTGGTTTATAAAGCGTATTACGAGGAGTTGGATACAGGCCCGAAATCGAGAAGGAAAGATTCCGTCGCCTGGCCCGAAGGGCCGCTACTAGACCCCCACCGTTTGTCGTGGAAAGACCTATCGTTCATCAAACATTCCAACCCAAACAAGTTTAAGATCGTCTATCAACAAGAAGAAATAGAAGCTGGGATGTACCTGATTGAACGAGTGTGGGCAACCGGCGGGTTCGGCGCAGATGGCATCATGTACCCAGGGTGCATAGACAGGGATCGTCGCCCAGGATATATACCGCCAGGGTTACGTCAACCAATTATTTCGATTGCCTCTGTAGATCCTTCTCCATCTGAGTTTTGGGCAGTCCAATGGTGGCTATACCAACCCGACACCAACCTTCGCTACCTGATAGATCTTGAACGCACCCGTCTAACTGCGGAAGAACTATTGGGTTACTCCGTTGGCGGTGGCGAATACTCAGGGATTATGGATGACTGGCAACATCGTTCAGTCAAACTAGGTCACCCGATCACCCACTGGATTGTGGAAGTAAACGCCGCCCAACGATTCCTATTGGCACACGAGTTCGTGCGCCGTTGGCAAGCAATAAACAAAGTCAATGTGGTGGCTCACACAACCAGCCGAAACAAGCTCGACGAAACTTTAGGTGTTGAAGCGCTACTACCCCCGTTGTGGCGTACCGGTGCTATCCGTTTACCGACAATGGTGGAGAACTGGAAAACGCTTGCGTTAATAGATGAAATGACAACTTGGACACGCGACAAGAAACGCGGAACCGACCTTGTGATGGCACATTGGTTCGCAGAACTACACGCTCCACAACTCACCGCTGCCAAACGACCACCCCGAATGTGGCGACCAACATGGCTGTAACCGTTTTCCACAGCCGTAAATGATTTATACTTTGACCAACTATCGTTGGAGAGCTGGATGAGAACTGTCGAAGAAATCGTTGCCATGTTCACCGCCCGCCGTAACGCTTACGGCCCCGTTTTAGAACGGATGCGGGAAGTACGTGAGATGACCCGTGGAGAACTCATCGTTCCCCTCAACGAACTAGACAGATCAGCTCGCGCATCTGTAGCCAACCTAGCCACACAAGGCATAGATCAGATGGCTATGCGAGTAGCGTCAACCTTGCCAGCACCATACTTCCCACCCCTAAAAGACGGGGTAGAACAATCAGCGAAAATGGCCCGTATGCGTAAACGCGCAATGGAATCCATGTGGGATCACAACCGTTTCGACCTCAAAATGCGTCGCCGCGCCCGACTCCTTCTTGCCTACGGCACCAGCCCCGTAGTCCTAAAGCCTGATTTCAAAAGGAACCTACCCGTATGGCAGGTGCGTAACCCGCTAGACACCTACCCCGCCATGACCGAAGATGCAGACGATATCGTTCCTGAAAACGTCATCTTCTCCTACACCAAAGACGCAGCATGGCTACTAAAGAACTACGGTCCACAAGTTGCCAACCTCAACATGGGCAAAGTCACAAGAGATTCCCGCTACCGAATCCTTGAATATGTTTGCGCCAACGAACTTGTCCTAGTGGCGATGGGTGCTGAAGATGGCACCAACTCAGAAAGTGGCTGGGCAGAAGCAGTAGAGATCGAGCGCATCCCCAACCGCACCGGTATGCCACTTGCTGTCGTACCCAAGCGCATCACACTCGATGAGGTTCGTGGCCAGTTTGACAACATGGTGGGAATGTTTTACACCCGCGCACGGTTGCAAGCATTGACCGAAATCGCTATCGAGCGTGGCATCTTCCCTGACGAATACCTAATTGCCCGCCCAGGCGAAAACCCTGAAATCATCCAAACCGCAGATGGCAAAATGGGTCAGCTTGGTGTCGTCAAAGGTGGCGACATTCAACAGCTACAAACCAACCCTGGCTACAAAACCGATGTCGCAATGGATCGTATTGAGCGTCAGGAACGTCTTGAAGGTGGAATCCCAGCAGAGTTCGGTGGCGAATCCGCATCCAACATCCGTACTGGTCGCCGTGGCGAAACCGTACTTGCAGCAACCGTTGACTTCAAAGTGCAGGAAGCCCAAAAGATTTTTGAAGCATCTATCTTTGAAGAAGATCGCATCGCTATCGCCATTGAGAAGTCATATTGGGGCGAGCAACCCAAATCATTCTTCATTGCTGGCAAGCAAACCAACGCCAAAGTTGACTATGTTCCTAGCAAGATTTGGGAAACCGATTTCCACTATGTCACCTATCCGTCATCGGGTTCTGATGTCAACGCCCTCATCGTCGGCTTGGGTCAGCGTCTAGGAACTGGCCTCATGTCTAAAGAATCAGCCCGTGAAGCAGATCCGCTAATCACCGACCCCGAACTAGAGCATGACCGTATCGTTGCCGAAGGCGTAGAAGCCGCACTGCTTTCCAGCCTTCAGTCGCAAGCCGCAGATCCAAACGGCCCATACCAGCCAGCCGACCTTGCATTTATCGCTCGAATGGTAGGCACAGACAAGATGAACCTTGCCGAAGCCATTGAAGCCGCACAGAAACGCGCACAAGAACGTCAAGCAGCACAAGCCCCAGCCGGTTCACCGGAAACAATGCCAGGTCTTGCAATGCCAGGTATGGGTGCGGAACAACCAGCAGGACCCCCAGCTGGCCCACCGGCTCTTGGCGATCTGATTGCCCGTCTGCGTGGCGGTCAACAAGCAGGTGCAGCAGCACCCCCAGGCACCCCAGGGTCGGTTCTTTCACTAGCAGGAAGGTTAGGATGATATGGCTGAGTACCCCAACCGTTCAGATTTACGCAACCCTGCGACTCTTGCCGCAAAAGCAGCGCCAGGACAAACCTACGGCGAAGCAGGAAAACAAATAGCCGCACAACGAGTCGTACCTATGGGTGCGCCCCCCACCGAAACAGGCATGGCTCGATCTGTTCAACAGCAAGCAGAACCCGATATGGGTGCGTTTGACCGCCCAACAGAACGCCCAAACGAGCCAATCACTATGGGTCTTGGTACGCCGATGATGCCAGCACAACAGTTGCCACGCTTTGACCCCGTTTTAGAGGAACTTCTTACCCTGTCAAAGATGTATCCAAACCCTGATCTTGATGCCCTGATTTCTTCTATGCAGTTTGGCGGTATTTAATGTGGGGATACCGGCTGTCTAATGAGGAAGAAGATCAGCTTTACGCCAGCCTGAAAGCCGAAAACGAAAGAATCAACCAATACAAGGCAACAGCAACACCCGATCTTGCTACCCGTGTTGGACAAATCTACAATCAGGCACCGTGGATGCCCGCAGGTGTAGCCCTCACGTTGGCTAAAACCAACTACAACGATGCCCAAATCAAAGCCGTTATTGAGCGCACAGCTTTAGAAGTTGAAAAGAACCCCGATTATTTCAACAACACTGCACAACCTGAACAGGAAGAAAAGAAAGACAAAGGCATCTTCGGTTGGGTTAAAGACAAACTCAAAACCGCTTCCCGTTGGACCACATCGGCATTGAACTTTCCTTTAGAGTTCGTGCAAGGTGGCATTGCACAAGTATTTGACAACCGCCCAGGCGTAGAAGGCTGGTTCGCTTCCACATCATTAGGAACAATGATTATGGAAGATGAGAAATCAGGCAACGGTTTCTTCCTTGGTGGTGAAGCCGCACAAAACCAAGGTCGTCGCGCACGGGAATACCGTGGAGAAATCAACGGTCATGCTTGGACTATTGGCCGTGGAGCCGCAAGCATCCTGTTCACACCTGATTCAATGGCTTACAACTTGATGTCGGGTGTCGTTGACGCTGGCGTAGCACTTGCCGTGCCAGTCCTGCCAGGCGCTAAAGCCGTTAAAGGTGCTGTTCGAGGTTCTGTAGAAGCAGGAACCGCAGGTGCAACACTGACTAAAGCCGATGACATTATTCGGTTTTGGGGTCGAGAAGGCGCAAGAATCCTTCCTTCCAATATGACATCAGCTGAATACGCTGCACAGAAAGCGGCACATGGGATCGCTGGTAAACAAGTAAATGCTGCTGACGCTAACCGTTGGCTTGGGACATCTGATGCCCGCCGACTTATAGATCGCACAGCACAAGCAAACACACTGGATGACATTCGTGCGCTTTATGGCGACAACCTTTACCTAGAAACAGCAAAACGGTTGCGTGACGCAAAAACAGTTGACGAGGTTCAAGGCGTTCTCATTGACACTCTTGGTAAAGAAACAGGTTTGGCTTCAGCAAACATTCGTGGAACAAGCCGTTTCCAAACCCGTATCCGTGTGGTTGACACACTGGATAATCTGTTCGGTGAGCGTTACAGCCGGCTCAGAACTGCCCGCCCTGGTAAGCACATTGACCTAGCACCAACCGATCCCGTTGGCGCTCGACAGTCCCTAAACGCTATTGACCGTTGGATGAAACAAACATTGGTTGACAATGATGAGAGAGTAAAACTTCTAGATCAAGCCGCCGATGCACTCACTGGACCGAACGCCACCCCAACCGCACAAAAAGCCTTACGTGATGCGCTAGACAAAACAATGCGAGAAGCGTTAGTTAATCGTGGAGTAAAGCAAGAAGTTGTTGATGCAGTATTTGATGCTCACACGGAGTTCATTCGTAAAGTCACTGGCTTCAACATTGACGATGCAGGACAAATAACCGACAACGGCTTCTATATGGGCATTGCTGGTGGTCCCGACACGATCATTAACGGCGTAGCCGCTGGTCCACAACTAGCTAGCGAACTGGCTCAAACGATGATGTATCTGCCTGACGCGGATCAGATACGTCGCCTCTCCAGCGTTAAAGCAATCAACAAAGTGTTCACCGCTTCAGATGCCAACCTTGACAACTTGGCTCAGGCAGGAAAACTGCGCATACCATTTGCTGCCGTATCTGCTGTCCAAGACAAAATATGGCGAACGATTATCCTGATGACTGGCGGCTACGGCCTTCGTAACATCATGGAAGGACAAATCTCCCTAGCCCTTTCAGGCAAAGACGCAACAAGTGTCTTGCGTCACCCACTACAGCACATCATGTGGTCAACAAAACGTCGAGGTGCAACCGATGTGTGGGGGGAAACCTTCACCGAAACCACAGGTGTTGCTGCAATGCGTGAATACGGCAAAGCAGTAGGCAACGCTGTTCGCTCCCATTATTCTGACCCAACCGATGTATTTCGTCGCGGTCAAAGAATTGGTCAATGGTCTAGGGTGCGTAACGCTGATGGCATAGCAGTAATGGCTCAGGCTCACGGCGACGAACTTGGTCTTTTGAACTCCGATTTTGTGGCACGGCGACTAGCTCAGGGTGCTAGCCGTGACGAGATCATTGACGAACTTAACGGCGTTGTCAACGATGGCTATGTTCAAAGACAACTTGGTATGGGCAAAACTCAAGGTGAGATAGATAACGAACTAGCTAGGAACTTTGAAGAAGGACAAAAATGGTTGCGTGACCAAATTGACTACCACAAGAATGGCCGACCCATCTTTGACCCAGCAACCGGTTCATACCACACCCAGCCCATTGACCTAGCAGATCGTGGCAACCTTCAGCATTTCGTTGACACAATCGCACTACGTCTAGAACGATCCACGAACGGTAGAAGCCGTGAACTTATTGACATCGTTGCTGGCGGTCGCCTACCTGATGAAGTTATTAAAGCTGAAGTATTACCGGCTGGAGCAAAAGTTGGCGATGTCGTAGAAGTGCCAGCAAAGAGTGGTAGAGGAACACGCCAAGCTCGACTTAACAGCGTTGATACCGCAACAAACGAAGCAACAATCAGCCCATTTGCATTTGACAATCGTGAAGCATCAGCGACACTAGATGAACTGCTACAGGCAGACAGCATCCGTCTTGACCCTAAAGCACCACAAGAACTATCTTGGGAAGTGCGAGCCAAATCACAGTTTGCTGACCAAACCTTCACACAGCGTTTAGATGTCATAACCGACCAGGTGTTTGGATTCCTGCACACCAAGCCAGCCAAATGGCTTGAACGGTCACCTGCGTTCCGTCAACGCTACTACTCCTGGGTTAATGACCTAGCCCCTTCACTAGATGAAGCCTCACTGAACCTGCTGATAGACAACATCACAGCCGTAGCCGCTAAAAACAACGGAGAACCTTGGCGTTGGGTGGGTTCCCGTGACACCTGGGACAGACTGCTTGATCTCAAAGCCAACCCACAGAAACTTCACAGCTCACTAAACCTGAAAGATGTTGACTTCTACGCCAAAGGCAACGCCCTAGACGACCTCAAAACGATGCTTTATGACGCATCAGAACGATCCAACATCATGGAAATTGCTCGTATCGTCATGCCGTTCGCCCAAGCACAGGTCGAGTTCTTCAAGCGTTTCGCTGGCCACTATGTCACCAACACCGGCGCAGGACCACTCCCCAACCTACGCAACATCCGCAAAACACAACTCATTGTAGAAGGCGGCAAAGAAGCAGACCCCGATGGTGACGGTCGAGGCTTCTTCTACACCGATCCAATCACAGGTGAATGGATGTTCAGTTACCCGATGTCTCATTACCTGACACGGGCGCTCACCTCAATCGGTGGTGGCACAGCTTTGGATGTCGGTATGTCGGCACCAGTTAAAGGTTTCGCAATCGGTCTAGACTTTCGACCTGGCCTTGGTCCATTCGCACAAATCGCAGCATCAAAGATCCTGCCCGACACCCCACAGTTTGACGAGATCAAATCTTTGCTCCTGCCATACGGCGAAACCGACTTCAAAGGCACAGCATTTACCCCAGCATGGGCGCAGAAACTTATATCGGCGCTTACCGACGACCCCGATTCAAACACCGTGTACGGCAACACATTCATGGAAACATACCAAGCTTTGATCGCCACAGGAGAATACGACACAACTGACCCCGATGAGATGGAACAGCTGTACCAAGACTCCAAAGCCAAAGCCAAAGCACTGACCATTCTTCGAGCCTTGGGGCAATTCACTGGCCCATCACGCCCAATCCCACAATTCACCATTGAAACCGACGAAGGCGATGTCTATGTCAAAGAACTATCCAAAGCCTTCTATCAGATGCGCCAAGAGGACTACGACACCGCAGTACCCCGATTCCTTGACGCTTTCGGAGAAAACGCCTTCATCTACATGGCTGGCAAAACCCGCACCGTTTACGGTGGCGTACAGGCATCAACCGCGTTCGGTGAATGGGAACGCAAAGGCGACAACGCCCGTTTCATAAACCGCTACAAGAATGTCGGTGGCTACTTTGCAGATACCGGCGCAGACTTTGACTTCGAGGTTTACGCCCGAAACCTACAAGAAGGTCGCGCAGTACGCATGACCGCCGAAGAATCCAAGGCCATGGCTGAAAAGATTGTGGCTACCTCTTACTACCGTTCCGTTCAACGCCAAGTCGGGTCCTACCCGAACGAGGCACAACGCAACTACCTACGTCAATACCGTGCCGAACTAGCCAAACAATTCCCTGGCTTCGGCGCTGCCGCAACCTACGATGTTGGTAAGTTTGCGAACTCAATGGCAGAACTCCGCAGAGCTGTAGATGACCCCGCTGTGGCAGACAGCGAGATTGCTGGAGCGATCCGCAACTACCTCAACCTTCGAGATGAAGTGATCGTTGAAGCACAACGCCGCGGTCTTGTCGGTATATCAGCAAAATCAGCTGTTGATCTGCGAGACTATTTGGCGGCGTATGCCACGCAACTTACGACTGCGGTGCCAAACTTTAGTCGTATCTATGATGGTCTTTTTGCACAGGAAGTAGAAACAGATGTCTGACGTAAACACCGGTGACGGTTACACACCTGAAAACTACATGGGAGCCAACCCGATTCCTGCTGGCTCCACCTACTCAACTCGTTACACAGGCGTACCTGAAGGCTATATGCCACAGTCAACAGGGGGTTATTCAGGTATCGTCAGCTCAACCGGTGAGCAGATGCCATTCTATGACCTCACTAAAGACGCTGGCGTTTACCTAGCCAATATGTCTGACGCTAACCGTACCGCAGTCTTAAACATCCTTTACTCAAAAGGCTTTTACGGATCTTCTACCCCAGGCAACGGTCTGTCCGACAAGGATCGTTCCGTGTTCGCAGACCTGTTGTGGTATGCCAACACCCAAGGTGTTGAATGGTTCCAAGCTTTCCAGCAACTTGGCAAATCCCTGCCTGATATCATCCAGCAAAGTGGCTACAGCCGCCGTCAATACTCTGTATCCAACCCAGCCGACATCAAGGCGCTGGTGCAACAAACCAGTCAGCAGATCCTTGGTCGCAAACTGAACGATGTGGAAGCCGACCAAATGGTTATGGCATATCAACAGCAACAACTAGCAGAGCAACGGGCTTCGTCATCTATCGTCACCCAAGCCCCTGGCGCAGATGTGTTTGCTCAGCAACAAATTGAGGCGCAGAACCCTGCCGAAAGTGACGCAATGAAATACCTTGGTTTTGCTGACCAGTTAGCACAGATGATCGGAGCTATGTAATGGCGACAGAATACGAACCAGCTTACAAACTGTCCGGTCCACCACAAGAAGCCATTGACAGGTGGAATAACGCATACAAAGAATCGGAAAACAAGGTCAACGAGCTACGCACCGAACTTGACGACGCAAAAACAGTTGAAAACAATCTTCGAAATGCAAAGCAAACAACAACCGGTCGTTACATTGGCAAAGACGGAACGGTTTATACGAATGCCGAATACCAAGCCGCATTGCAAACAGCGGTCAGAAATAGAGAAGCTCTTGAAAAGCAAGTAGCAAAAGGCGAAAAAGAACTTAAAACTTTTGAAAAATCTTTAGAAGCGTATTTGGCTAGCGAGCCAACCTTCAAAAACTCAATGGTTGAAGGAGTTGTTAAAACCCGTCTTTCTGAACAACGAACAGCACAACAAGAATATGACCAAGCGTTTGCTGATCTAGTCACCGCCCAAAACCAGGGGTATTGGAAAATGGAATGGGTGGATGGCCAATTCCGTAAAGTACGGCAAGATACATGGATTCAAACCCCCGAACAAGCCGCAGCCGTGGATCAAGCTCGTGCTGTTCTTGAACAAAAGTTTGCCGTACTTCAAGATTCCAAACAGTATTTTCAGATGGCTATTGCGGGTGATTTCACAAGCCCCCGCCCTGTTAGTCCCGAATCAAAACCAGGTCCAATTTCAACACCTACGACTGTCAATCAGCAGGAGTTAGCTCAAGCCGGTATTAGTGGCAACATTGACTATGAGGCTTTGGTTCGTGGTCAACGACCAACCACACCTGCCCCTACGCTGTCTGCTGGGCAGGGTCAACTTTCTGCCGAAGCGATCCGCTACTTACAGGCAATGTCCGGTGGTCAGAAACCAACAACACCCACGACTCCTACCGCCCCAATAGCAGCACCTTCTACTGCCAACGCCGCACAGTTGGCTCAAGCCGGTATTGGTGGCACATTGGATTGGGGCGCTTTAGTTGCCTACTACAACTCCGGACAAGGCACTTCAGGTACGACCACTTCTCCAACAGGGGGTGGTACTTCCATGGGTGGTGGTGGGGGCATGGCTCCAGCAACACCAGCACCCGTTCAGTTGTCACCCGAAGCCATACGCTACCTACAATCGCTTCAACGGACCGCATGGCTAGAAACAGCCAACAGCAGGTTCGGTTGGGTTTCCCAGCTGTACGACACCGATCCGTCAATCAAAGCCCTCATGGACACCGCGGTTAGGGAAGGCTACACGGCTGCTCGATTCGGTGCAGAACTCCGTAACACCTCATGGTGGAAGAACACGCAAGATTCTGTGCGGCAATACATGGGACTACAAGCCACCGATCCTCAAACCCTTCAGTCACGGATTGACTCGCTCAAACCCGAAGTGCGTAAACAGGCCAGCACACTAGGCTTAAACCTGTCCAACGAAAGCATCAACAAGCTTGCCGATGAAGCAGTCAAATATGGCTGGACAACCACACAGATAGTCAACAACATTGGTGCTGAAGCAGTCAAAGAATACCGTCAAGGTGGCGGTCAGGCAGGTGGCTCACAAGAACTAGCTGGGTCCACTACCCTGCAAAACATCAAAGCCATTGCATCGGACTACATGATAAATGTGACTGACGCAGAGTTCACCCGTTTCACGCAACAGATCCTCACTGGCAAAAAGACTGAAAACGACTTCATGAACATGGCAAAGTCCAGGGCAAAACTGCGTTACTCCGGTCTGACTGATGCTATAGATCGAGGCGAAACAGTCCGTGGAGCCACCGAAGATTACCGTACTTCCGCAGCGGGACTACTTGAAATTGACCCCGACGAGGTTGATTTTACCGATGAAAAGTTTGCCCCAGCTTTCAACTACATAGATGAAACAACTAAGAAGCCACGGCAAATGAACATTCAGGAATGGAACCAATACATTCGGTCAACCCCTGAATGGCAGAACACACAAAACGCCAAGGGGCTGTACCGTGATGTAGCATTCAACTTGGCTCGATCATTTGGGATGTACGAATAATGGCTGTAACAGGACAAAAATACCCCAACAATTTGGAAAGAATGCCAGGGATCAAGACGCGCAACCCTGCACCAACACCGTTAACTGGCGCAGCACAGAACGAACTTATGGCGGTCTTGCGCTACTTTGGCTTGGAGTCGCTATATGACCGTGCTAATGCCATCGTGGAGCAAGAAGGTGTCGCCATATTACAAAGTCAAGATGTGTTCATCAACAGCTTCCGTGACACCGAAGCTTTTAAGCAAAGGTTCTCAGGCAACGAAGAACGTCGCAGGAGAGGTTTGCCCGAACTATCGCCAGGTAAATATCTTGCATACGAAAGAGATGTTAGAGACACCTTGCGGGCAAACGGCCTTCCCGTGGGCTTCTATGACACCCAGCAGGATCTTTCCAACTTCATAGGTCGAGACATTGGCGTACCCGAACTAGATTTCCGTATCAAGCAGGGATACCGCAAAGTCCTCAACGCTGAACCAGGTGTGGTCGCAGAACTCAAAACCCTATACGGTTTGTCAGATGGGGATGTGGCGGCATTCTTCCTAGACGAGCAACGCACCATGGATGTTGTAGCACAAAAGGCATCAGCAGCCGTTATCGCATATCAAGCTCGCCAACAGGCAGAGGTCGGTCTGACCGCACAGGAAGCCGAAACACTTGCACGGGCAGGTCAAGAAGCAAACGCCGCATCAGGCTTTGGCGCAATTCGTGAACTACAAGACGTATTCCGTGGCGCACCAGGCGAAGATAACATCACCCGCGAAGAACAGATCGCAGGAGTGTTCGGCACCAGTGGCGCAGCAGCACAACGCATCCGTCAACGCCAAGCACAACGAGTTGCTGGACTATCAGGTGGCGGTGGGTTCGCAAGCCAAGGTGGAACAGTCACCGGACTTCAATAGCGAATACCATTTATAACTATTCAAAGTTGTGTATAGTTATTAACGATTCCGAAAGGAAGGAACCTACGGGGTATCCCCCTAACTCGTAGCGTGAATAGGGGTGTCAATTCAAAGCAGCCATCACGGACACCTTCGGCCGTGATGTGGGCGAAAAGGAGAGTGCCATATGCAGGAAGATCAAGACTTCTACGATGAGGAAAGCGGTCAGCAGAACGCTGGCAAGAATCCACTTCGACAGCACATTAAAGAGCTGGAGAAGGAAGTGAACGATCTCAGGCAGTTGAAAGCCGAAGCCGAAACAGCCAAGCGTGAACTTGCTTTCGCTAAAGCCGGAATCCCAATGGATTCCCCAATAGCAAAGTATTTCATCAAAGGCTATGACGGTGAGTTGACACCCGAAGCGATACACGAAGCCGCTACTGAAGCTGGCCTAGTGGCACAGCCGAAGCCGAATCCTTTGAAGCAGGAAGCCGAAGCGTGGGCAAGATCAAACCAGGTGGCAGCAGGAATAAACCTTTCAGATGAGCCTGTGGATTGGGCAACACGGATCGCAAACGCAACCTCTGAAAAAGAAGTCATGGAAATCCTGAGTAGGGCGCAAGAAACACTTTCGTAAACCCTCAACAAAAAGGAAACTAAAATGGCTGGAGAAACCACCACTTCCTCACTCACGGTTGACCAGGTAGCCTTTGATCGCCTTGCGTACTTCGCATTGCGTTCAGAGCTTCTGTTCGATCAGGCTGCCGATGTGCAGCCAACCCA
>Ga0129333_10003013_pt1 | contig 15772 bp, 17 predicted proteins | sample CPB6_08_DNA_FD_94474 | JGI IMG/M metagenome (GOLD analysis project Ga0129333, IMG submission 94474) | Freshwater to marine salinity gradient microbial communities from Chesapeake Bay, USA - CPBay_Sum_0.6_0.8_DNA | ecosystem: Environmental > Aquatic > Marine > Coastal | place: USA: Chesapeake...
TCGTAACGATTGCTACAGACCCCGCTGTAGCGATCATAGAGGGGTCTGGGAGGTCCACCTTGACCCCTGCGATGGTGATGCTAGGGTTCTCTGCTGGGATCTCTGCCTTGGTCACTGGAGGGGTCTGCTGGAGTGCCTGGATCTGTGGAGGCAGTTCTGGTTTAGCATCAGGTAACCCTCTGGTCTTATCCTGCTGTTGCTGTTGTTCTTTTTCTCTTTCTGCTTTTACGGCTGCATCAAATTCTTCCTGTGTAGGTACATTTATCACAGGATATTTGATTGAGGTATCTGGATTATCAAATACAGGTAAAGCAAGTCCCCGAGAAACAGGGACTTGCATCTGTTCTATTACAGGAGGATCAAGCCTCTGTATCAGCGTACCTTGAGGGTTCGGTATCCGCTGCTGCTGCAACGGGGGTATCGAAGACAGGTTGGACTGCTGGTTCGGCAGGGACTGGAGTTGGTTCGACTGCAGTGGTTGCAGGAACGGAATCTGGTTTGGCATCGTCCTTCTTCTCGTCCTTCTTCAAAGTATCAACACCGAAAGTAGCGGCTGCTGCAGTGAAGACTGTAGCAATAAAGGTTGGGTCCATCTTTGATAATAGACCAGCATAACTAGCTGTAAGTAGTGCAGCACTCCAACTCAAAACTGAAATTCTAACGATTGTGCTCATACATCTTTCCTTTTTCTGAGTTTCCATCGTTCTAAAAAATTAGAGGGGTATGTCCCCTCTATTTATCATGAAGAAATTTTCTTCTTACCAATATTATATTTAGATTCTAAAGTCCACTCATCTTTATCTTTATAAGAGATAACTTTAATTTGATTTAATGGAGCAATATCTGAGATGGAACTTGCATTCACAATACTGATTAATCCCCAGTCACTCAAAAGTTGAGCAATTCTATTTCTACGTTGAAGATCATTCACAGATAAATTTGTGTTCTTGCCATCAAGAGAAAATAGTTCTTTAAAGTGAACAATATAATACTTACCTTTCTTATGCAGAATATGGCAAGACTGATATAGTTTCTTTTCCTTCCTAGATGCGACACCAATTCTAGTCAGCGTCTCTCGAACCTTAAGAAAATCATCGGGCTCATTAAGAGTGATTTCGACCATATCTGTCTCACTCCACTTTACTTCAGAATATTCTTCTGTCATTTTTTACCTCCAACATTCAGCCTAGACTTAATATATTCAAGTTGATCCTTAGATAACATACCGAGAGCAGTCTTAGCTTTTTCATTACTATAACCATAGTATTGCTTGACAATCTCAAGGTCTTTTAGTTTATCTGCCTTTAACCAGGGAGAAAAACGTTTCTTTGGTCTCAGACTATTTAGCAAAAAAATATATTGGACATCTTTATCTAGAAAATGATGGATATTCATTTCATTCGCATACATGATAGTATCAATCGTACCCGACAAACAACGATTAATAATGTATGGCGGATAACCTTTGATAGCATCAGTTTCATCTAAAAGATTATTCTTCTGATGATTAATAGAATTAAGATAATCTTTTAATTCATACTTCATAGTTAGTCACCAAAAGTTCATAACGATCTTTCTGTTCTTGCATATAATCTCCTACTGAACGCATCGTATAAGTAAGATCCCAAGAATGCATGTGGTATCCATTCAACCATTCACGAAGAGTTGGATTGTCATTATAAGTGATCATCCAGTTTAACTGACACTCCTTCACACGATCACAGAACAGTTTATGATCAAATCCTTTATGCAAATTTCCTTTGTTTCCATAAAGATTATCTTTAATATCATATGGAGGATCCAAGAAAATAAAAGCTGACTTGTTAACTTTTTCAGGATAAACTAACACATGTTCATAAGAGATGTGTGTAATAGTCCAATTCTTAATTAACTCTTTATATAATTCCAATTTTTCAATACCAGCATGTGAGAAATTACTGACACTTGCTTGTGCTGAAAAAGAAGAACTTTCAGTAAGACCAGAAAAACTACATTTATTTACAATGTAAAAAAACACTGCTCGATCAAGAGCAGATACTGTTGGATCATTTACACCTACTTTAGCATGAGTAAAAAGTTCTCTTGCTTTATCTGGAGTATCATGAGCATACTTAGCATTAGAAAGAATGTCTCTCATATGACCACCATTTGCTTGTAACTGTTGCCAGAAATTTACAAGAGGTTCATATAAATCACTTACCCAAACATCAGCATCTGGGTTCTCTTTAGTAAATGCAATTGCTACACTACCACCACCAAGAAAAGGTTCTCGATATTCTAGAATACCTTTAGGAAATTTCGGTACAAGATATTTTGTGGCACGAGACTTACCACCAGGATAACGTAAAGGTGTCTTAAGACTTTTCATTAGAAACACTCCACCATAATTTCAGTTAAACAAGCAAGAGTATTAATCTCTTGGTCAGCAACAAATGCTGCTTGATATTGATATTTTGCAATCAAAAGAATTGCCTGGGCAATTGCAGGACCTTCAAGATTACTATACAGTCCATCATAAATTGACCTGAAGATCATCGATGGTTCACTATCCAAATTGGCATTAACCCATTTGCGAACTTCACCAAATTTTTTAGATTTCAGATCTTTCATTAAATCATCAACATTGGATGAATTTGCATTTAAAATGCCGACATCAATACTACCTGCTGCCGAATATCTTTGTAGTTCATTTAGAACTCTACGCCAATCTGGAAAATATTTTTGAACAATATCAGCAACTACTTGTGCTTCATATTCAACATTTTCTTCAGAGAGGATTTGCCGTACTCGATTAAAGAACTGAGCAGCAAGATTTGATTTTTCTTTTCCTTTGATGGAGAAGTCAATAACTGAACATCGGGAATGGAGTGGTTCAATGATTTTGTTTTTGTAATTTGCTGTGAAGATAAATCGACAGTTGTTAGCAAATTCCTCAATAGACGCACGTAGGAGGAGTTGTACGTCGTTTGTTGTGTTATCTGCCTCATCAATAAGGATGACTTTGTGTTTAGCAGTTGATGTAAGCGAGCGGGTCGCAGCGAAGTTTTTCGCATTGTTTCGGACAGTATCGAGGAATCTACCCTCGTCGGATCCATTGATGACATATAAATCTACTCCTAGTTCATTGCACAGTGCTTTTGCAACTGTAGTTTTTCCAATTCCTGCAGTTCCATGAAGCAGGAGGTTAGGGATTTCACCTTTAGTTAGAAATCCCTGAAAGACTTCTTTGGTATCTTTAGGTAAGATACAATCCTCAATACTCTGAGGACGGTATTTTTCTACCCAAAGGAATTTTTCACGCATAACAAAACCTCATAATAAAATAAATGTATCAGTCTTCGTTTGGTTCTAGTGCAATCCAATATCGAAGATTAGTTGGTTCAGATACAACAGTAAACTGTGCTGCTGTTGCTGCTTCAGAAATTACCACTTCATAATCATAATCAGGAATGATTCTAAGGTTCTCTACTTTAAAACAGTGACAGAAAATTTCTGTAGTTTCTCCCAAAGGATAAGAATATACATTAGAAGTATTATTCTTTTTGTCTGTAACCAAAATATTAATTTCTTCTCCGTTACCGTTAATACAAAGATCTGTGACCTGATACACTCTTGCTGCATTTAAAATATTACGCAGCATTTGTTTAGTAAGCAAAAAGGAAATATCTTTACTAGGAAGAACTAGATCTTTATCTGGAGGTGAAGTAATTACACTGGGATCTGCATAGTAAAAATGACTTTTTGCTTTTGATACTGCATCAATAACAACCAATTTTTCACTATTAGAAGTATCAAATTCTGGTTGTTCAAACAAAGACAATCCACCAAGAAGTTGAGGTAGATCATAAATTGCAATTTGCTTATCAAACTGCTCATTAACATCGCACTTAGCAAAAATATTTTTATTTACGCTAAGCGTAGAAATAGTTTTTCCAGGATTAATGATAATAGAAGTGTTGATGCTGGCAAAGTTTTTAAGAATATTAATTGTCTGTTTAGAAACTGCAAATTTCATACTGATTTAAACTCCTGAAGTCCATTGTTAGTGCGGGAATAGTGTTTGTCAAAGTGAAGTAGTAGCATAGCATAGTGAATAACTTTGAGCAGATCACGCTTGTTATGACCATCTTTATCACCATAACGAGATCCATATTTCAGGATATTTGCTTGACAGAAATCTGCTGCTAGTCCTTTTGCTGCCATAAGGTCAATAGTCTGAATATCTGAATATTCATCATCGTGCCCACAATAATGGCTGCCATAAGTGCTTACAACATAGTCTTCAACATCTTTAAGGATTTTATCCTCATTGTACTTCCATTGCATAATAAATAAATCTCCAGTAAAAAGGGGAGGAACGACCTCCCCGTTAGTATATCAGAAAGGTGCTTGTTCGTCAACCGTAGTTTCAACCTTTTCATCCACCTTAGAATACAGATCCAAGAAAGATTGTTTGGTGTCAGCATCGAAACGGTTCACACACACTTCAATTGCCTTATCACGTTTGCCAAAGATCTTGTATGCCTTGGCAATGTGAACCAAGCGGCGAGTGCTGATTACTTCATCCACGCCACCATCATAGAAGGTCTTACGGATCACTTGTGCCCAGCGCACCAGTTTCTCAGCAAAGTCATCATCCTGACCGTCAAGTGCCTGAGAAACAATCTTCACCTCAGTCTTTTCTGCAGGATAGTCTTGCTCAAACGTGATCGGGAAACGCTCAAGGAATGCTTCGTTCAGAACGTTGGTGCCGATGAAGCGACCATCATCAGAACCTTTGCCCTTGGTGTTAGCAGTAGCAACCACACTAAAACCGTCAGCAGGAATAACATACTTGCCAGTTTTCTTCAGATAAAGACCAGAACCCTCCAAAATGGACTGCAGACACAGGATCTTATTAGAAGCAAGATCAACTTCATCAAGCAGCAGAACGGCGCCCCGTTGCATTGCCTCAATCACAGGACCATTATGCCAGACAGTCTCACCATTCACTAGACGGAACCCGCCGATCAGATCATCCTCATCAGTCTCAATTGTGATGTTGACACGGATCAGTTCACGCTTCAGTTGAGCACATGCTTGCTCCACACCAAAAGTCTTACCGTTACCAGACAGACCAGTAATAAAGATAGGATAGAACTGCTTAGATTGAATAATCTTCTTCAGATCAGCAAAGTTCCCGAACGGGACAAAACTAGCATCCTTAGCAGGAACATAGGACTTAATTTCCCGAACGGGATCAACAGCAGGAGATGCAAAATTTTCTTCCAGTTTCTCTACTTCCAAGGTCCATACTCCGCGTCCAGTTTTATAATTAGCAAGTTTCTTACTAAGAGTTTGATAGGTAGTGCCGATCTCAGCAGCATATTCCTGTAGTTGAGGGGCAGTGACGGTATTGCCAAATCGTTGTTGCAGTTCAGAGATTTCCACAGTTTTGGTCATGATGAAGGGGTTGCTCCCGTCGATTACCTTAGTAGTATAGGGCATCGGCGGTCAGGGGTCAAGCCACCTGACCCACGAACTTCGATAAGATTGTCTTATTGATCATCTTGCCAGTCATATGTTTTTTAAATGCGGTGGCAAGTTGTCCCTTAGTTGCATTTTCTTTTACTTGAATTTCATTAGTATTTTCTTCCTGTTTAGGATCCTGTTTAGGATTCCAATAACGATAAGGATTATAATTACTCTTAGGAAGTTGCATCAGATAAAGTTCATCAAATCCAGTACCTTTAATTGCAACTGACTTATTCTTCTCCCACTCTTTATTAAGATTTGCAGCATCCATAAAATCCATTCCAGCACAACTTGCCTGCAAACGAATTTCAGATTTACTGCAAAGACGGAAACCTAGAAGATTAGCATCAACGATATTAGAAATATATTCTACAAAAGCATTGGTGATACCTTTTTCAAAATTAACTTGTCGTTGATAACGAGAATTAGGATCACGGACCACGCAAACACGATCACCATACATCGGTTGAGAATGAATTTTGGTCATAGCAGCGATGTATTTGTTATACATCGGGTAGCAAGCTTCACCGTCAGAAAGATAAACAACATTCACTTTCTGAACTTTCTCTTCACTTTTAAATTTATTAATAACCTGAGGAGTTGTAATAATGGTTTCTACCAAAGGAGTGCCAGATAGAGAATAATCAATATTATAAGAACCGTTAGAATTATAAAAACTATCACAGTTATAGTACATATATTCCATCATCTTATCAAGAGTTTGAGAATTCATCTTGGAAGAAAAGAACTCAAGCAAACGAAACGACTTGTCAATATGTACATCATTTAGTTTAAGTTTGGCAGGAATACCAGGGAAAAGATGATCATTATGACATGAATCGGAGAACGCATAGACACGGAAAGGAATGCCAACCTTCTTACAGAACCAGATCAAATCATACAGTTGCTTAATGGTAGGAACCATAGTATTAGACATAGAACCAGACCAATCAAGATAGAACACTAGACCATGGTTTTTACCATCAGGAATAGTAGTAACTTTCTTAAAGAGATCCTCATTCCACTTGAAGGTATGAAGTTTCTGCGTATCAAGAACTCCAGTGTTGGAAGTGTTAGCACGATGATATTGATCAGCAGCTTTCTTGCACTCAAACTCTTTTGCAAGATAATTAACAGTCTTGATACTCTCTTTTTTATAAGTACGATAGTTCTCTACAGACCGTGAATATGGATCTGGATTCACAATCTTTTGATTGTTTGTCCAATATTCAAAATCACTATAAGTTTTTTTGAAAGGCACAATCATCTTGTCCAAATTAACAGTTGGAATAGATGCATAGATATATTCTTTAGCATTCTTGTCCACAAGATCCTGTCGATTATCATCCATAGCGCGTTGAGTTTCAGAAGTGAATTCATCAACGGTTTCGTTCTTACCAGCACCATTATTGGAACCACCCATTTCTGGAGTAGAATCACCCCCTTCTTGAGTAGTTTCTACCTGTGAACCAGAACCCTCAACTTCACTATTAGAAGGACCAGATTGTTGTTGCTCAACTTGATCTCCACCACCAGCAGAAGACTGGGGAGGATTAGGCATATCAACTTTCATCTTTTCTTCTTTCTTTCGATTGAGATAATCCATCAGATCCATTCCAAGATCGACAACATCATCAAAAGTTTCAGTCTCAGCAGTACGATTAATCCACTGCATTTCTTCACGTTCAAAAGGAACGATGGTGCGATTACCAAACACACCACATTTAAAATGAACGTTGATGCGATCGATCAGAGACAACTTGCTAAGATCTTTACCTTGGATCTCAAAAAAGTTCTTCTCATCCAGTTCAGAATATCCACGGTAAAAAGATTTTGCCAGACCAGGATAACGTCGCTTCATGAGTTTTTCAACCCGAACATCCTCCAGCACGTTCAGAATGTCCTGTGGGACCGCCTGAGTAGCAGAGGTATAGTCTATAGGGGTATAGAGGGCATGACCGACTTCATGACCCACCAGCATGTCGTATACGTCCGCAGAAACGTCCTTCCAGATCGGCAGGCAAAGGATACGGTTCAGCACGTCGAAATATGCAGTCTCCACATTGCGATGCTCCACATTCAGGTTCTCAGTGGCAAGCAGTTTGGCAAGGGTTCCTTTAACTTCGGTGTTGACGGTCATACGGTCCTCGTTTGGTATGTACCTAATATAGAGTATCAGGATCCATGGGTCAAGGGGTTGACCGATAAAAATTACTTATCAATGGAGAATAGCGGACTCGAACCGCTGACATCCTGCTTGCAAAGCAGGCGCTCTACCAACTGAGCTAATTCCCCAAGAAACCTAGAATACACTAGGTATTTAGTTTTGTCAAGATTTTAAAGTTTCATCAACAATTTTACTAAAATCTTGAACCTTATCAAATTTAATGTTGTTTACAAATCTATCTGTTATAATTTCTCCTTTATGAGAAATAACAAATACATTAGTAGAACTGTCTAAATTTTTAAGAATTTTAAGTAGATCTTCAGTACCATTGGTGTCCAAAGAACTATCAAAAACTTCATCTAATATAAGAAGATTAGTAGAAACACTATTCTTCATTCTAGCAATCTCTCTCCAACAGAATAGAATTGATAGGTCAATCTTTTGTTTTTCACCCTCAGAAAAAGAAGAATAACTAAAAGCATCCCTATAACGAGATTTAATTATTTCATTAAACTCTTCATCAAGAGTAAAGTTGGCATAGAAGTCCATGCTTGCCAAATATTTATTGATTAATTTATTAAAGATTGGAACATATTTTTTAATAATCTGCGACTTAATTCCACTATCTTTTAATAGGTTAGAAATAACTTCATAGATATTTTTTTGTCTGGAAACTTCAGAACAACGTTTTTCAGTTTGAAAGTATTCTTCTTGATAAACTTCCAATTTACCTTGCATCTTAGCAATATCAGGAGATGCAGAAAGACGATTGATTTCCTCTTTCAAACTAGAAATTGAATTTTCATTTCTATTAATAATGTTAGAAAGATGAAAAACCTTTGATGCGTTTGACTTCATAACATCTCTACGTTCTTGAAGAATGGTAAATTTACCATCAAGATCTTCAATCTGCTGACTCATCTTGCCGAGAGCATCAGTGTATTGTAGAGTTTTACCACGAAGATCGGAAATTTTCCGATCTTTGAATTCTTTTTCGATAGTTTGAGTACACGTTGGACATGTATCATTATCATGAAAAAAGTCTAGATTTTTTTCTGCATCGTTTTTATTGTGAGTGATTTTAAAATGCAGTTCATTAATTTTCTTAATCTGTTTCTTTAGATCATCGATCTCTGATGTATGAGCATCAATGTCAAGACTTTCTGCTTCAAGCATATTGATTTGCTTTTGAAGATCAAAGATTTCCTCTTCAATCTTAGCAATCTCTTTCTCTTTAGTGAGAATTACATCCCCATTCGCTGTTTGCGAATTGCGAATGTACTCTTCCTGCATCTTAACCTTCTCTTCTGCAGACTTGAGTTCATAGGTACAATCTCTTTGTTGTTCCTGGGTCAAACGAAGACGTTCTTTTAAAAGAATATTCATTGTAGAAAAGATTTGAATATCCAGAATATCTTCAATAACTTCCCGACGATATGCAGGAGTTAGTTGCATGAAAGGTACAAAAGTAGAAGATCCAAGAATTACAACTTGAGTAAAACTCTTAAAGTTCATTTTCAGAACATTCTGCTCTAACCATTTTTGTTGATCAAGTGTTGCTGCATCTTGATCCAAAAGGACACCATCTTTATAGATATTAAATTTTGCTGGTTTAATACCTCTAACAACTTTCCATTTTAGTGTTCCAATACCAAACTCAATTTCAACTATGCAATCTTTTTCATTAATTGAATTTACAAGTTGGGGTTTATTAATTTTACGAAATGGTTTATTAAACAACCCAAAACAAATTGCATCAAGGATAGTGCTTTTACCTGCACCATTTGAACCTTGAATTAGAGTTGAAGAATTTGTATTAAGTTCAATTTCAGTGAATTGATTTCCAGTTGAAAGGAAATTTTTCCATCTAATCTTTTCAAAAATAATCATCGGGGTGGCACTACAAAATCATTAGGTTCAATAATGCAATATTTGTAACCAAATATATTGCAATTGTCAATAACAGCATTTTCATCTACTTCGGTAACTTCTAGAGGTTCACGATAGTCATCTGCTAATAGCAATCCATGATATCTTACTGCGTCATCTTTGTCAACAAACATTTGAACAGTTTTGATGCGATCTTTATTTTCGATCGCATAAACTCCTCCAGATTTTTTAGAAGTAAGAATATACATTAGACCTCCAATGCTTCAGTGTAAAGACTTTTTATTGCAGTCTTAACAAGATCTCTATCAACAGAATATTCAAAATTATCTATGTAATTTTCCAATAGAGTGATTGTATCTTCGGTCTGAAAATCTTCTTCACTTCCTTCAAATTCGACAGAAAGATCTTCAATAATTTTAACTTCTGCTGGATTTGAATTATATACCATATTGATATACCGATCAAAAATTAATTGATCATTTTTACTTTCAACAAAAACTTTAACATATCTGTTTTCTAGATGTGAAAAATCTATTTCTGATGTGTAACAATTTTTAATATCATTATAATAAATCTTCTCAAACATCGTAAAAGGATTTCTATAAAATTTTAAACTCAAATCATCAGTATCCAAAACATGAAATCCCCTTTTGGATTGATAATCATTCCAATAAAGTTCGTAAGGGTTGCCAAGATAATACACATTACCCTTATTTGATTTACTATGAAAATGACCTGAAAGAACCTTATCAAATTTCCTAAATGGATCTGTGGATATCCCATGCTCCATTACAATTCCAGGCACAGTCTCAAAACCATTAAACTCAAGATGGCCCACACAGAGAGATGCGTTAGATTTTTCCAAAAGTTCGTAAACTCTGGATCGATTGTCATCACATATCCAAGGGATGCCAAGTACAGGCAAAGAACCAAGAAGGAATTCACCAGGGCCATCCATAATCTGAATGTTGCCATACTCTCCCAGGAGGAGAGATGGGGCATTAATTCTAAGAGTGTTTTTATAGTAGATGTCATGGTTTCCTACCAGCATGGTCATCGAGACACCCATATCTTGCAAAGGATTGAACCACATTTCTTTTGCCGCATCCAAAGAATTGAAGTTTACAGATTTACGGCGGTCAAATGTATCACCCAAGCAAAGTACATGTTTAATTTTTGAGGCTTTAATAAAGGGTAATGCAATTTCAGTATAAAATTTTTTATAATACTCTACATAAGTTTGCGAATCATTTCTCACTCCAAAATGTTGATCAGTAATAACAAAGACTTTACTCATTAACCGTACCTACTGCTAGTTTCAACTTTAGATTTTATTTGTGAATAATTTGCATAATTTTCCACATCACCTGTAAATATTTGTTCAAAACCTGTCTTTTCAATTAATTTTTCCTTGATATCCATCTGACGTTTTTCTTTTGCAATCCTTCTTAGGAAGGCATAGTAAACAATCTGAGTAAAATATGCAAATGGATTTTTAGATTTTTCAGGATCAAAATTATCAATGTACTGAATACAATTTTCAATCCCATCACATACCATATCATCTTTATACATGTAATTAATAAAGTTTGGTCGATACGATAGATGAGTTGCAATCTTAAGAAAACACTCACCGAGATAGTTTGATACTCTTGGTTTTGTTAATCCTTTTTCTTTTGCAATAGCAACTTTATTCCTATAGACAATGATAGCCTCAAGAAAATCTTGATTATTAATATAATGTTGTTTTTTCTTTTCGTTCATTGCTTTGGATTATCTTTGTTTACTAGTATACCGCAAAATAAAAATTTGTCAAGTCCCAAACACAAAACGATGGGAGCTTGACAAACATTCAAATTATATGTACAATCATTCTTGTAAAGGATGAAATACTTAGAGATTCAAAGCTTCTTAAATAATCTCTCTAATCTTTCTCTTTCTGCAGCAACTGAGTTAATATATCCCATCGCTGCGTCAGGTTCAACTTTATTATCTACTTTATCTTCTTCATCCGTTTCTTCGCTTCTTAGAAACATATGATAAATGGCAGAAGCTTCTTTAGATGTTGGAGCAATTGATAAAATATCTTTTTCTTGAATAATATAAAATTCTTCTTCAGAAAATCTCATCCATTTGGAAACTCCAACACCTTGAACCTTTTGCCCATTTTCTCCAACTCGTGTGATAACTTCGACAGAGCAAGGATTTGAAACATACAATACAGATTGTTCTCCTTCTTGCGACAAAAGACATTCAGCAATAATTTCATCTCCTGACGTGAGTTTAATTACTGCTTCAAATTCTTCTTCGTGTCGAATGTAGTTAATCATACTAGTCTTTGATCTTAATTTCTAGAATTTCGTAGTCAAAATTTTCTTCATTATAAATTTTAATTCTTTCAAACAAATGATTTAAGGTGTAATTTTTGAAATTGTCTTTAGAAATATCATCAGAGATATCATATAAAACTGCTTGATTTTTATTCTCTCCTTTTCTCAGAACTCTTCCGATTGATTGGAGGTTTCTGACTCTTGATTTACTAGGGGAAGCAAAGATAACATTATGTAAATTTCGGATGTTAATACCAGTAGAAAAAGTCCCGTAAGAAGCAACGATGATAGCATTGTTTTCCTTTTCAGTTATAGCTCTAATTCTTTCACGTTCTTCAGTTTCTATTCCACCATGAACAAGAAAGACTTTTCTCTGATCGTCAACACTAGTATTTATAAGTTCATAAAGAGGGTCTCCATGTTTTTCGACATAGTTGAAGAGTACAAGAGTATTTCCTTGCAGATCTCGACATAAGTTACGAATAAATTTATTCCGACCTTCATGGGTGACAATATACTCCATTTCATTTTGATAACTTTCAAATTTTTTAAATTTGTGTTTCAACAATAAAACTTTAATTTTCAAACGAGATAGGTGACCTTCATTGATAAGATGATTTGTGTTTGTAACTTTATTGCATTTACCAAACAAACCTTCAAGAACTAATTGATTAGTATTGCTACCATCAAGAGTTCCTGTAAATCCAACTCTATATTTGCACTGATGCATTTTAGTTAAAATGCCTGTCAAAGATTTTGCTTTAAATAAATGTGCTTCATCTCCAATAACAGCATCAAACCTATCAAACCATGCTTTATTTTCTTTGTAGATTGATTGCCAAGTTGTAATTACTACAGGTTGATCGATATGATATTTGTCTCTACCTGCATAAATTTTATAACAATAATCTTCTGCTCTCCATCCATAATCTTCAAAGTCCTTATAAAGTTGCTCTACTAAAGAAGTTGTGGGAACAATAATTAAAACATTTCTATCAGCATTAACATGATATCTAACTAAAGAATAAATCATCAAAGATTTTCCAGAAGCAGTTGGAGATAATAAAAGTCTCCTATTAAATCTCAATGCTTCATAAATTGCCATATACTGATAGTCTCTTACTTTGTGTGGTAAGTGCAAAGATTTTATGAAGGAAACTATTCCCTCAGGACTAATCAATTCATTTTCTTCTTTTGGGTGACCATGAAATTTGCAAGTTTCATATTCAAGAGAATAACCTTTAATATCACACCATTCTTCCAAGTATTCTATTAAACCACAATATAATTCTCCTGTTCCTGGAGAATATAATCTGATTTTGCCATCCCACAGTTTGTTTCTGTATTGTGGCATAAATTTTGCTGCAGGAACTTCAAAGGTAAAGTATTCTGCAAGTTCTACATTGATGTGAGGTTGTGTTTGTATTTTTAAATAGACTTCGTTCTTTTTCTTGATGATAAGATCACTCATTAAAATCCACCTTTAAATCTTTGCCATTCAATAGCATTTTTGATTTGATACGTTCTATTTGATACCATCTTTAGAATGTTATCAAGATAAGACAGTATCTGATTTATGTATTCTATTTTTAAACCTAGTTTTTGAAGGTCATCATCTGCCTCCAAAAATAAAGTGATCTCTTCTTTTGTTGTTAGTTTTAAATCAAAAGGCAACTCCTTATACATTTCTTTTGGTGCCTTTCCCTTATAATACCTCCATTTATCACGCAGCAAAATTTTATACTTAAATTCGTTTTCTTTTTTCATTAGAGAGAACTCATTAAATATAACCATGTATTTTTGATGTAGTTGTGGAATTCTGGTGCTCTCCACACAAAGAAGATCATCATCAATAACAGAGTCTTCTGCCCACATTTTTTGAATTTCTTCTAAAGTCATTACAAAACCTCACATGTAAATTAATTATAACATATTATTCTTCTCTTCTCTGCCCCCTCAAAGTTCTAATTTCATAAACAGTATAAGCAAATGTTACTTGTGCAGTAAAGAATTGAACATCATCTGCGGCAACATTAAAATTCAAAGTTGATAGTTCTGTAGGAAATAAATCTTTATATACTACATCAAAATTTGCATTTAAATTATTGTTTAATACTTGAAGTGTCCCATCACTAAATTGAACTTTTTTTCTCAACTCTCTTGAATTTGTATTGTCTTGTATAAATTGTCTTCTCTCTTCAAAATTGTCAGGAACACCTAATGCTCTGATCCAGTTATGTATTTCTAGATAATTTTGTAGATCTTCATCAACCAAAAATGATAATTCTAAAGTACCATATGTAATGTTTCCATCAATAGGATATGCTTTAAATGGAGTTGGAACATCTACAGTTCCTAAACTGATACTCGGAATATTTGCCTCTTGACAAAAGAATATTGTTTTTGGCGCACGATCGAGTAAAAACTTAAAACCAATTGGTGATAGAAAGTTTCTATTTGTAATTTGTTTTGAATACCAATCTGATGCCATTGAACTAATATTCCTTTGTATTATTTATCCATAAAAAAAGAGGGTCCGAAGACCCTCTGAGTAACCTTGTGAATGGATCACATTAGGTTCTTAACTTGTACACGTCTGTAGTATACGTTTGCGTTAGCGGTGAGAGCACCGTTACCTTGAGTTAGACCCTCAGCAAATGGGTTAGCAACTAGACCATAACGGGTCTTGAAGCCAATCTTAGGCTGGAAGGTGTCCTGACCAACGGCACGAACCATCTGGAGAGGAACATATGGGCAATAGAAGAGACCTGCATCATAAGGTGAGGTGCCCTTATAACCCATAACATAGAAGTGGTTAGCAGCAACGTTTGCCGAATAAGGATCGACATAAACTTTGATGCGACCGTTGATAGTACCTGCAAGGGTGCTTGAGGTATCATCGGGGATCTCGTTGGTCTTGCCATTGAGAGGTGAGTTGTAATCGAGAACTCCTGCCATTGCTAGAGCACTTGCAACGTCTGCAGAGCAGATGATGAAGTTACCCTTGCCACGACGGGTCTGTTGACCGATTGCGTTAGCATCACGCTCGATCTGGAAGAGGAGACCTTTGAACTTCTCAACTGACCAACGACCGTTGCTATCAACGTCGAGGTCGAAGATACCAGCGTTAGCAGTGTTGTTCTGAGCACCAGGCTTAGCGATGGTGTAGATAGTACGAACTACTTCGCGGTTGATTTCAGCGAGAACTTCGGTTGAGAGAATGTTTGCTAGTTCAGTCTCAGCATCAAGACCATGGATTGCCTTGAGGTCTTGTGCGAGTTCTAGCGAGTACTCAGCCTTGAGTGCGCGTGACTTTGCAGTAACGGTAACTTTCTCGATCGAGAAGCCCATTTCTGCGAAAGCATTTGAACCAGTACCTAGGGTCTCTGATTCATCAGTTCTCATGCCAGTACCACGAGTATAAGTACCAGGGGTTGCATCGTTAAGAACTGAAGGGTTGGTGCCACTGTGAGCGGTTGAAGAACCGAAACCTGAGGTTCCAGCTGCATCTCTACCCGAGAAGTCTGAATCTGCTTCGTTGAATAGAGCTTCGGTTGCACCTGCGTTGAAGTCACGGTTAGTACCGTAAGACGAACGCATTGCGAAAATTAGACCAGTAGGACCAGTCATTGGCTGAACACCGCAGATGTCATAAGCAATAAGCTTAGGCATCGAACGACGAATTAGGCTGATTAGAACTGGATCGAAACCTGCAACAGGACCAGTTGAAGTTGCACCGCTGCTAAATCCAGCGAATGATGCACCTGAACCAGTGTTGTTAGTAGGTGATGCTTCTGCAAGCATTCCACGCTCTTGGCGAAGGAATTGCTCTTGGTTTTCTAGCAGGACTGAAGTGACAGCCTTCTTGTAA